>PPYE01358497.1_pt1 | contig 11246 bp, 9 predicted proteins | sample 1559881 | NCBI WGS metagenome assembly PPYE01 (sample SAMN08240022, study PRJNA423297) | Human gut metagenome, whole genome shotgun sequencing project.
AAGCGCAAGTTCGTCTGCGTGGATACCAACGATATCCCCGAGATCGCCGTGGTCGATCCCGATATGATGTCCTCCATGCCCAAGGGCTTGACCGCCGCCACCGGCATGGACGCTCTGACCCACGCCATCGAGGGCTACATCACCAAGGGTCACTGCGTCATCTCCGATATGTTCCATCTGGAAGCCATCAAGCTCATCAGCCAGAGCCTGCGCGGCGCAGTGCAGAACACCCCGGAAGGCCGCGAGGGCATGGCTCTGGGCCAGTACATCGCCGGCATGGGCTTCTCCAATGTGGGTCTGGGCATCGTCCACTCCATGGCACACGGCCTGTCCGCTCTGTATGACACCCCGCACGGTGTGGCCTGCGCTATCCTGCTGCCGGTGGGTCTGGAGTACAACAAGAGCGTTGCCGGTGAGCGCTACCGCGCCGTGGGCAAGGCCATGGGCGTTATGGGCATCGACGAGATGAACGATGTGGAAGCCGCTGATGCCACCATCGCCGCCGTCAAGCAGCTGAGCGCAGACGTGGGCATCCCCACAAATCTGCACGGCATCCTGAAGGAAGAGGATATCCAGTTCCTCGCCGAGTCCGCATTTGCGGATGCCTGCCGTCCCGGCAATCCCCGCGACACCAGCGTGGAGGAGATCGTGGAGCTGTATAAGAGCCAGCTGTGATTCCGCTCTGTAAATTCAAGCTGTAATTTTGGGCCCTGCTGTCCTTCGGGATGGCAGGGCCTTTTTCTAAGATGTATCTGAAAACAAAGCAACAGGCTGGATCTTCGTCTTTTCAGAGATGCCCGGAGAGCCTGCCGCGTCGCAGAGTGACAAAATTTCTGCACGGCTCTTGTACACAGCGCCCAAAACAGGTACAATCAATGCAGTAAGAAAAAACTGGAAGCGAAAGGAACCTTATGACGCTGAACTTCTATACTCTGGGTGTTATTTATCTAGTATATTCCTTTCTGGGCTGGGTGGCTGAGACGGTAGTCGCGACCATCCGGGGCGGAAGGTTTGCCAACCGCGGTGCGGCGGCAGGCCCGTTCTGCTTTATCTACGGTACCACCGGCGTGCTGCTGGCCGTGAGTTTCGGCGATCTGCGCACCGAGCCGGTCTACCTGTTCTTTGCCTGTATGATGGCGGCAACGGTGATGGAATGGATCACCGCCAAGCTGCTGGAACGCCTGCACCGCCGCAAGTGGTGGGACTATTCCGGAAAAAAATTCAATCTGAATGGCTATGTGTGCCTGCAGTATTCGCTGCTGTGGGGTGCACTGGGCACGGCAAGTGTGCTGTGGGGCAATAATGTGCTGCTGCGGCTGTGTGCGCATATCCCGGTCTGGCTGCTGCGTCCGGCAGTATGGGTCTCGCTGACGGTGGCGGTGCTGGACCAGATCGGTTCGGCGGTGCTGGTGCAGCAGTATGCGGCCCGGCACCCGATGCTGGAGCAGCTCAACCAGAGACTGGGGGAGCGGTCGGATACGCTGCGCCGCAGGATCGCGCTTTACATTGAAAAACGCATCCAGTATGCTTACCCGGCTGCGGCCCGGCAGGAGCAGACTGCGCTCCGGAAGGGGGAAAAGAACTTCCTCAGCGTGTCCGATCTGCTGTGGCTGTTCGTGATCGGCGCGTTTCTGGGCGACATGGTGGAGACGGTGTTCTGCCGCGTGACCGCCGGGGTCTGGATGAGCCGCTCCAGTCTGGTCTGGGGGCCGTTCAGCGTGGTGTGGGGTCTGGCGCTGGTGCTGGCAACGGTGCTGCTGCGTCAGGAAAAGGACCGGAGCGACCGCTATCTGTTCGCCTTCGGCACCGTCATGGGCGGTGTGTACGAATACGTGTGCAGCGCCGTCACCGAGCTGCTGTTCGGCACCGTGTTCTGGGACTACAGCAAGTTCAAGTTCAATCTGGGCGGGCGCATCAACCTGCTGTACTGCTTTTTCTGGGGCATTGCGGCGGTGATATGGATGCGCTACGGCTATCCGCTGGTGCTCAGAGGCATGAAGAAGGTGCGCAGCCGCGTCCGCCCATGGATGACCGTCCTGCTGGCAGTGTTCATGGCGGTGAACATGCTCACCAGTGCGCTGGCGCTGGCCCGGTACGATGCCCGCACCAGCGGTGAAGGCCCCAAAAACAGCATCGATACGCTGCTGGACGACCATTTTGACGATGCCCGCATGGAGCGTATTTATCCCAACGCGAAGAAAGTAGCCAAGGCCGGATGAAATTTCAACGCTCCTCTTGCACTTTGGTGCAAAAACCGGTATAATGTTTTTCGGATAAAAGGGAGTAAAGGGCGCTCGTTTTGCAAAAACGGTGCGCTGTGGCGCAGCGACATCCCGGCAGAAATGCCCGCTGTGTCACCGGAAGCTTGAGACTTTTATTACACTTTCCCGTTTTTGGGCAGGATGTAATAAAGGCCTCTTTTTTATTGCTGCTCTGCCAAAAACAAAAGGAGAAAACTATGCTCATTCCTGTTTTGCTGTTCATCGTGGGCCTGCTGTGCCTCATCAAGGGCGGTGACTGGTTCGTGGATGGTGCCACGGGCATTGCCCGCCGCTTCCATGTGCCGGAGCTGCTCATCGGTGCCACCGTGGTGTCCATCGGCACCACCCTGCCGGAGGTGATGGTCTCCACCACCTCGGCCTTTACCGGCCACGGCGAGATCGCCTACGGCAACGCCATCGGTTCGATCATCTGCAATGCATCGCTCATTGCGGCCCTCACCATTGCGGTGAAGCCGGGCAAGGTAGACCCCAAGAGCCTGCGCACGCCGGTGCTGTTCTTCTTTGTGGCAGCGGCCTTCTATGCCGGTGTGGCCTACACCACCGGCTACTTCTCCCGCCCGGTGGGCCTGATCCTTCTGGCCATGTTCGCAGCGTATATCATCTGCAACGTGATGGCCATGAAGAACGCCCCCGCCCCGGAAGAAGAGGAAGAACCGGAAGAAAATGCATCCTTTGCCAAGGAGCTGGGCCTGCTGGCCGTGGGCGCTGTGCTCATTGCCGTGGGTGCCAACCTTCTGGTGGACAACGGTACCCTGATCGCACAGGCACTGGGCGTGCCGGAGTCGGTGATCGCGCTCACCTTCGTGGCACTGGGCACCTCGCTGCCGGAGCTGGTCACAGCCATCACCTCGCTGGCAAAGGGCCACGGTGCACTTTCGCTGGGCAATGTCATTGGTGCAAACGTGTTCAATCTGGTGCTGGTGAGCGGTGTTTCCGCCACGGTGGCACCCTTTACCATCCCGCAGAACTCCCTGCTCTTCGGCCACAATGCATCGCTGGTGCTGGAGTTCCCGGTCATGTTCGCCGTGATGCTGCTGCTCACCCTGCCCGCCCTCTTCAAGGGCAAGCTGAGCCGCCCGCAGGGCATTGCGCTGCTGTGCATCTACGCGGCATTCTGTGTGGTACAGTTCACCATCTGATAAAACAGCAAAAGGCCGACGCAGTACTGCGTCGGCCTTTTGCCGTTTTAAGGGTTATTTTTTCAAATGGGAATCCCAGCCGGAAGAGGTGATGACCTGCTGATCCGGTGTGCACCACATGGCTTCCACGCCGTCCAGACTTTCCACGATCTTCATCCCGTCCTCCAGCGGCTGGCAGAACAGGCCGGTGGTCAGGCAGTCGGCAAGGCCGGAGTCGCTGCACAGCACGGTCACGCCGTTAAAGTAGGCGGCGGGGAACAGGGTGTCCGGGTCGATCAGGTGGTGGTAGCGCTTGCCGTCCACCACGTAGTAGCGCTGGTAGTCGCCGCTGGTCACAAGGGCCATATCGCTCATGTTGATGGCACCGTCCAGCATGGAATCCGAGGTGTATACATCCGAAGAGCTCCATGGGTTTTCCACGCCGCCGGTCCACTGGCTGCCGTCCGGTTTTACACCAATGGCGCGCAGGTTGCCGCCCACGCTCACCAGAGCGCTGGTCAGGCCGCGGGCCTCGGCAGCCTGACACACCATTTCCACGGCGTAGCCCTTGCCCACGCTGCCCACATCCAGCAGCATTTCCGGGTCGGCCAGATAAACGGTCTTGGCATCTGCGTCGATGATCACGTTGTTGATATCACAGTGCTGGGCGGCTGCTTCCAGCTCTTCCATGGTGGGCAGCTTGTTGTCGGCATCCGTCTCGGCGGCTTCGGCAGCTTCGCGGTAATTGTGCCAGATATTCAGCACGCTGCCCATGGCAATGTTCAGCTTGCCGTTGGTGGTCTGGTACATCTGGTCGGCCAGCTCCAGCATGGAGAGGATGCGGTCGTCCACCTCCACCGGAGCGCTGCCGGCATTGTCGTTGATGGTCTTGACGTTGGTCACGCCGGGGTAATCGTTGTAGATATCATACAGCTGGTTATAGGTAATAAGGTCTGCGTGCAGGGCATCCATCTGGGTATTGAATTCTTCCTCGCTCTCGCAGTAGGCGATCACCTGCGTTACGGTATCGAACACATCATAAAAAACGGTGGAATAGCGGGTAAGCTCTTTCTTTTTGGAGGCACAGCCTGCCAGCAGGCTCAGGCAGAGCACCCCGGCCAGCAGGGCGCTGACGAAACGTTTTGCGCGGGTCTTCATACGGTGTGGTTCTCCTTTGCGGCGGTAAAGGCGGCGTGCTCCTCCTGCAGGTGGGCCAGCAGATCGCCGAACACCCAGCTGCGGTTGGAGGGAGTCACAACGGCCTTGAGCGGAATGGTGACCTGTGCCTGCTTCATCAGATCCAGCAGGGTGTCCACATCCTTCTCCTTGAAGTTGGCCAGAACCACTGCCGGCGGGTAGGCACCCGGTTCCAGCACCAGCGTGCGGGCGGCCTTGGTCTCCACCTCGCCCAGCAGCTGGGCCACGGTCTTGCCCGCATCGGCAGGGGAGACGAGCAGCACCTTCATGCCAAAAGCAGGAGCCATGCCTTCCAGCTTGCCGCGGTCGGCGGGGGAAAGATTCCAGCCCAGAACCAGCGGGACACCGGCGTTCTGGTTGCGTGCGATATGTGCTTTCATAAAAAAACCTCATTTCAGGGTGGATTGCAAATACACTATAGTATAACACAAATACGCAAAAAATGGAATGCCGGGGGGGCCGGTACTACCGGGAAAAGTTTCAGAGAATTTCGAGCAAAGGCAACAAAAATTAGAAGAAATTACAAGGCAAATTTCAGTGCAGGTGAAGATTGTATGCAGAAAATAGAGGTGCTATACTAAAAATGCGAGACATAAGTCTCAGAAATTTAACAGAAAGCAGAGGTTTTGAGGATGAAAAAACAGAAGATGCGGTTCATCAGTGCAGTGCTTGCGGCATGCATGATGACATCTGTCCTTCCGGTCAATGCACTTGCTCTGGGGGGGGGGTACGCCTGAAAATGGCGTAACTGCACAGGAAAACGCGGAAACGGCCACGACGATCCCCACTACGGGCATGAAAATCACCAAGGGCGGTGATTACGAGATAAAGGGAGACACTTATACGGGAGGCATTACGATCGACACCCAGGATGATGTGACGATCCGCATTACTGGTGACGTCACTTTTACACAGCCTAATACGATTTTTTTGTGTGTAACGAATGCCAAGCTGTTAACGGTTGAAAACAACGATAATCACAAGGTAACGCTGAACGGACATCATTTTCTGGATCTTTACAATTCGAGCAATGCTGTTGTAAATGGGGGTACTTATATAACACCTCTTCGAAACTTTATCATGCTTTTTGGAACGAACAATCATCTTACCCTGAACAATGTTGACGTGACTACGACGAGTGGATATGCTGTGACGACTGGAGGTACCAGTACAGTAGTCGTTAATGGCGGACAGTATACTAAGACGATAGCAGACCATACTTATGTATTCCAAAATGCTGGGCACATGACACTGACGGATGTTTCGGTGAATACAGAAGTTGATGGAGGTATGTCGTCTCCTGCAATTACTAACAGTTCTGGTGCGATTCTGAAAATCAATGGAGGAAACTACAAAACTACCGGACGAAACTGCATTGTGAATTCTGGTTATTTAACAATCAATAATGGCACCACAACAGACGGCGTTCTTGAGTCGGTGGGTATCAGCTGCATCCAAAACAACTGGGGCCGGGTAGAGATCAACGACGGCACCATTACCTCGGATGCCGACTGCACCATCAAAAACCGCGGCGGCCTGCGCATGAACGGCGGTACGGTCGCCAGCACGAATCCAGATGCCGCGGTCATTGACTGTAACGGCGATTTCGGCGATACACAGATCAACGGCGGCACCATCAAGGGCGGAAAAGACGGCATCCGTCTGGCGGACCTTGGCAGTTCCGAAGTGACCCTGAAGAACGCGGCCTTTGAGAACAACACCCAAAGCAATATCCATCTGGGTGCTGACCAGACGATCAACATCAAAAAGACCTTTACCGGTACGGCAACGATCCTGACCGACGATCCAAGCCTCGGCCGTCATATCACGCTGGAAAACGAGGATCTCAGCTATCAGAACAAGCTGAAACTCGTCAGCAAGAATTCCGGCTACATCATCGGCTATAAGCGCGGCGATGATGGCGTGGAATACCGCTATCTGGCAGATGCCAACGGCAACATCGTCAACGCTGAAAATGCGAAGGCAACCGCTGACCTCGGTGCCGGGGAGCAGGAGCTGGATACTGCCACCGTTGTGCCGGAAAACACCCTCGTGACCGTGACGGCAAACCTCCCGGAGGGCGCAGAGGGCGCAGAGTTCCTCGGCTGGAGCGCCGTGCGTGCCGACGGCAAAGCACTGGACTGGACTCCGGCTAGGGACGACCCCCAGACCATCACCTTTACAATGCCCGACTGCAATGTGACCGTCACGGCACTGTGTCAGGGTGGAAATGATGACATCGACAACCCGAGCGGCAGCGGCAGCAGCGATGTGGTGGCCGGCATTGCGGCTGTTGCGCTGACCGGTGCAGCCGCGTGGGGCATTTACGAAGCCGGAACCGGCATCTATCGCGTGCTGAATATGCCCGACGTCCCCATGCCCTCCAACCGCGCCGGTCTGGCGACCCTGATCTGGGAAAAGGCCGGCTGCCCGGAACCGCAGACGGTGAAGAGCTTCAGCGACATCGATGACACCGACCTTCATCTGCGGCAGGCTGCCAGCTGGATGGAAGAGCAGGGTCTGATGGACGATGTGAAGGAAAACGAGTTCCGCCCCTATCGCTATGTGACCAAGCTCCAAACCTGCCTTGTCTGGGATAAGGCCAAGGAAAAGAGCCTGATCTCCTGAAAAAGTAGATCATTCTTGTAACAACCCCGGGGTGACCGCAAGCGCCCCGGGGTTGTTTTTTCACAGGAAAAGGGGCAGAACCGGAAGATGCCGTTTATATCCACGAACCCTCCCGTGAAAAAGCAAACAAGCCAGACCCGCAGGTCTGGCTTGTTTGCAATATCAAAAATATTCTTTCCGCTGAATATATCCAGAGCGATGCGGAGGATCTTTCAAATCATCAGTTCAGCTTCTTGCCAAAGAACTCCACTTCTTTGCCAATGAACTGCATCAGCTCATCGAACTGGTCGGGGGTCAGGCTCTGGGCACCATCGCACTTTGCCTTGGCGGGGTTGTTGTGCACCTCGATCATCAGGCCGTCGGCACCGGCAGCAACAGCGGCCTTTGCCAGATCCGGCACCATCCATGCGTGGCCGCAGGCATGGCTGGGGTCCACAATAACGGGCAGGTGGGTCATCTTGTGCAGCATCACCACACCGGCAAGGTCGAGGGTGTTGCGCATGCTGGTCTCAAAGGTGCGGATGCCGCGCTCGCAGAGGATGACGTTCTCGTTGCCCTCAGCCATGATGTACTCGGCGCTCATCACGAACTCTTCCAGCGTATTGGCAAGGCCGCGCTTGAGCAGCACCGGCTTCTTCTGACGGCCAACGGCCTTGAGCAGCTCAAAGTTCTGCATGTTGCGGGCACCCACCTGAATGAGGTCTACATTCTCGAACAGGGGCAGGTGCTCGGTGTTCATGATCTCGGTCACGATGGGAGCACCGGTGGCGCGGCGTGCCAGCTTGAGCAGGTCGAGGCCCTCGCTGCGCATACCCTGAAAGGAGTAGGGCGAGGTGCGGGGCTTGAATGCGCCGCCGCGCAGCAGGGAAGCACCCGCAGCCTTCACGCGCTGTGCGCAGTAGGTGATCTGCTCCTCGCTCTCAATGCTGCAGGGGCCTGCAATGACCGCAAAGTTTCCGCCGCCGATCTTTACGCCGTCCACATCGATCACGCTGTCGTCCGGGTGGAACTTGCGGTTGGCCTTCTTATAAGGCTCGGTCACGCGGCGGCAGGTCTCCACCACCGGGTTTGCCAGCACCCAGCTCTCGGCCACGGCCTTGGTGTCGCCGATCAGGCCCAGAATGTGGCTCTCACTGCCCTTGGAGTCGTTGATCTGCAGGCCCATATCCTGCAGTTCGTGGCAGAACTCGCGTACCTGTACCTCAGGTGCGTTCTGTTTGAGTACGATGATCATAGTGTTTTGTCTCCTTTGCCTTATCGTGTGAAACGGCGAGGGAGACCGGCTCCTTTGCCGCAGCTTGCAGTGTCAAACTTCAGGGGTCTGAAGTGTGTGACGCTATGATATCACTTCAGGAAACTGAAGTCAAGAGAATTTTGAATTTTTTTGAAGAAAGTGGTAGAATAGAAAAGAACCCTCTCAGTCATTGCTGCGCAATGACAGCTCTCCCGAAGGGCGAGCTTTTTACTGCTTTCTATGGGGCATTACTTCACGGTGAAAGAGGATCTGCCAGTTACCGCGCATAAGCTCCCCCTTTTGGGGGAGCTGGACGCGAAGCGGCCTGAGAGGGTTCAATGCAATCAGAAGGGGATATCAGAGATGGGAAAAGAAGCAAAAACCAATGCCATGCGCATTCTGGAGCGCGAGAAGGTGTCCTACACCGCCCACGAGTACGCTCATGAAGAGGGCGTTGCCGTGGCAGGTGTGGATGTGGCAGGCAGCATGGGCGAAGACCCTGCCTGCGTGTATAAGACGCTGGTGACGCAGGGCAATAGCAAAAACTATTTTGTGTTCGTCATTCCGGTGGCAGCAGAGCTGGATCTGAAAGCCGCTGCCCGCAGTGTGGGCGAAAAAAGCGTTGCCATGATCCATGTGGCCGATATCAACAAGGTCACCGGCTATGTGCGTGGTGGCTGCAGCCCGGTAGGCATGAAAAAGCAGTATAAGACTGTGTTCGATGAGAGCGTGCTGACGCAGGAGAAGGTCTATGTCTCCGGTGGGCGCATCGGCACGCAGGTGTGCTGTGCCCCGGCGGACCTCATCCGCGCTGCACGGGCAATTACAGCAAAAATTATTTTTTAAAAAAGTCCGTCTATTGTACAAAAAGTTAACGCATCCTATTTACATAAAATATACTTAAACTATAAGTCATACTTAAAAAGAAAAACAATGTCGAAACTGCACAAAACTTTTGAAAGTTTTTTGACGGCATGAAAACACAAGGTAGAATTTGTGGGAACACTCTTTTCAAAGATGTTTTTTTGCCGTAAACTGTATGTAGTACAGGGACGGCGGCCCGCAGAAAGGGCTTTTCCGCCGCCTGAAAACGCAAGCACAAGGAACTGCGGAGGAGAACTTCAATGATGAAGATGCTGCCGGGTCTCATGGGTCGAAACAACATTCGGGCATGTCAGGGGCATCGTGCAACTTTGTGCAAAGCGTCGGGAGAGCATACGCAGAATTAAAGGCCGTGGTACGGGTGTACCGCAGCCTTTTTTGTTTGTCGGTTGAGAAAGAGAGGTTTGGATATGGTTCGTAAAGTGGCTGTGATCATGGGTTCTGACAGCGATTGGCCGGTGGTAAAGGGCGCATGTGCCCAGCTGAAAGCGCTGGACATCCCTTTTGAGGCGCACATCCTTTCGGCACACCGCACCCCTGCCGAGGCAGCGGAGTTTGCCAAAAGCGCCCGTGCCAACGGCTTCGGCGTGATCCTGTGCGCAGCAGGCATGGCAGCACATCTGGCGGGTGCCTTTGCTGCCAACACCACCCTGCCGGTGATCGGCATTCCCATGAAGGGCGGTGCCATGGACGGCATGGATGCCCTGCTTGCCACGGTGCAGATGCCCAGCGGCATCCCGGTGGCAACGGTGGCTCTGAACGGTGCCAAGAACGCCGCATGGCTGGCTGCGGAAATTCTGGCTTTGAGCGACGACGCTCTGACCGAAAAGCTGGCAGCAGAGCGCACCGCCATGGCCGCACAGATCGCTGCCAAAGAGGAAAAATTGCAGAACGAACTGAACGAGCTGTAAGACGCGGACCCTCTCCGTCACGCCTGCGGCGTGCCACCTCTCCCGAAGGGCGAGGTCTTACGCCATCTGACGGGAAAGCGGTATAAAAGCTCCCCCCTCGGGGGAGCTGGCATTGCGGAGCAATGACTGAGAGGGTTTCAGAGCGAAAAAGGAGAACCAATGTCTGATTTTGCATATCCGCTGCACGAAGAATGCGGCGTTTTCGGCATTTACGACCGTGCCGGTACCGAGGATGTGGCCGCTGCGGCCTACTCGGCTCTGTATGCCCTGCAGCACCGTGGTCAGGAGAGCTGCGGCATCGCCGTGAACGATGATGGCGTGATCAACGGCCACCGCGACCTCGGCCTTGTGAACGAGGTGTTCACCCCGGCGGTGCTGGCAAGTCTGGCAAACCCCAATGCGCACATGGCTACCGGTCACGTGCGCTACGCCACGGCAGGCAGCCGTGTGCGGGCCAATGCACAACCCATGATCGTGCGCCATGGCCGCGGCACCATGGCACTGTGCCACAACGGCAACCTGACCAACGCCATCGAGCTGCGCCGCCAGCTGGAAAATGAAGGTGCCATCTTCCACGGCTCCTCCGATACCGAGGTGATCTGCTACCTGATCACCCGCAACCGCCTGCGCATGGGCAGCATCGAGACAGCCATCAGCAAGACGATGGATGTGCTGGAGGGTGCCTACAGTCTGGTGATCATGTCGGCCACCAAGCTGATCGCCGTGCGCGACCCCCGCGGCTATCGGCCCCTGTGCATCGGCACGCTGCCCGGCGGCGGCTACGTATTTGCCAGCGAGAGCTGTGCACTGGACGCTGCCGGTGCCACCCTGCTGCGGGACGTGGAGCCCGGCGAGATCGTGGTGGCAGACGCAAAAACCGGTGAGCTGCGCAGCATCAAGGATCACTGCGGTCGGCCGGACACCCAGATGTGCGTGTTCGAGTTCATCTATTTCTCCCGCCCGGACAGCATCATCGAGGGCAGCTCGGTGCACG
>PPYE01644197.1_pt1 | contig 11246 bp, 10 predicted proteins | sample 1559881 | NCBI WGS metagenome assembly PPYE01 (sample SAMN08240022, study PRJNA423297) | Human gut metagenome, whole genome shotgun sequencing project.
CCCTTTATCCCCTCTCTCCTTTTATCACAGTTTTCCCCTATCATAGTTCCTCCTTTCCCATCGCCTTTCCTTCGCCTCATGGAACCGATTGTCTCCGATACGCTTGATGAGCCCCTCGTAAAATCTCTCCTTCGCCTCATGGACCCGCTGCCCATCTCTCCGCCGCAGCACGGCTCACCCAACTCGCAGATACAAAATAGCAACCGGCTCAGGCCCTTATAATTACAAAATATATCTGCGGGTTGGGTGAGCAGGAATCAGGCGAGGGAGCGTCGAGCAGGAGGCGGTACGATATCCGTCAAAATACAAGCGGAGAACATCGCTGCCACACGCCGCGAAATACATCATCCTCCTGCTCACAATCTGAAAGCGGACCATGGACACGAACCAAAGAACCGCTGATCTGATATCAACGCCGGATACTTCTCAGGTGGCCAGCCCCTCCGGCGTGCCCGGCTTTTCGCCCTGCCTCACCCAACCCGCAGATATTTTTATCGGAACCGCGGAAACAATCAAAAGCCATTTTGTATCTTTGCGTTGGGTGAGGCAGGGCGAAGGATAACCAGAGATACGGCCGGAGAAAGCGGCAGAAAACATGACTGGGGAAACGGATAGGGAAACGGGCGGAGAAACAACTGAAGAGGAGAAACAGCACAAAAACAACCACAGCAACGATCTGGGCAACATTGCCATAACACGATGCCTCACAGCACGTTACCGCAGCACATCACCGTCCTGCAGTATTTTAATGACGTTAGCGCTGCGGATGGGCCCCCGATACCTCCCACCCCAGGTCAGTGAGTTTTTTACGATCGGCCTTATCCAAAACGCTGCAGTCAAGCCCTGCAATAATATCCGGACGGATACTGGAAGTCCGTTCCAGGGATTCATCACGCCGGTACCGACTAACTTTCGCGTGATCCCCGCTGAGCAATACCTCAGGCACATCCAGCCCCCGCCATTGCGACGGTTTCGTATACTGTTTATACTCCAAAAGCCCATTTTCGCCGGAGTATGACTCCTCAACAATAGAATCTGAATTCCCCATAAAACCGGGAATCAGACGCGTAATAGCCTCCACCATCACGCTCACCGCAACTTCCCCGCCGTTAAGGACATAATCGCCTATTGAATACTCCCGCACATCCAGCCCCCGGCCTTGATAATACATGGGGATGCGCGCATCATAACCCTCGTAGCGGCCGCAGCCAAAAACCAGATGCCCCTTATGCGACAGTTCCTCAGCATCTTTCTGCGTAAACAGCGGTGCCGAGGGGTTTGGGAAGATCAGCGTGGCCGGAGCACCGGCGGAAGAGAAAGAATCCGATCCGGCGGAGGTAGGCGAGGAAGGCCCGGCGAGGCCCGGCGAGGAAGGCCCGGCGGAGGCACAAGCGGAGGCAGGACCAGAAGCAGACACGGCAGCAGAATCAGACGGCTCGGGGTGCGAGGAGGACACGGCAGAGGCGCCGGCAGTCCCGAGTACGTCATCCAGGCACTCAGCCCAGACTTCAGGCTTCATCACCATTCCTGCACCTCCGCCGGCCGGAGTGTCATCCACCGACCGGTGCACATCATGGGTCCAGTCCCGCAGATCCAACGCCTGTATCCGCACGATCCCATGAGCCTGTGCCTTTCCCAGCAGGCTTAACTGCATCGAATCGAAATACTCAGGAAAAACTGAAATAATGCTGATATCCATACTATTTCCTGTCAAGTTGTGCCATATTTTTTGCTGCATCCTGCATATTGTGCCATATCTACATATTTGCAAGCCGAACAGCGCTTTTATAAGTTTACAGGTCGAATAACCCTTCAGGAGGATCAATAAGAATGTATCCCTCGGCAGGGTCAACAATCGGGACGATCTCTTCAACGAACGGGATCAGCACATGTTTGCCTTTATGCTCCGGGGCATCATCACCGTTCAGCTCCGCCTCGATAAGGGCCTGCGGACCATTGAGGTCGACGCCGGCGACTTTTCCGGCAGTATGCGCATCCACCCCATCATAGTCTGCCGCAAGCGCTTCAGCATGGTCATTGACCTGCAGCACTTCGCAGCCGATCAGCTCATCAGGATACCATCCATCATTATCACTGCCGGCATCCGTGCCAATTCCATTATTCCCGCCATCCCCATCAGCCGGATCACTGCCGGCATTGGAGAGCGGGAGGCTGTCTGCCGCAGCAGGGGATCTGCCAGAAGCACCAGGCGCATCAGAAGCAAGGGGAACACCAGGCATGTCCGTAGCAGCCCCATTAAGAGGGAGAAGAGTGCTGCCGGATCCTGTGCCGGTAGATTTGCCGGCAGATTTCTTTATAAACAGCACTGCCCCTTTAAGCCTCTCCGATGCATTACGATCATTGATATCCGCAAATTTCACTATCCAGCGGTCCTTAAAAGTCCTTGACCGTTCTACCGCATACAGCTTTCCGCTTCTGTCAGCCAGTACGGCCCCTGCGGCAAAGCGCGTTTCAGGGGTATCGGTAAAAACCTGTACATTTACCTCGCCTTTAAGCCCCTGAGCACGCCCGATACGGCAGACACGCAGAAGGCCGCTCTGCGGAAGGCTGCTGCCCTGCAGGGAGCCGCCGTTATGCTGAAGAGCACTATCCTTATCCTGCCCGGTACGATTTGTCATAACCCCTATGCTACCGAAGTGCCGTGAACAAGCACAAGATACGAATAAAACAGCGATATCTCAAGGGATCAGGGGATACAGCGGAGCCAGCGAGGATTGGAATATTTATCCATATCCAGCTGTCTGGCCGTGTTAAGGATATTCAGCTGGATATCAGCATAATCCGCCAGAGGAAGGGATTTAAAAAGGAAATGCTCGAAATAATCGATGATCTGCTGCCTGGTGAGATCAGTCTGGGATCTCAGGGGATCGACACGTTTCAGTGCAGATTTCACAGCCTTATCAGCGCTTTTTTGGGGAGAAATATTGAGTATTTCACTCATAAGCTGCGCATTGATATCGTAGGCCATCGTTACATGATGGAGGAGGCAGCCCGGGCCGCCTTTTTGCGATCGGAACCGGCGCTGTGCGGCTCCCCCGATTTTCCCGCCGGGCGATTCGATATCATTGACCGGCCTGTACCTGGCATCTATCCCGAGCCCCCGGAGGGCTTCGATAACCCAACGGTCGCAGTATTCATAGGAGGCCTCTATGCCCATACCTTCCACGAAGCCCAGCGGCACATACAACGAATAAGTGATCGTGTTGCCGGGCTGGATAAACATTGCACCGCCGCCTGTCACCCGCCGCACCACAGTAAATCCATTTTCTGCAGCGGCCTCTTTACGGACCTCATGGCTAAAGGACTGGTGTGCGCCTATAACAACAGCATCTGACGCCCACTGCCAGAAACGGAAGACAGGACCCTGCGTTCCATCGGCAACAGCCAGCGCAAACGATTCGTCTATGGCCATCTGCATTGATGGGGTAAGGGGCTTGGGGTCGCGTATCACAGACAGGTCAAGCTTTTGCCAGCGGGGATCGGCCGCAACAGGAAGTTGGGCAGGAAGTTGAGATTCGGAGATGGAAGTACTGGCAGGAAGATCAGTATCAGTAAGAATATCAGTACTGGCAGGGCTGACAGTATCAGCAGCATCAGAGCCGGTATTCCCTGCAGCACAGGACCGGGCAGAGGAAAAATCTCCTGAAGGGCTCAGCTGGTGGAGGCCACGGGGACCGGAGGAACCGGATCCTCCGCCATTGATATGGGCAGGCACCCTTCTGGCAAGGGCGGCAAGCAATGCCCCCAGCAACCCGTCAGCACCTATACCTATCATACAGACCCCCTGCGCAGCCCACTCATCCAGGGCTGACCACAGCCTCTCTACGGCATCCTGACGGAGCGCGGCCGAGTCCGGATCAGGCAGGAGTCTTATAAGGCAATCCTTCACAGTATGCGAAAGGCTTGCCAGCACTTTTTCGGGTTCATCAGTCCCATCGATAAAGAAATCACCGTCAATACTGACGTCCATACCCTCAGAGCTAGGATCAGGGCCAGCGGGGCTACCATATCCGACAAGCCTTGCACACCCGGCAGGGCTTCCGGGCATGCCCGGGCCAGTGCCCTTAGTCCCGTTAATCCCGTTATTGAGAGACCCGTTAACGGGATAGCCGTTGCCCGCACCATCAGGAGGATATGGAAGCAGTATTTCTACGGCGACAAGCTTGCTGCCAGGCTCTTTGTACTCGCCCCGCAACGGATGCGCCGCATACCGGTCAGCCATCAGCCTCTCCTCCCCGAGCGGCAGGGGCTGTGCCGGCAGCCGGATACCTGCCGCTCATTCTCTGATACCCATGGCATCCAGGCACCATGCGTTTTCAAGGGATATCTGTTCCCAAGCCTTATACCGCCCTGAAACCCCGCCATGCCCGGCTTCAGTTTCGATCCTGGCGAAGGCGTCGGCGCCTACCTCAGCTTCCTGCAGGCGCGACAGCCACTTCAAAGGTTCCACATAGAGCACACGGGTATCATTCATAGATGTAGTAATGAATATCCGGGGAAAATGCGGCGTGCCGAAAAGCTCGGAACGCTCCCGCGCAGAAGCGACATTCTCGTAAGGGGTATACGCACGCATATAGCCGTATACATTTTTATCGTGCAGCGGATCCCCCCATTCATCCCACTCCGTTACTGTCAGCGGAAGGGACGGGTCAAGGATGGAGTTCAGCGCATCAACGAATGGGACATCTGCTTCTATCCCTGCATAAAGGAACGGAGCCCTATTCGCTACAGCCCCCATAAGGAGCCCGCCGGCCGACCCGCCATTGGCAACAGTAGTTTCAGGGGAAGCCCATCCCCGCGCCTGCAGCGCAGCAGTCACATCAATGAAATCATTGAAGGTATTGATTTTATTCAGACGCCGCCCCTGCTCATACCACGCACGCCCCATTTCCCCGCCGCCGCGCGTATGGACTTCCGCGCGGAGCACGCCGCGGTCAAGGAAACTCAGGCGCGGCACGCCAAATCCAGGATCGCAACTTATACCGTAAGAGCCGTATGCCGTGATAAACATCGGTGCCGCTGTTGCCGTCGGCACTGCCGATGCTGCACCCCACACTCTGGCTGCAGCTTTCTGGGCTTCTTCTATTCCTGGGGCATCAAGAACATAGTCTGTCATGCCTAAGCCCAGCGGACATCCATCCCTGTCGCATGCCTCATCCATTGCGGGGACCAGGCCGCGTTTCCATGTAAGCGATACGGGTACTTTCTCGCCGTCCCGTACACGCACCCAGATACGGCGCTCAGCATATTCCGCTTCATTGTAGTTTTTAACGGATGCCGCTTTCAGCAGGGTATCTTTCCCGGCAGCAGGGTCATAAGCACGCAGCTGTGCAGGATGCACGTAGCTGGTGAAACTGTATCGAAGAGTAGGTGCTTCATAAGAAGGGTTTCCTGTTGAATCAACAGAATACAGCGCATGGGGATCCTGACCTGTAAGTTCCGTAAAGCCCCACGGCCGGCCAAGCACATAATCAGCGAGCGCACGGCCTTTTACTTCAACAGCTATATGGGGCAGGCCGGACGAACGGTAAGCAAGAGTCACAAAATGCCTGTACACCCCCAGGCCGCCAATAGCCAGGCCGCGCGCCGACTGCAGTATCCCAGGATTCACTGCATCGCTGTACGGCGTATCCACAGGAGCCCTGCGATGCTCTGCTTCAGCCTTTTCACAGCCGTAATCGCTGCCCCGCGCAATGCATGTCCCATCCCCCAAAGTATAAGGAGGCTGCTTTTCAAGCATATTGATAATATCTATCTGGAAATTCGGGTCATACACATTATGGACAACAACCGCAACAGGTATATTGCCTTCTTCATCAGTCCTGATCCCCTCAGCCAGCTCAGCAAGCCGTATACTGTCCTTCCCGGATCCCGAAAGACGGGCAGCCTGAGCCTGCTCCCGCAGGATCTCCCTGGCATCCTCGAATTTGGCAAAGCTGACATCATACTCCACGCCATCTCTGCGCGGAATAAAAGTGGAGAACTCCCCTTCGGGGTCCCCGACATCAAGGAAACGCACTTCGCTGGTAGTTTTTGAGCTGCTTTCAATGACGATCAGCGACTCATCAAAGGAAAGGCCTACACCGCAGTTGAAGCGGCCGTCATCTTCATGGAAGACCTCCCTGTCCTCAGTGGTATCAGTACCCATCCGATGCCGCCAGACGGAATCCGGCCTCCATGCATCGTTGACCCGCGTATAGAATATCCATTGCCCGTCGGGCGTAAAACACGCATTCGAGCTGATGCCGCGGATCGTATCAGGCATCTGCCGGCCGCTCTCCAGATCACGCACATAGCAGTCGTACCGCTCATCACCCCTGGTATCCACCAGATACAGCATCCAGCGGCCATCGTCACTGAGGTCTATCCCTCCGGTGCGGAAAAAGTCATGCCCCTGTGCTTCCCTGTTCGCGTCAAAAATAATTTCCTCGCCATCCAGCGGGGTGTTATTGCCAGGTTCAATACGCGGAGGATCCCAGTCGCTGTCGGATTTCACCGGCACCCGGCAGGATATCCCATACTGCCTGCCCTCCTGTGTACGTGTAAAATACCAGTAGCCGAAAAGCCTCACGGGAACTGACATGTCATTTTCTTCCACGTGTGATTTCAGCTCGTCGAAAAGGGCAGATGCCAGCGGTTTTACCTTTTCCAGGCGCTTGTCCGCGTAAGCATCCTGAGCTGCTACATACGACTGCACATCCTGCGAATCTTTATTCCTGAGCCATTCATAGTAATCTGTAAAGGTTTCACCGTGAATATCCCGGATATGCTTTATCCGTTGGGGCTGCGGAGGGTCCAAAAAATCCATATCAGTCCTGCTTTCGTTTTTCCTGTCCGTTTCCCCTGTCTCTGCTTCTATTCCTGCTCCTGCCCTTGGGGGCCTTCTTCGCAGGCTTTACAGCTTCCTGCAGATACGGGATCATTGACCTCATAAGGCTGGCACCTGTAGGCCCATAAAAAACGGGTACATCCGGCGCGGGCGCCTCAGGGGTGCCTAAATTGAGCTTCTGCTGGAGGGTCGTTTCCTCCCTGCTCAGCTGGCGGATCCCAATAGCAATGATACGCCCCGGATACATATGCGTCAGGCGGGCATAAGTCGTAGGGTCCCGCTGCCCGTCATCCCCAAAGAGGATAAATTTCATACGGGGGAAATCGCTCATAAGCTGCTCGACGAATTCGAGTTTATGCTGGACTCCGCTGGGGATAAAGGTTTTCGGCCTGGGATCAAGATCGCGCAGGAGCATAGGCCCCTTGGGGAAACCATACCGTTCAATAAAACTGCGGATCGTCGTTTCAACATTCCACGGCGATGTTGACAGATAGAAAAACGGTGCATCGGGGAACATGTCCCTGATCCTGGCATACAGCACCGCCATGCCCGGCACTGAGGCGCGTTCGTTGGGGCTGCGGAGCAAAAAATTATAGACCGCCTTGAAAATTGATGTCACCTGGGAAACCAGGATAGTGTCATCAACATCAGAGATGATCCCCACCCGGGTTGTTACAGGGAAGATATAGACAGGGGCTTCGACTGGCTGACGGCCCCGGACTTTATAAGACGCCTGATGTTCCCCTGTCTTAAGGCGCCTGCGGGCCAGGAGATCGAGATACCCTTTGCTGTCGCTGTAAATGGAATCGCCTTTCAGCTCTTCCGTACCGCCTATCGGTTCGAAGGCCTCGGAATTGCCTACCTGCGCAGTATGCACCGGCACCCCGTCAATCGTCATACGGACCTGGGTATGGGGGGCGGGGATCATAAGCATATTGCGGATACCCAGGGAGACCGTCCCGGCCGGGGCCAGACGGCGCATCCCCAGCACGGTCCGGCAGATAAGCCGCACGTACCGCGTAGTCCCGTATCCTACATAAGGCGCAACACGCGGCTTCCAGCCAATATATGCAGCGATTGCGCTGGCAACTGCCTGCCACATATCAAATCCCAGTGTCACAAGGCTCTGGGCAGCCCGGGATGACAGCGTCCTTTGCCGCAGCAGCTCCCTTGAAGATGGAGCGTCAACCACTGTGGAAGAGCGCCTGACAATAATCGGGATCGTCTCCATCGTATCGGCAGGCGGTTCAGCGGCTCCCTGCAGACGCTCCTGCGCAGCATAATCCCCGGCCTCGCGCAGATTCTCCTTACGCCGCTGTGAGCTCCGCAGGCTGTACCTGTATCTGTATCTTTTCTGCGCTGCCGCAAGCCGGCGCTGCATCATACTCACAGGATCCATGAACGCCTGTGCCTTGTCCCGCTCCAGGCGGCACCGTGCCTGGCGGTGCGGGTGCATGGCACGCTTCAGGCAGGCAGATATGCAGCCTGCAAGGTCTGTCCGTTTCCCCTCCTGCTGTCTGCGGCAGAAACTGTCCCTGTCAGCAGGGTTACTGTTTTTTGACGATCTTTGCATACTGCTCACTGTCTAAAAGTTCAGGCTCATCATCATCTAACTCGATTTTTATCAGCCAGCCTTCGCCGTAAGGGTCATTATTCACTATTTCAGGATCTTCATCGGCTGCATTGTTGATATATCGGACAGTCCCGTCTACAGGGACCGACACAGGGGAGATAGCTTTAGCGGACTCAACTTCAAGGGCCTCGTCGCCAGCCCGGACGTGGTCGCCTTCCGCCGGAAAATCAATATAGACCAAGCTCCCCATCTTATCTGCCGCATATGCCGTGATCCCAAGGACTGCTGGGGATACAGAAGTATCGACCCATACATGGTCTTCAGAATAGCTGAGCTCTTCGGGCATGTCTATACTATCCGCTGTATTCCGCGATTTCCCCGTCCTTATACCGGTCCGGCCTGCCCTCGCTCCGCTGTCAGCGGCGGGGCTGCCGAACGGATCAACGCCTCCGTCTGTGTCGCTGCCGGTATCAAAACCAATCTCGTTGCTGTCCATGTCCATATCTCCCACGTGTGTACTGTTGCCTTTCAGATTAATCTTTAATCTGCCTTTTATCCTTTTTATTCTATATTGTACTATTTTAACTATTTTATGCGGCTCCCCTACTGTTTTGCCGGTACTCTGCAATCTGTACAGCCTGTACAGTTTATGCTGCCCGCACTTCACGTGAGGTGCTGCGCATACGCACGTACACAGTAAATCATAGAATTCGCCGTGCAGGAGTTTCCCCTATCCATACGCATCACCATAAACCATAAATCAATAGATGCTGAAGGTATAACCTGGCCGACACAGTAGCAAACGCCCTCTTACCGCTGTACCGTCTGTGAAGCCCGCCGGGCTGCATCCTCAATGGCCAGAGCTACTTCCTGCGGCTTTTCAAAGCAGGAGAAATGCCCGGAATCCCTGATCTCATAAAACTTCACATCTGCGTGCACCATCGCCTCGGCGACAGGCCTCATAACAGATGGTCCGCTGGATCTGTCCAGTTCCCCGCTGACCACTGCAGCCGGAGCCGTAACCGAAGACAACGTGGCAACCTCATTGCGGCGGCCGGCAGCCATACGCTCACGCCAGGCCAGCCCCGCGGGGCTCTGCTCATCAATCCACCGGGTAAACGTATCAACGAATTCCGCCGACTGCTTAAACGCTGAATCACCCTTCTGAGGCCGCGCAAAATGCAGGACGGGGCTGACTGAATGGCTTTCCAAAGCCTCAGACGCAATGCCCAGCCGTCCGGCACGCGCTTCAGGGGCATCTTCTTCCGCGCGTGTATCGCACAGGACGAATCCCGCTACAGATTCAGGGAACAGCCGCTGGATAGCCAGCGCAAGATAGCCTCCCATGGAAATCCCGACCCATACTGCCCGGTCATAGCCCATATCTTTAATGGCCATGACAATGGAAGCGGCAAGCCTGCTGCAGGCCTCAGGATATGACCCATCTTCACCCACGGGACCTGTCAAGCCTGGCTCAGGGAGCGGGCTCATGCCTGCGCCGGGCATATCAGGAGCGAAGATCGGATAGTTTTCATGCTCCTCTTCCGAGATGCGGATCAGTTCCTGGGCGCATCTGTCCCATACACGATGGTCTACCGGAAAAGCGTGAAGCAGCACAACGGGTATATCGCCTTTGTTTCCCTCACGGTATACAGAAGTCACTATTTCCATGTCATCAGGCATGGCAGCCATGATTCCTTCAGCCTGACCGGACGGATCCGCGACTGCACTGCTGTCCCCATGCCCTGCAGCTGCGGTATCCGTCCTCGGCGCAGCGTTGCTACGGCGGGACAGCGTATTATCGTGGCCGGCCATCACAGCATCCCGCTTCCGCTGAGTGCCTGGACAAGTATGTGATCCATACCGTGGGCCAGCTGGCGGAGGAACTCCGGTTTCAGGGCATCGGCCGGATCGGACCATTCCACATCTAATGTCTCATCCTGCGGCTTCACATCGCCGTCTATCGGGATAATGTAGCATAAAGCTACTGCGTGCTGCCGGGGATCATAATAATCTGAGAAGCCCGGCGTTGGGAAGAATTGCGCAACGGTAAAAGGCTGTATCGTAGGAGGTAGGAATGAGAGTGTGAGATCCCCCAGATCTTTTGAAATATTGCGGGCAATCGTTTCCCTGATCGACTCATGGTAAAGGATACGCCCTGATATCAGAGTCCGCCTCAGGGCTACATCGTTATCGTCATTGGCGCAAAGAAGCGTCCCGACCTGCCGGATGCGGCCGAGGTCATCCGTTCGCACCGGCACTACGATGACATAAGGGATGGGCACCTCCCTGCGGATACCGTCTATCTCATCCTTAGCAAGCCAGCCCGGCGGATTAGAACCTCCCATCCCATGAATGAAATCGTTGGGGGAGTCACCGCCAAAACCGCTCCGGTCACGGCCGGCATCAAAATCACCGGGATCCGGGATCTCATCATTCAAAACTGGCATATCCTTATTATGCCCTGTCCAGCTGATAACGTGCAGTAAAGATAACGTGAGGCAAAACAGAATACAGCAAAATCTGGATCCATAGCCCGGGAAATTGGACGTCCCTGACTTTCCTGCCTATCCTTACTTATGCCGTTATCACGTATGCCGCTGTTGCGGTACCGTCCCTGCTTACCATATACGTTGCAGCGATACGTCTCTGACGTTTGGCTTTCCCTCTGTTTCCTCCTCATATCTCTTTCCTCATCACCGTTCCTCCTCTGGCCTCATCCCGAAACGTACGTGCCTGCGTACTTACCTACGATTTCTCTCTCTGTATCATCTTCCCATCCGTTCACCTACTCGCATACTCCCCTCGCCCCTTCTACTTACC
>PPYE01235631.1_pt1 | contig 11245 bp, 8 predicted proteins | sample 1559881 | NCBI WGS metagenome assembly PPYE01 (sample SAMN08240022, study PRJNA423297) | Human gut metagenome, whole genome shotgun sequencing project.
AGAAAAATATCAGTCTTTCTGTATAGAACATTATTATTTAATTTGTATTTTTGGCGCAAAACTCCCGAAATGACTAACAATGAGATTTCCATAGAACAAATTAATAAGTTGGATGCGGCTGCTTTCCGACTGCTTTATAAGAACTATTATAAAGCATTGGTTTGCTATGCAATAACAATTGTCGGAGATTCAGAATCTGCAGAAGATATTGTCCAGGAGTTATTCTCCACTATTTGGGAGAAAAAGATGTTTTTCCGGTCTCTGGCTTCATTCAGGGTTTATCTGTATAACTCTGTCAGAAATGCTTCCTTGGATTATTTGAAACATAAGGATGTGGAAGGCAACTATCTTCAGAAGATGCTTGATAGTCATTCCACTACATTTAGGATGGAAGAGGAGGAAGAGGGCTTCTTTAGTGAAGAAGTCTATCGCCAGCTTCTTCAGACAATTGATGCGCTGCCGGATCGATGTAGGGAAGTTTTTTTGATGTATATGGAAGGCAAGAAGAACGAGGAGATTGCCACTGCACTCCATGTTTCTCTTGAAACTGTGAAGACTCAAAAGAAGAGAGCAATGTCCTTCCTTAGAAAAAAATTAGGCTCCTATCATTTTCTATTATTACAAATGTTACTTCCCTAAAAAGAAGCATAACACTCAATCCGCTTTACTTGTTAACACCTGTTTGCAATGAACAAAATGTTCGTTGTTTTTCTTGATTATTATACAAAAAGAACGGTCTTCTAAATAAATAAAGTATCTTTTGAATAAAAAAACTTCAGAATCCTGTCCCTCATTTTTTCTCCTTAGTCGTCTTTACTATAAATAACCTGAAATAATATGATAAAGCGTAAAAGAAGTATAAATTCTATTATCCATGATCAGTTGCTGGGATACGCTTCGGAAGAAGATAAAAAACAGTTGCAGTCATGGCTTGATAGTTCTCGAGAAAATAGAGAGAACTATGATCGTCTGATGCGTGAGGCTTGTTTGATTGACAGGTATAAACAGTTTGCCCAGGTAGATGAAGCACGTGCTTGGGAAAGCTGTCCCTGAGACTGATGTGAACGAATCGGAAGAGGTCTCTGTTGTAGAAAATAATAAGTTGAGTACTTATGATGACAGTGAATTTTGGATGACGTTTGAAGACGGGACCAGAGTGCATCTGAATTATAATACGACATTAAAATATCCACCACATTTTGGTACTACCACTCGCACGGTCTATTTGGATGGGGAGGCCTATTTTCAGGTAGCCAAGGATAGCAAGCGTCCTTTCCGTGTCATTACGGCGAATGGAGTGGTCAAGCAGTACGGGACAACTTTCAATGTAAATACACATGTGCCTGGAATAACGAAAGTAGTGCTGGTGAAAGGTTCTGTAAGTGTGCTTCCTAATCAGGGAGGGGAATATAAAATAAAACCGGGGGAATTGGCGGTTCTTCAGGCTGATACGCAAGATGTACAAATTAGCGTAGTGGATATCGAGCCGTATATCGCATGGAACAGTGGACGTTTTGTTTTTGATAATTGTTCTTTGGAGAGTCTGATGAATGTAATATCACGTTGGTACAACAAAGATGTCGTATTCGAATCGGAAGATACCAAGAAGATACGTTTTACAGGAGATATTGATCGCTACGGCTCAATAGAGCCCATATTGAAAGCGATACAGCGGGTGACTCATCTGGAAATGGAAATACAGGGGAAGACCATAATTATAAAGAAATAAACATATTAACTACTATTAAAAAAGGAGGACGACATGCAAAAAAAGAGAGCTCGAGAACGCATTATCATGTTTCTCTGTATTATTTCCTTGTTGTTTACACCGGTGTTGGCTGCATCGCAATCTAATGCAATGAGGGTATCCTTAGATCTTAAATCTGCAACAGTTAAAGAATTTTTTGATGCTGTAAAAGTACAGACTGGCTTGAACTTTATTTATAGTACGGAGCAAGTGAAGAATATGCCTCGTATCACTATTCAGAGCAATAGTCAGCCTATCAGTGAGGTGTTGAACAAAGTGCTGGCAAATACCGGATACAGTTATGAGATAGAAGGAAATATTGTAACCATTGTATATCAGCAACCTAAAGAGAATGTCCGCACGGCTACGGGCGTTGTGGTTGATGAGGGAGGGTTGCCCTTGCCGGGAGCTTATATAAAACTCTCTAAAACGGAACATTCGACGATAACTGATAATGAAGGTAAGTTTTCTATTAATTTATTCCATCAGAAAGAGCCTGTCCTGATTGTCTCGTATTTGGGAATGATTGTACAGGAAGTAAAAGTTGCCGGTACTAAACCTATGACAATCGTGATGAAATCGGATGTAAAGTCAATCGATGAAGTTGTAGTAACAGGTTATCAGGAGATTGACAGACGCAAGTTGGCAAGCTCCATATCCTCTATAAAGGGAGCTGATCTGATTGGTGGGGAGTATCTGTCTATCGACAAAATGTTGCAGGGACGCCTGCCGGGTGTTGCTGTGATGAATATGTCATCTACTCCGGGAGCTGCTCCTAAGATTAGAATCAGGGGATCTTCCTCTATTACAGGAAATAGAGAACCGGTATGGGTAGTCGATGGAATTATTCTGGAAGAACCTGTCAATATCTCTACAGAGGAACTGAACAGTCCGGATAAGATAAATCTGATCGGAAATGCCATCGGTTCGGTCAATCCGGAAGATATTGAACGTGTGGATATTCTGAAAGATGCCAGTGCTACTGCTATCTATGGTATCAAAGCGGCCAATGGAGTTATTGTGGTCACTACCAAGCAAGGAAAAAGCCAGAAACCGAGTATCTCGTATACCGCTACATTGGGGATAACAGCTCCTCCTACTTACGATAAAATGTTTCGGATGAATTCTGCCGACAGAATTGATATGTCTATCGAAATGCAGGAGAGGGGATTATCTTTCGGAAGTTACAAACCTTCGGATATTGGCTATGAAGGGGCATTGCAACATCTGTGGAATAAGGATATTACCTATCAGGAATTCTTAAACCAGGTGAAGACCCTGAAAGGATTAAATACCGACTGGTATGACTTGCTGTTCCGTACAGCATTTACACATCAGCATTCGGTATCCATTACAGGTGGAAATGACCGGAGTAATTATTATATGTCCATGGGATATGCGAATAATAACAGTGTGACGATAGGGGAAGGGTTAGAGCGCTATAACGTACTGGCTAAAATAAATACCAGAATTAACCGGAATATACATTTGGGATTAAAGGTTAGCGGTTCGCTTTCCAAAGCCGAACATCCTCATACTTCCATTGATGTGTATGAGTATGCTTATAATACTTCACGGGCTATTCCACTTCGGACAGCTTCTAATGAGTTGTATTTCTATGCGAATGAGGCTGGACGTAACGGAGTATTGTCTTACAATATCATGAACGAACTGAATCATACAGGAAACAAGAATGATAATTCCGCTATAGATGTAGCTGTCAATCTGGATTGGAAGGTTGCTTCATGGATGAGATTTTCATCTATATTAGGACTGTCCAGAAGCAACGTGACACAAGAAAACTGGGGTGATGAACAATCATATTATATTTCTTCTATGCGACAAAGTCCCTATGGGAAGATGTTGCCGAATCCCATTGAAGATTCTGAATTTGCCGAAAGATATTGTCTGCTTCCGTTTGGAGGAGAGTTGATGACGACCAATACACGTAATACTTCTTATACATGGAGAAATAGCCTGTCTTTGATGCAAAGTTTCGGAAAACATGAAGTTTCCGGAAGTATCGGACAAGAAGTCAGATCTTCAAAATATGACGGATTAAGCTCTACGCAATATGGTTATTTGCCCGAAAGAGGTAAAAAGTTTGTTGATATTGACCCGACAGTCTGGAAAAGATACGGTGCTTTGGTAAAGAGTCATCCGGATGTGGTGACCGATACAAAGAATAATGTGATTTCATTATATGCTACGGCTGCTTATGTTTATGACAGTCGCTATATTCTGAACTTCAATATACGTACTGACGGTTCTAATAAGTTCGGTCAGAGCAAGAGCGTTCGTTTTCTGCCAATATGGTCAGTGTCTACACGATGGAATGTTATCAATGAGAAGTTTATGAAGAACGTCGATTTCCTGAATGATCTGGCAATTCGTGCCTCATACGGTATACAAGGTAACGTGCATCCGGATCAGACCCCTAACTTGATTGCTAGTTTGGGGACATTGGAGTCAATGCCACAGGAGTATATTTCAACATTGTATAAGCTGCCGAATAATAAACTGAAGTGGGAAAAAACCAATTCGTATAATATTGCAATCGACTGGGCATTCTGGAATAACAGAATCTATGGATCGCTTGATGTATATTACAAAAAGGGAGTAGATCAGGTGGTTACGAAAAACGTAGCTCCTTCTACAGGTGCGTCAAGTGTCTCCATTAATGATGGTGATGTTGAGAATAAAGGTTGGGATTTGGCTGTTTCTTTTGTTCCGATTCAGACCCGGGACTGGATGTGGAGTTTATCATTCAATACAGGTAAAAACTACAATAAAGTGTTGAATGCCGGGAACTCAGCGATCACTTGGCAAGACTATATTGCAGGAACATTAGTGAGCAATGGCAATGCGATAAATAGTTTCTATTCTTATAAATTTGATAAACTGGATGATCAGGGTTTTCCTACATTTAAGGATATTAATGAGAAAGATGAAGAAGGAAATGCTGTGGTTCATTCTTTGCAGGAGATGTATGACCGTGCTTTTGTTCTTTCCGGAAAACGTGAACCCGATCTGACCGGTGGATTCTCTACTTATTTGAAATATAAGAATATTACATTTAATGCGTTGTTCTCATTCAGCTTTGGCAATAAAATGCGCTTGAATGATTTGTATGAGTCCTCCGGACAGCGGCTTCCTTATCCGGATCAGAATATGTCCAGTGAATTTGTGAATCGTTGGAGAGAGCCGGGTGATGAAGACAGAACCATTATACCGGTTTTATCGGATAAGAGTTTGCAGATCAACGATAAGGATGTGACCTATCGTATTGCGGATAATGGATGGGATATGTATAATAAGAGTGATATCCGTGTAGTTTCAGGCAGTTTCCTCAGATGCCGTTCGATGTCTATTCGCTATGATTTTAAACGTGAATGGTTGAAACCTGTCTATCTGAAAGGAGCAAGTGTCAGCTTTGATATGGGTAATGTATTTGTCATTAAAGATAAAGCGCTGAAGGGCAGAGATCCTGAACAGATTGGATTTGGCTCAAGAAGTATACCACCGCAGCGTTCTTACTCACTTCGCTTTAATATTACTCTTTAATAATGAATGATGATGAAAAAGTACAATTTATATATCATATTGCTTATCTGCACATTATCGTCGTGCAGTGACTTTTTGGAAGAAAGTTCACAAGATTTGATGATACCCAGATCGGTGAAGGATTACAAGGAACTGTTCTTCGGTGAGGTAATGAAAACGAATGAAAAAGACATACCTCATCCTTATCTGGAATATATGACAGACGATGTGAAAGACCAATGTTACTATGGAACCAGACCACAAGTCATTTCTAATGATTTCAGAGAATATGTTTGGGCATATTATACGTGGCAGGGAAACCCGGAAGTGGGAATTTCAAATGAACTTACGCCGGATGTTGCATGGACAGTCTATTATCATAAGATATTGATGACTAATATTAACTTGCCGAGTGCTTATCTATTGGCATCACGTATTGCTCTTTTTCAGGAGAAATATGATGAGACCATTCTTTATTGTGACTCGGTCTTTAAGGTCGCGACTCAGCCACTTTACAAACTTCAGGAAAAAAAGGACCACTATTTCTTTTCTCTTGCTAACAAAGAAATCTTGTTATCCTACGGACTTACATCACTTGAGACGCATATGAAAGAAGATTTCAGGTATACGGGGAACTTGGTGGTTTCTGATGATTTACTAGCGCTATATTCGGAAGATGATTTGCGTCTTACGAATTATTTCAAGAATACAATCGGCAACCAGACCAGACCTACTAACAAACAGTATAGTGTCTATACACCTATTAAGTGGACTAAAAATTCTGCTACAGTCTATGCCAACGCCTTGCGTATTTCGGAAGCTTATCTGAATCGTGCTGAGGCTTTTGCTGAACTTGGCAATACGAACAAGGCTCTTGCTGACTTAAATGAGCTCCGTGAAAATCGTATGAAACCGGGAACTCCGCCGTTAGCTGTTGATGAAGACGGAATTGTAGCAACCGTACGTAAGGAACGCCGTAGAGAACTGGCGTTTGAAGGATTCCGCTGGTTTGATTTGCGCAGATATGGCTGCCCTCCTCTTACGCATACTTACAGTTCAAAGGAGAACGAGGGAGCAGGATAACTAATCCGACTGAGGCTGATTATAAATTCAACTTTACAGCGAATAACGGAATTAAAATAACTGCTCCCGAACAAAAGCAGGAGATTATTGATGAAGGGATTGAGTTTTTGCAAAAGGTATTATTGAATTTGTACTCGGATAGTTTTTTAAAGAAGAATTTACCTTTTTCTATATTGTTATCTGAAGAGGTCCGGATGGCCTCTTATGGTGAGACAACCATCATGAATTGCTATGCTAGTAGCAGCTTTATAGCCTTAGGTAATGTATCATCTTCTCTGAAAACAATGACCGATGAGGAGTTTGTGAAAATCAGAGCAGATGTGAATGCCAGCTTTTGGGCAAAGTATATGTCGGAAGTCAGAGGATTGTTTACTATTTCAGATGCTTTTTATGAAGCTAGTGAAGAAGTTGAACCGAAATTGTACGACCCGAACTGGTATCGTTTTAAAGGAACGGACCCTAATGAAATCGATTTTTATAAGTATGGGGTGATTACTTATTCTGAGAACTCCTATATTGATGAAGATTGGCCGGATTTTAATTCCATTTATGCTCCTTTAAAGAGTGAAGACCTTGCGCAATGGATGAATTTCGTCTTTGAGAAAACTCCTGCCGAGATTCAGGAAATCTGCGATAAATATCCGGTAATGAAGAAGAAGTATGATGTGATTCGGGAAGCTATGCTTGAAAACGGATTCGATCTGTCCAAACTGGAACTATAGAACTTAAAAACAACATGATATGAACAAAATTTTCACCTTATTACTTGTAGGAGCATTAACTGCCGGAGCGGTAACTGCTAATGCCGAAAGTCAGATTTTTAAAAAGAAAAAGAAGAAAGCAAAAGCGGAAACAGAGCAGCCGGCGGCAAAAGATTCCACAAAGAGTAGTATGACCGAATACAAAAAACTACTGAAAGGAGCCAAGACGATTGATGGCATGTTTAAGGTACACATCGTTAAGGATAAGTATTATTTCGAAATACCTAAAGACTTGATGGGACGCGATTTTATGATTGCGTCCAGAGTATCGAGTACCAGTAACAATAAAGATATAGCTGCCGGACAAATGCCACGCAATCCGGTACTGGTAACTTTCTCGGCAGATAAAAAGAAAATCTACATGCACAAAAAGATGGTGCGCAATTTGTGTGACACCACTTCCAATATGTATGCTGCTTTTCAGCGCAACTTCTCAGACCCTATTTGGGAAGCATATAAGATAGAAAGTCTTTCACCGGACTCTTCAGCATATGTCATCGATATGAGTTCGCTTTTCATAACGGATGTACCCGAATTCAGCCCGTTTCGTTCGGAAAATATAATGGATGTATTGATGAAGAGAAAAGCACTGAAGGGAAGTCTTGCTTCTTCCAAATCGACTATTCTGGGAATGAAGTGTTTTCCGCTGAATATAAACATCAAGACGCTGATGAGTTATACTGTTGACGGAGGACCGTTCACTGTAACCATGACGCGTAATATTATTTTGCTGCCGGAGGAAATTATGCGTCCTCGTTATGGAGACTCGCGTATCGGTTATTTTGATGAAAGCAAGCGGTTTTATACTGAAAAGAAAGATGGTTTGCAAGAACTGACTTACATCAACCGATGGGATTTGCAACCAAAACCAGAAGACTTGGAACGTTATAAGCAAGGTGAATTGGTGGAACCTCAGAAGCCGATTGTATATTACGTTGATACTGCTATCCCCGACAAGTGGAGAGATTACATAAAGAAAGGAATAGAAGACTGGCAGGTTGCGTTTGAGGAAATAGGATTTAAGAATGCGATTGTAGCGAAAGACTATCCGAAGGATGATCCGAACTTTGATCCGGATGATATTCGTTATAGCTGCTACCGAATGATTACCACTCCGATACAAAATTCAATGGGACCTTCCTGTGCCGATCCTCGTTCGGGTGAAATCATTCAGGGTGACGTCTTGTTTTATTCAAATATCATTAAGTTGTTGCATAACTGGCGGTTTGTTCAGACTGCTACTGTTGACCCCAAAGTGCGCAAGGCTGTGTTTGATGACGAGACGATGGGAAGCTCGTTACGTTATGTAGCAGCGCATGAGATCGGACATACCCTGGGACTGATGCATAACTTTGGTGCATCTTATTCGTATCCGGTAGACTCGCTCCGTTCGGCCACTTTCACTCAGAAGTATGGTACAACTCCGTCCATCATGGACTATACGCGCTATAATTATGTAGCTCAGCCGGAAGACAAAGGAGTTGCTCTGACCCCTCCGCTTTTGGGTGTATATGATAAGTTTGCCATCAAATGGGGATATAAACCTATATTTGATGCGGCATCTCCTGAAGATGAGAAAGCTACTTTAAACAAGTGGATCAAAGAGAAAGAGAATGATCCGATGTACAAATACGGTCCGCAGCCTTTTATTAATGAGGTCGATCCTTCTTGTAAATCTGAGGATTTGGGTGATAATGCCGTGAAGGCAGGAAGATATGGCTTAAAGAATCTGAAACTTATCATGAAAAACCTGCCGGAATGGACCTATGAAGATGATCATCAATATGAACGCTTGACGGAATCATATCAGGAAGTGATTATGCAGATGCAACGCTACTTACTGCATGCCATGGTGTCCATCGGTGGAATTTATTTTGATGAGCCGAGACGGGACAGCGAAAAGCCTGTTATCCGTTTTGTGCCGAAAGCTGAACAGAAGGAGGCATTGAAGTTTATTATGGAAACTATGATGGAACTACCCGAATGGGTACTTGACAAGAAGGTGATTGAGTATACCGGTCCGACTTATTCGCCAAGTACTTTGCAGTCAATCATTATGAATCGTTTGTTCTTCACATACATTACATCCAGTCTTGTTTTGTATGAGGAGTTATATCCCAAACAGGCTTATACTTTTGCTGAATATATGGATGATATTTATGATTTTGTGTGGAAGAAAACTATATCCGGTGCCCGGTTGAATATGTACGACCGTAACCTGCAAATTACTTATGTGGAAAAGTTGTTGAAAGAAGGAGGAATGCTGAAACAAAAATCTTCTCCATTCTCATTTAAAGACTTGAATGAAGTTGAGAAACAACTGCTTACGGATAATGTCGATTGGACGAAAGCCGGCTTTGAACTCAACCCGCTCGGAAGTGTGGATATGGTTAAGAATCCGGCTATTTATCAGAAGGTAATGGATAGCTATAGTTTGCTGCGAAGCAAAGTAAATACGGGTGATGCTACTACCCGGGCACATTATCAAAGTCTTGTCTTTAAAATAAAGCAAGCGTTAACGGAACAATAACTATCTCTCTTAGATACTTGGGGGCACCTCGTCGCAGTGATTGTGGCGGGGTGCTAATTTTATCCGGTCAATGGCTTTTTATTGCATCGCCAACTATCGCATTGCCAACGCCTTATTCTCCGCCTCTTCCATGATTTCCCTTTCCCCGGGACCTTTGTCATTGATACCGCAGAGATGAAGAATACCATGAATAATAACCCGGTGTAGTTCATCATCATAAGCTGCCCCGAATTGCTCGGCATTGGTGCGTATCGTATCCAGACTGATAAACAGGTCGCCCGACAGACGATCACCTTCGCAATAATCGAAAGTAATGATATCCGTGTAATAATCGTGTTGCAGATATTGTCGGTTTACCTCTAGAATCTTTTCATCGGAGCAGAAGATATAAGCGATTTCACCGAGTCTTTTTCCATAAGAGGCAGCTACATTCTTTATCCATTCTGTTGTTTCCCGTTTTTTGATATCAGGCATCTTGATGCCTTCGGTTTGATAAGTTACAGCCATAATTGAGTCTATGATTTAAAAGAAAAATAAATAACTGATTAAGATGGCGGCTATAATACCGGAGAAGTCTGCAATCAAGCCGCAGGTGACTGCATTCCGGGTTTTACTGATTCCGACGCTGCCGAAGTAAACGGCAAGGATATAGAAAGTGGTGTCCGAAGCTCCGCGTACTACGCAACTCATTCGGCCTACAAACGAATCCGGTCCCATCTCTTTCATCGTGTCAATCATCAGCCCATTGGCACCGCTACCGCTGAGAGACTTCATCAGCGCTGTCGGCAATGCTCCCACAAAACTGGTATCCACTCCGCACAGATCGACTACATAACCAATGCCTCCCACAAGGAAATCCATCGCTCCCGATAGGCTTGTTGATCAGATTGATCTTCTGGGCGATACTGACGGCTATGACGCCGACCAGAGTCGAGATAAAAGTACTCAGCAGGATAGGGATAAACACATCCGTAGGTTGGGCAGCCCCCATCTGCGCACGGTATACCATGATACTGATCGGGATAATGATGAGCCCGGAGGTGTTGATTACTAGAAACATGATCATCGGATTGGAAGCCGTATCTTTCTTCGGGTTCAGTTCCTGCAGTTCTTTCATTGCTTTGAGCCCCAATGGGGTGGCAGCATTGTCGAGTCCGAGCATGTTGGCGGACATATTCATAAAGATGGAACCCAATACCGGATGCCCTTTGGGAATGTCCGGAAACAGGCGGCAGAGTACCGGACTCAGAAAGCGGGCGAGTGCATTGATCAGTCCGCTGTTCTCTCCGATTTTCATGATACCGAGCCAGAGGGCCAGTACTCCGGTCAGTCCCAGAGATATCTCGAAAGCGGTTTTCGAAGAGTCGAAAGTTGAGTTCATGATAGCTGTAAATATCTCCGTATCACCCAGAAAAATTACTTTTATCAGGGCGATAATGAAGGCGATAACGAAGAATGCTATCCAGATATAATTTAGAACCATAGTTGATTGCGTGTATATAGATGATGCAAAAGTAGTTATTACGTTTTAAATAAACTAATTGTTTTCGGGCAAAAGAGTAGAAGACCGAAACCGGTCTT
>PPYE01072813.1_pt1 | contig 11243 bp, 5 predicted proteins | sample 1559881 | NCBI WGS metagenome assembly PPYE01 (sample SAMN08240022, study PRJNA423297) | Human gut metagenome, whole genome shotgun sequencing project.
ATCTAATAATATAAATGATTCAAAAGAAAAAGAGACTATTCTACTAACAGAAGTGGAGATAAATGGAAAAGCGGCACAGTTAGATGGAACATATGCTCTGGAGAAAAAGGAGAACGGAACAGATGGTCAGGTTTGTCATTATAGGTTGGAAGATACAACTTTTAAAGATAATACAGCAGATATAAAAATGAAAGTATGGTTATTTGATCCAACAGAAATGGATACTGCAGATACAGAAGATACGGATGACTATATTTTTGAATTTTCATCAAATTGGGAAGAACTAGAGAAGAATACCATAAATGTAAATGTGAATAAAAAAATAAAGATATCTCCAAATCAAAATCTGACGATTTCAAAAATGAGCTTAAACGATTTGGCAAGTACAATTTATGGAAATTTGGATAATAAAGAATATGAAGATTATTATTTACTAGGAACCGACGATAAAGGAAATCAGGGGCTTTATAGAATGACAAATTATGGAGACGCAGAGACTGTGTTTGAAGAAAGCAGAAATAATACAAAATACAAAGGAATTTCGCCAGATGCTAAAACGGTGACATTAGAATTATATGTAAATAAAGAAGAAAAAAACAGCACAACATATAAAAAATATGAAACTGGAATAGAAGATACTTACGGAGAAGGCGAAGGACGTGTTTATGAAAGTGATGAAGATCCTCTGGATTTATATAGCCAAGTGGAAGGAAAAATAGAAATTAAAATCAGATGACAAAAGAATAATTTTATCGAAGAGAGGAACAGCCAATATCATCTGCCTTCAGATATTGGCTGTAATATATATGATACATAAAAAATACAAGCAGCAGATAACGATAAGATTCTTATATCAGTCAAGGAAGCCTGTGAACGCACAGGTCTTTCAGAGAAAACCATGAGAATTCTTATGAAGAATAATACCTTCATGGTACGAATTGGGCGAAGAACCCTGATTGATAAGAAAAAATTTCAGAAATGGATAGATCGGCAGTCTTGAAAGGTTTTTGGGGTTGTGTTAAAATTAAGTCCAGTGCCATGCATGATCATCTATTGTTATTAGAAAAAGGATGGTAATGTTATGGAAAAAATCTAAGAGGAAAAGAAATAGGTAAGGGAATCCGACAAAGAAAAGATGGGCGGTAAGAAGCCAGAATCACAATTAAGGGATCTGGCAACCGCCTTTTTCTATCTATGGAACAAATCTTCAGCAGGTGAAAAAGCAAAGAAACATGTATTTGGCGGAAGTTCTCCCAGGTATTCCAGGCTTTGATTCGAGTATGTCCGTTTCAAAATGGTATGAGAAATGGATGGAACTTTATAAGGTTCGGAATCTTAAAGCAACCACGATAAGAAATTATGAAGAAAAGTATGGAAAAGAAATCTGATTTTACTGATAAAATGACAATTTAGGAAGAGGTTTAAATATTTGGAAAAAGCAAGAAACACTGAAGAAGAAAAAAAAATGGGGCAAAAGTGGGTCAAAAAAGAATATGAGGCATCTGAAACCCGCATAAACACTGGGTTTCCGGCTGATACCAGTACATTATCACCGATGATGAAAGAATACGTAAAGACCAAAGAAGAGTACAGCGACTGTATCCTTTTTTACCGTCTGGGCGATTTTTATGAAATGTTCTTTGATGATGCGCTGACTGCATCCAAGGAATTGGAGATCACACTTACAGGAAAAGACTGCGGATTGGAAGAGAGAGCGCCCATGTGTGGCGTTCCTTTTCATGCTGCGGAAACTTATATCAACCGATTGATAGAAAAAGGTTATAAAGTTGCCATCTGTGAACAGGTAGAAGATCCGAAAAAAGCCAAGGGTCTTGTAAAACGTGAAGTTGTTCGTATTGTCACACCGGGAACCACACTGGATGCCATGTCACTGGACGAATCCAAAAACAATTATCTGATGTCCATTGTCTCCATCGGAGATCATTTTGGCTGTGCTATTGCAGATATCACAACCGGTGACTGCTTTCTTACAGAGCTGGATAAGCCTCAGAAACTTCTGGATGAGATCAATAAATTCACACCTGCAGAGATCATCTGCAACGATGCGTTTCTTTTAAGTGGTGTGGATGTGGAGGATCTGAAAGGACGTCTTGGAATCTGCGTATTCGCCCTGGATCCCTGGTACTTTGACGATCAGCTGTGTCAGAAAACTCTAAAAGAACATTTCCATGTGGGAAATCTGGAGGGGTTAGGAATTGGTGACTACGACAGCGGGATCATCGCTTCCGGTGCCCTGTTCCTGTATCTGAAAGAAACACAGAAAACAGCACTTTCCCATATGGCAAGTATCCGCCCTTACTCTGCCGAGAAATACATGCTTATCGACAGCTCCAGCCGTCGTAATCTGGAGCTTGTGGAAACCATGCGCGAAAAACAGAAAAGAGGTTCTCTTCTCTGGGTACTGGACAAGACCAAAACAGCTATGGGAGCCAGAACATTTCGGTCTTATGTGGAACAGCCTCTGATCGATGCAGAGGAAATCGAAAAGAGACTGGGTGCTCTGGAAGAACTGAATGAAAAACCCATGGAACGGGATGAGATCCGGGAATATTTAAACCCGATCTATGATCTGGAACGTCTGATCAGCCGTATCAGTTACAAATCCGCTAATCCGAGAGATCTGGTTTCTTTTGCCTCTTCTCTGGAAATGCTTCCTTATATAAAACAGGTCCTGGCAGAATTCAAATCTCCACTGCTTACTAAGATCAACGAAGATATGGATCCTCTGACAGACATTACCTCGCTGATCCGGAACTCTATCACCGATGATCCGCCTCTTGCCCAGAAAGACGGTGGCATTATCCGGGAAGGATATAATGAAGATGTAGATAAATTCCGCCGTTCCCGGACAGATGGAAAGAAATGGCTTTCTGAGCTGGAGGCAAGAGAGAGGGAACGTACCGGTATCAAAAGCCTGAAGATCAAGTACAATCGTGTATTTGGTTATTCTCTGGAAGTTACCAATACTTTCAAAGATCTTGTGCCGGAGGATTATATCCGCAAACAGACCCTTACCAATGCAGAGCGTTATATCACTCAGGAACTGAAAGATCTGGAAGATCTGATCCTTGGAGCTGAGGATAAGCTTTATGCGCTGGAATTTGAACTGTTTTCCAGTATCCGTGATCAGGTTGGAGCGGAAGTTGTCCGTATCCAGCGCACTGCAAAAGCAGTGGCTGCACTGGATGTTTTCGCTTCTCTTGCGCTGGTTGCCCAGAGGAATAATTTCGTCCGGCCAAAGATCAATGAGACAGGCCTCATTGATATCCGAAACGGCCGTCATCCGGTTGTGGAGCAGATGATCGAAAATGATATGTTCATTCCAAACGATACGTATCTTGACAACCACAAAAAACGGATCTCCATTATCACAGGACCAAACATGGCCGGAAAATCCACATATATGCGCCAGACAGCCCTGATCGTACTGATGGCACAGATCGGAAGCTTTGTTCCGGCAGACAGTGCAAACATCGGTGTGGTTGATCGGATCTTCACCCGTGTAGGTGCATCTGATGACCTTGCAAGCGGACAAAGTACCTTTATGGTGGAAATGACGGAGGTTGCCAATATTCTTCGCAATGCCACTTCCCGTAGCCTTCTGATCCTGGATGAGATCGGACGTGGAACCAGTACTTTTGACGGCCTCTCCATTGCCTGGGCAGTGATCGAACATATCAGCAATACCAAGCTCTGCGGTGCCAAAACCTTATTTGCGACCCATTATCATGAGCTTACCGAACTGGAGGGAAAACTTTCCGGTGTCAACAATTACTGTATTGCTGTCAAAGAAAAGGGTGACGATATCGTATTTCTTCGTAAGATCGTAAAAGGTGGCGCTGACAAGAGTTATGGTATCCAGGTGGCCAAGCTTGCCGGTGTTCCGGATTCCGTGATCCAGCGTGCCAAGGAACTTGTGGAAGAGCTCAGTGACGCAGATATCACCGCAGCGGTAAAAGACCTGACTGCTCCGAAAAAGAAGCAGAAGATCACCTATGATCAGGTGGATATGGCACAGATGTCACTCTTTGACACGGTGCAGGATAATGATGTCATCGAAGAGATCAAAGGCCTGGAGATTGGCAACCTGACTCCAATGGAGGCCCTGAATATTCTCTATAATCTGCAGAACAAAATAAAGAACCGGTGGTGATACCTTGAGAAAAATTGCAGTTTTAGACCAGAATACCATTGATAAGATCTCAGCAGGTGAAGTTGTGGAGCGGCCTTCTTCTGTTGTAAAAGAACTTGTGGAAAATGCTATTGACGCAGGAGCTACCGCCATCACAGTAGAGATCACAGATGGTGGAAAAAAGCTGATCCGTATCACAGATAACGGCTCCGGAATGGAAGCAGAACAGGTTCCCCTTGCTTTTCTACGTCATGCTACAAGCAAAATTGAAAAAGTGGAAGACCTGACACATATTGCCTCCCTGGGCTTTCGTGGCGAGGCTCTTTCCAGTATTGCCGCAGTTTCCCAGGTAGAACTGATCACAAAAACTCCTTCTGCCATCAGCGGTACCCGCTATGTGATCGAAGGTGGAAAAGAACAGTCTTTGGAGGAGATGGGCGCACCGGAGGGAACCACCTTCCTGATCCGGAACCTTTTTTACAACACACCTGCAAGAAGCAAATTTCTGAAATCCGACATGACAGAAGCCGGTTACATCAATACGCTGATGGAACAGCTGGCGCTTTCCCATCCGGAAATTTCCTTTAAATATATCCAGAATCGTCAGGTGAAACTTTCCAGTTCCGGAAATTACAGCGTAAAGGATGTGATCTACAGCGTTTACGGACGGGAGATCGCCAAAGCACTTCTGGAAGTCTCCTATGAAAATGATTTTATGAAGATCGAAGGCTTTGTGGGAAAACCGGAGATTTCCAGAGGAAACCGCACTTTTGAGAATTATTATATCAATGGCCGGTATGTAAAAAACAAGATCATTACCAAGGCTATTGAGGATGGGTATAAAGGACTGGTCATGCAGCATAAATTTCCATTTGTTTCCCTTCGGATCGAAATGGATGGTAATGACCTGGACGTTAATGTACATCCGGCAAAAAGAGAAGTGCGTTTTGCCAGAGAAACCGAAGTTTATACGGCTATCTATGAAACTGTTCGTAAGGTACTGACTCACAGAGAACTAATCCCGCAGGTATCTGTGGGAAAAGACGAACCGACATCTCACAACGAGCAGATGAAGCCAGGAAATGTTCCGGAACCTTTCGAGGTAAAAAGACGGCAGGAGATGTACGGACACCAGAACCGGACGGCGAATATAGCTTCCCATATTGCACCGACAGCTTCTGAAGTACGTACATCGCCGGTTTCATCGATACCTTATAATAAGTTGACAAATAGTACAGCCTCCTATGGCTCAGCTGAAACAGCTCACAGTTCTTCAGATTCTTTTACAGATAAATACAGGCATATGGGTTCTCTGCGGGAAAATCCCGTATATAGATCTCAGCCCTTTACAAAAGAAGAAGAGGAAATGTTTTCCGGCACACTGAAGGACGGAAAAAAAGAGACTTCCGCTGTAGAAACAGCTGATCCAGAAGTGATATCTGAAAAACCTGCCGAATCGACATCTCCTGAGATAAACAGCGAGCCGATCAAATCCCTGGAACAGGAAACGCCAAAACAGCTGGAACTTTTCGAAGAACGGCTTCTTGCCCCGGAATCCAGAAGCCGCCACAGGCTGATCGGACAGCTGTTTGACACCTACTGGCTGGTACAGTTCGAAGATAATTTTTATATCATTGACCAGCATGCGGCCCATGAAAAAGTATATTATGAGCGGTTCGTAAAGCTGTTCCAGTCTCAGAACATCCCGTCTCAGTACGTAAGCCCTCCGCTGATCGTTTCACTCAGCCTTGAGGAAGAAAACCTGTTAAAAGCAAACGAAAAATATTTTCGGGATTTCGGTTTTGAGATCGAACCTTTTGGGGGAAGAGAGTACAGTATCAGTGCGGTGCCATCCAGTCTTCTGGGAATGACAGAGGAAGAGCTGTTTCTGGAAATGCTGGACCATCTCACTGCAGACGGCTCCAAAGATGCATTTGAACTGTTTACCGCAAGGCTTGCAACTATGGCCTGCAAAGCTGCTGTAAAAGGCAATCATTCCATGTCACCCCAGGAAGCCGACAAGCTGATCGATGAACTTCTGACACTGGAAAATCCTTATAACTGTCCTCATGGAAGGCCAACCATCATTGCCATGAGTAAGACAGAGATTGAAAAAAAATTTAAACGTATCGTGTAAGATACCTATCATAAACGGAGAAAATCTATGAAAAAACCTCTTATCGTCCTTACCGGACCTACTGCCGTGGGAAAAACAAAACTTTCCATTGCCCTTGCAAAAGCAGTAAACGGAGAGATCATCTCCGCAGATTCCATGCAGGTTTACCGCCATATGGATATTGGTTCCGCCAAGATCACACCGGAAGAAATGGATGGCGTCCCTCATCATCTGGTGGATGTGTTGGAGCCCACAGAAGATTTTAATATTGTCCTTTTCCAGCAGATGGCAAAAGAAGCCATGGAAAAAATTTATGATAAAGGCCGGATCCCGATCCTGGTAGGCGGCACGGGATTTTATATTCAGGCCGTAACCAGAGATATTGATTTTACCAGTTCCAACCAGGATGACCATTACCGCAGGGAGCTGGAAGAGCTGGCAGAACAAAAAGGCCCTTCATTTCTTCATGATATGCTTGCACAGGTTGATCCCAAGTCAGCCCAGGACATCCATGAGAACAATGTCAAGCGAGTGATACGCGCCCTGGAATTTTATAAACAGAACGGTACCAGGATCTCCGAACATAATGAAGAGCAGAAAGAACATACCAGCCCCTATGCCCTGGCATACTTTGTCCTGAACGCACCCCGTCCCCTTCTCTACGAACGCATAGACACAAGAGTGGATGAGATGTTGAAAAACGGGCTTGTAGAAGAAGTAAAAAAGCTCCGGGAAATGGGCTGCCACAGAGGAATGGTTTCGATGCAGGGACTGGGCTATAAAGAAATCCTGGACTGGATGGACGGAGAATACCCTTACGAGGAAGCCGTTCGCATCCTGAAACGTGACACCAGACATTTCGCCAAACGCCAGCTTACCTGGTTCCGAAGAGAAGGCGAGGTAACCTGGGTAGATAAAGATAACTTTGATTACGATGACAGCCGGATCCTTTCCTACATGCTTTCTGTATGCAGAGAAAAAGGGATCCTGCCTGCCAAATAAAATAAAAAAGGAAAAATGATCATGAAAGAATTATATGCACAGCTTGGAATCTCTTCCGCAGTTTACGATTTCGGTAAAACTGTAGAAGATTCCCTGAAAGAACGTTTTGAAAAATTTGATAAAACTGCAGAGTATAACCAGATGAAGGTTATCCATGCCATGCAGAAAAACCGTGTCAGTGAGGCATGTTTCGGAGCTTCCTCCGGTTATGGCTACAATGACCTTGGACGCGAGACCCTGGAGCAGGTCTATGCGGATACATTCCACACAGAAGCCTGCCTGGTCCGCCCGCAGATCACCTGCGGAACCCACGCACTTGCCATTGCACTGTTTGGAAACTTACGCCCGGGCGATGAGCTTCTTTCCCCTGTAGGCAAACCATATGATACTCTGGAAGAAGTCATCGGGATCCGTCCGTCCAACGGTTCTCTTACAGAATATGGTGTAAAATACCGTCAGGTAGACCTTCTTGAGGATGGTACCTTTGATTACGAAAATATCAAAAAGGCAGTCAATGAAAAAACAAAACTGGTAACCATTCAGCGTTCCAAAGGCTATCAGACTCGTCCTTCCTTCTCTGTAAAACAGATCGGTGAGCTGATCGCTTTTGTAAAGAAGATCAAACCGGATGTGATCTGCATGGTAGATAACTGCTACGGTGAGTTCGTAGATACCATAGAGCCAAGTGATGTAGGTGCAGATATCATGGTGGGTTCCCTGATCAAAAATCCAGGCGGCGGTCTTGCCCCTATCGGCGGATATATCGCCGGAAGAAAAGACTGTGTGGAAAACGCTTCCTACCGTATGACCTGCCCGGGACTGGGCATGGAAGTGGGGGCAACCCTTGGTGTAAACCGTTCTCTGTACCAGGGATTTTTCCTTGCACCGATGGTTACCAAAGGAGCTTTAAAAGGCGCCGTTTTTGCAGCAAACATTTACGAAAAACTTGGTTTCCCGGTGGTACCGAACAGCACAGAACCACGTCAGGATATCATCCAGGCAGTCACCCTTGGAACACCGGAAGGTCTTGTAGCATTCTGCCAGGGTATCCAGGCTGCAGCACCGGTAGACAGTTTTGTGACACCGGAACCGTGGGATATGCCAGGGTATGACAGTCAGGTCATCATGGCTGCAGGTGCTTTCATCCAGGGTTCTTCCATCGAGCTTTCTGCCGATGGTCCTATGAAACCACCTTATGCTGTTTATTTCCAGGGTGGTCTTACCTGGGAGCATGCTAAACTTGGAATCCTGAAATCTCTTCAGTATATGGTTGATAAGGAACTTGTGAAATTATGAAAAAATCCGAAGGACAGGACTTAAAAAAGCAGGTCTTTGTCGTAGGAGCAGGTGCTTCCGGCCTTATGGCGGCTATTCAGGCTGCCATAAACGGAGCAGCGGTTACGGTTCTGGAACAGAATGACCGTCCCGGAAGAAAAATCTGTGCTACAGGAAATGGACGCTGTAATATGACAAATCTGAACCAGGATGAAAACGCTTACCGGGGATCCCATCCGGAATTTGTCAAAGATGCCTTGGCACAGTTTCCTGTGGAAAAGACTCTGGAATTTTTTCAGGAACTGGGAATCTGTACCACAGACCGCGACGGATGGATCTATCCCCGGAGCAGCCAGGCGCAGAGTGTGGTAGATGTTCTTACCATGAAAGCACGCAGCCTGAAAGTAAAACTGAAAACCAATCAGACTGTTACCGGCGTGTCTTTCACAAACGGACAGTGGAAGATCCATACTGACGGATGGACCTACAATGGTGATGCCGTGATTCTTGCAAACGGTTCCCGCGCCTCTTCCGTTGCAGGTTCCAGTGAAAGTGGATACAAAATCGCAGAAAGTCTCGGACATCATCTGATCGAACCTCTTCCAGCTCTGACAGCTTTGAAATGTAAGGGAAATTCTTTTTCCGGCTGGAGTGGTGTGCGGACAGAAGGTAAGATAACCCTTTATATAGATGGCATTCCGGCAGCCTCTCAGCAGGGAGAACTGCAGCTTACCGATTACGGTGTATCCGGGATCCCGGTATTTCAGATTTCCCGCTACGCCATCCGAGCGGTTCACGAAAACAAAAACGCAGAGCTTTCCATAAATTTTTTTCCGGAACTGAACCAGAAAGAACTGGAAGAATACCTGGAACAGAGAAAAACAGCCTGCCCTTATAAAACAGAAAAAGAACTTCTCATCGGACTTTTTCCGGAAAAACTGATCCGTGTCTTATGTGCACAGAAGGATCTGATCCATGGGATCAATGATTTTCGCCTTCCGGTAAAAGACAGCCTTTCTTTTGAACAGGCACAGGTTTGTTCCGGCGGCGTGGATACTTCTGAAGTTCAAAGTAAAACCATGGAATCCAGACTTCATAAAGGCCTTTATTTTGCCGGAGAACTCCTTGATATTGACGGCACCTGCGGTGGATACAACCTGCAGTGGGCATGGTCAAGTGGAGCTACCGCCGGTATCTGGGCAGCAAAGGAGGAATAACAATGATCCGGATCACACAGTTGAAGCTTCCCATCACCCATACAGAAGAGCAGCTTCACAGAAAAATAGCGAAAACACTTCGCCTTGGAAATCAGCCGTTCACTTATGAGATCCGAAAACAATCTCTGGATGCCCGGCATAAAGAGGACAAAAAATTTGTCTATACTGTAGACATTAAAGTGGATAATGAATCCCGTGTTTTAAAAAAGGTTTACGATAAAAACATTATGTTAACCGCAGAGAGAAAGTATCATTTTCCGACACCTGGTTCTGAAACATTGTCCCATCGACCGGTAGTGATCGGAAGCGGACCGGCCGGATTATTCTGCGCCTGGTATCTGGCAAAAGCCGGATACTGTCCATTGGTACTGGAACGTGGAGAAGAAGCAGATAAACGCCAGGAAACTGTAGAAAATTTCTGGAAGAACGGCATCCTGGATCCGGATTCCAATGTGCAGTTCGGAGAAGGCGGTGCGGGAACTTTTTCCGACGGAAAGCTGAATACTCTGGTAAAAGATACCTACGGAAGAGGAAAAGAAGTCCTTTCCAGATTTGTAGAAGCAGGAGCTCCATCTGAAATCCTTTACCAGCAGAAACCCCACCTTGGTACGGATCAGCTTGTGGGAATCGTTCAGTTTATGCGCCATCAGATTGAAGAAATGGGCGGGGAATTCCGATTCCGTTCCACAGTGACTGATCTGGTGGTCCGTGACCAGAAACTTGCGGCTGTCATCGTCAATGAAAAAGAAGAAATACCGGCAGAAATCTGCGTTCTTGCTCCCGGCCACAGTGCCAGAGATACTTTTGCCATGCTGAACAAGCACAATCTTTCCATGGAGCCAAAATCTTTCGCAGTAGGAGTACGAGTGGAACATCCACAGACCATGATCAACCAGGATCTTTACGGAGAGCCGGAAAATGATTACCTGGGCGCAGCCAGCTACAAAGTTACCCATACACTGGAAAACGGACGTGGCGTTTATTCTTTTTGCATGTGTCCCGGTGGCTATGTGGTAAATGCTTCTTCTGAGGAAGGCATGCTGGCAGTAAATGGGATGAGTTACCAGGCACGTGACAGCCGTAATGCCAACAGTGCCATCATCGTTACAGTAAATCCTTCTGATTTTCCGGAGGAAGGCGTTCTTGGAGGAATCGCACTCCAACGAAAGCTGGAACGTGCTGCCTGGGAAGCCGGAAACGGAAAAGTTCCGGTACAGCTTTTCAAAGATTATTGTGCGCATAAGAAAAGTATCAAACTTGGAGATGTGAGCCCCTGTATCAAAGGAGCCTATACACTTACCGATGTCCGCAGCATTTTCCCGAAAGAGATCGGGGATTCCATTGAAGCCGGAATCCATGCTTTTGGAAAAAAACTTTCCGGTTTTGACCGGCCGGATGCATTGCTGGAAGGAGTAGAAAGCCGTACATCTTCTCCTGTCCGGATCGTGCGGGAACCAAAAAAACTCACTTCCAATATAGA
>PPYE01512219.1_pt1 | contig 11243 bp, 6 predicted proteins | sample 1559881 | NCBI WGS metagenome assembly PPYE01 (sample SAMN08240022, study PRJNA423297) | Human gut metagenome, whole genome shotgun sequencing project.
TTGTTTCTGCCAACCCCACCGGCCCCATGCACATGGGCAACGCCCGCGGCGGCGCTCTGGGCGACTGCCTGGCCGCTGTGCTGGACTGGTCCGGCTATGATGTGACCCGCGAGTTCTACATCAACGATGCAGGCAACCAGATCCAGAAGTTCGGCAAGAGCCTGGCCGTCCGCTATCTGCAGCAGTTCTGCGGCGAGGAAGCCTATCCCCTGCCCGCTGAGTGCTATCAGGGCGGCGACATCAAGGTGCTGGCCGGTGAGTTTGCCGAGATCAACGGCGACAAGTACGTTGCAGCCTGCTCTGGGCTGGACGAAGAGGCCCTCTTTGCCAGCGAAGCCTTTGAGACCCTGAAGAACGCCCTGGTGGATTACGCCCTGCCCAAGAACATTGCCGCCCTCAAGCGCGACCTGGGCAAGTACCGCATCGATTACGATGTCTGGTTCCACGAGAGCACCCTGCACGAATCCGGCGCTGTCCTGGATGTTGTGAACAAACTGCTGGAGCTGGGAGCCTGCTACAAAGCCGAGGACGGTGCCATCATGTACCGCAGCGCCCAGTATGCTGCCAAGTACGGCACCGTGAACAAGAAAAAGACCGAGGACGGCACCGAGGAGGAAGCCAAGGACGAAGTCCTCGTCCGTGCAAACGGCATCCCCACCTACTTCGCCGCCGACATTGCCTACCACTACAACAAGCTGGCCACCCGTGGCTTTGCCAAGGCCATTGATGTCTGGGGTGCCGACCATCACGGCCACGTTGCCCGCATGAAGGGTGCCATGGATGCCATCGGCCTGAACGGCAACGATCTGGATGTTGTGCTGATGCAGATGGTCAACCTGATGCGTGACGGCCAGCCTGTCCGGATGTCCAAGCGCACCGGCAACGCCATCACCCTGACCGACCTGCTGGAGGAAGTGCCCATCGACAGCGCACGCTTCCTGTTCAACATGCACGACGCAGGCAGCGGCATCGACTTTGACCTGGATCAGGCCGTCAAGACCGACAACGACAACCCCGTGTACTATGTCCAGTACGCACACGCCCGCATCTGCTCCATCCTCAAGAAGATGGAGAGCGAGGGCGTGGCCTTTGCCGGTGCCGAGCAGGTGGATGCCACCCTGCTGACCGACCCCAGCGAGATGGACCTGATCCGGATGCTGGCCGCCTTCCCGCAGGAGATCGTTATGGCTGCCGAGAAGTACGACCCCAGCCGCATCAACCGCTTTGTCATTGATCTGGCAAGCGCCTTCCACCGCTTCTACGGCAACTGCCGCATCCAGGGTGCAGACCCCGCCGTGCAGCAGGCCCGTTTGGCCCTGTGCATCGGTGTGAAGAACGTTATTTTCAATGTGCTGACCATGTTCAAGATCAACGTCCCCGAAAAAATGTAAAAGAGAATGAGAAGGGGCTGTTGCAAAACAGTGCCAATAAAAAGATGAGATAGACTTCCCCGAAAGGGGGTGCCTATCTCATTTTTTTATTGTATGCTGAGCCTTCCGCCCATATATATCACAGGACTCGGTTCTTTTTGTATCTTCCGTATAAAAAAATCCTCAGTTTTTGTGTTCTCTCACAAAGCACGTCCCATTATATTGACTTTATATTTTTATCTACTGTAAAATATTTTGTGTAAAGCGTCATATTCATTCGCATTATGACGCACATCGGACAAGTCTTTTACGAAATGCAAAGGAGGATTTTCTTATGAAAAAGCGTCTACTCAGCTTATTTCTGACATTCAGTATGCTGCTGACCTTTTTCCCTGTGGGCACTGTCACTGTTTTTGCAAGCGATTCCCCTATGGCATATACAGATGGTTCTTATCAGTTTATCCTCAATGCTGACAATACTGCAACAATAACCAAATATACAGGCAATGAACATAGGATCACGATCCCTGCTCAGGTAACACAAGATGCTCAAACATATCCTGTATCAAAAATCGGAGACCGGGTATTCTGCAATTACAAGTACGTCCTGACAAGTGTCCAGATCCCCGACACCGTAACAGAAATTGGCAGCAATGCTTTTTATAATTGCACCTCACTGAAAAGCGTTACTATTCAGGACAATAAACCATCCTGCGTGAAAAAGATTGGCCGCCAGGCCTTTATGTTTTGCAGCGAATTGACAGATATTCCCATTCTTGATTCTGTAACAGAGATTGACTCTGAGGCTTTTCATCATTGCGAAAAATTAGATACTGTCACCATTCCAGAGGGTGTAACATCCGTTGCAGACGGCATATTCCGTTATTGTTACAGCTTGCACACCGTTACTCTTCCAGACAGCGTAACTGCCATTGAAGAGCGGGCTTTTACCGGAACTGCATTGACTCAAATTCATATCCCTGCCAAAGTGACACGGATCGGAACCGATGCATTTTCCGAATGTTTCGCTCTCTCAACGATCACATCAGACAGCGAAAGCTATCCGGCAATAGACAGTGTGTTGTACGAAAAAGCAGCAAATGGCGATTACGCCTTAATCCGTTATCCTTCTCAAAGGGCGGATTCTGCTTTCAAAATACCCAATGGTGTGGCAAGAATTGAAACTCATGCTTTTGACTGTTGTTCGTATCTGGCCTCTGTAAAGATGCCAGACTCCGTGGTCTCTATTGGAACCGGTGCCTTTATGAATTGTCCAGCTCTGCAAGACATTGAATTTTCATGCAGGATAACAGAACTTCCGGAATCAGTTTTTGCAGGTTGTATAAGTTTAAAGAGCATCGATATCCCGGAGGGTATAACACAAATCCTCGATGATGCTTTTGCTGGCTGCGAGCAGCTCGAACGGATTGCGATTCCCAGCAGTGTAACCAAAATTCCCGAGTCAGCATTTTCCAATTGCACAGCATTGAATAACATAGAGTATTCAGGCTCTCGTTCTCAATGGAACGCTATTTCCACGGATTCCGGCCTACAAAATCTCCCTGTAGCACCTGGTTCTATTGATGTTACGGTAACCAGCGACATCCGTTCCGTTACCGCCAAAGTTGATGGCAGCAGCGTTCCCATCAACGATGGCAAATTCATTGTCACGATTGGTAAAACAGTGGAATTGACCGTCAGCGATCCTCAATACAGAGATCGTTATACCTGGGCAGGGGGCAGCGGCACTGTGAGTGCAGACAATACCACCTATACTTTTGTTGCAGGTCAGGATGATACAGCCGTAACTCTGACCACTGTCGAACACACAAATTATGACACCGGTGATTTCACCATCAGCGGTCTATCGGACTATTCCTATGGGGACAATATCGATATCAGGATCGAGCCCAAGGATACACGCATCACAGATTACATTGTAAGATATGTCAGGAACGCAGGCACCTCAAACGAAGAAGAATTCAATGAGCTTCCAAAAGATGCCGGAACATACACCCTGCGAATCATTCAGGGTGATACCGTCCGAATCGACATTCCGGAAAAGATCACAATCCACCCCGTCACCATCACCAATGATACTTTCCAGAACGAACTCGCTGTCACCCTTCCAGCGGATGCTGTGGAAGAGGAAGGCAATGATCATACGGCCACAGTGACTGTCCGGGCGGACAGCAGGCTGAATGCTCTTTTGCAATCTGATGAGATCAAACTTGAGCTTGTCTATCTCAACGATATGGGAGAAGAAGTCGTTGCCCCCACAAAAGCAGGCAGGTATACCGTAAAGGTAAAGATCCATTCCAATAGTCCCAATCTGCTCTCTGCCATCGTGGACGGAGGCACGTTTGAAATTCGCCAAAAAGCTGTTCCCATTGTTCCCACTGCAGATCTTTATCCCCTGACCATTAAGAATGCTGCCGTTCTCATTGAGCATGATGGCGAGGAGATTCATGCCGAGAGAAACGAGATTGGTGATCTGGTTGCAAAGGTGCCTGAAAACGCCAGTGTAACTGTCACCTACATCAGCCAGAGCGATGCCATTGCGTTCGATCAATGGTTGGTCAGCGGGTTGGACGATTCGACCGATGTCAAACAAAATCCATTGCGCTTTCAAATGCCCGCAGGTGAAAAGGGTGTAACAATGGAAGCCATGACAAAAGATGCTTCCATCGAAGATGGTGGTTCTGGCATTCTGGGCACCGTTATGGTCATTGGTGCTGCCGCCGTGCTGACATGGCAGGGCTGCCGAATCGGCACGGAGCTTTATCTGAAACGTATTCTCCCCGATGGCGCAGCGATCCCCGCCAATGCCACCGAACTTGCCGAACTGGTGTGGGATGATGCCGGCAAGCCTGCTCCCGCTGCTGCGTTGGACACGGATGCCACTGACGCACAGAAGGCTCTTACCTGGGCTTTTGAGAACCAGCTGCTTCCTTCCAATAAAACTGCAGATGCTTCTGTAAGTTACTGGGAAGTGATCCAGATCTGGCGCAAGGCGCAGACACTCAAGAGCTAACCCCTGGCAGGCAGAAAGCCCCCTGACGATTACACTGTCAAGGGGGCTTCCTGCTGTTTATTGGTGAACCCAATAGAGTGTTCACGATCTTCTTCGTCTTTTTATGATGTACACCACCGGCCTGAAAGTCATGGGCACCTTCTCTTTTTACCGCTTCGCGTGGCGTTCGCCCATGGGGATGACATCACAAAAGACGCACCGGCTCTTGGTGGAAAGGGCCACATCCTTGTGGTAGCAGCCAAAGAACCACTTTTCGTAGGTCAGCTTCAGCAGGATCTTATCAAGAAACAGGTGCAGGCGGTTGGATTCGCCCACAGCGAGGGAAGTAAAATCAAGGAATCGCTTGGGGCATCGTGGGTCAGCACATAATCTACCTGCCAGCCGTTTGCTTCGAGATTGGCCTCACAGGCGGCGTATTCCTCATCGCTGGGCATCTCCTGCGGCCACCAGTTGTATCCGGCCTCCCGCTCTTCCTTGTCGGGGCTCTCGGTGCCGCCGAAGCAGAGGTATTTCTTTCCCTCCAGCTCCAGCACGCTGCCACGGCAGACATGGTACACATTGCCGCCCAAAGCCTGGACCCTGCCGCCAAACCGCTCCTCGACGGGGTACTGGGCCAGCAGGTCGTAATTCTCGTGGGCACCATCAAGGAAAAGCAGGGTATAGGGGCGCTTGCGCAGCCAGTCGAGCTTTTTCTGCTCCTCTTTGCTGCCGTCCCACACAAAGCCGAAATCGCCCAGCACCACCACAATGTCCCGTTTGCCCAGCCAGCGGAGCCTGCCGTGCTTGAAGCGGTCAAGCTCGCCGTGGGTGTCGCCTGTCAGATATACCATAGTCCCCTCCTGCCGCTTTGTGAAACCGTGGCAAAACCCTTGTCTCTGCGCGGCAAACCTGTTATTATTAAAGGAGCGAATCTTTGTTCGCCATTCTTTGTCATTTCCGGGCGCAGCGCCCGTATTTTATATATTATCGCTTTTTGAAGGAATTGTCCACATGAAACGTATTTTTGCACTGCTTTTATCCCTTGCCGTCCTGTTCAGCTGCCTTGCCGTGACGGCCGGAGCCATGTTTGACCCCAGCACGGTCTACGATGTCAAGGCCCAGAGCGCCTATATCGTGAACACCGACACCAACATCATCGTCTATGAAAAAGACAGCGAGAAGCAGGTGTCCGCCGGGGGCCTGACGAAATATATGACCATTGCGCTGGTGCTGACCAACTATGCCGACAGGCTGGACAACACATTCACGATGCCCTTTGCCATCTCGGACTATGTCCACAACACCGACAACGCCGATATGCGCTCGGGCGAGACCTTTACCTACCGGGAAGCCCTTTACGCCATGGTGATGCGCAACGCCAATGAGGCCGCCATGGGTCTGGCCTACGAGCTCTCGGGCGGCGATCTGGCGGGCTGGGTGAGCCAGATGAACACCCTCTCCCAGCGCATCGGCACCACCAACAGCACCTGGACAGATGCCTGCGGGCTGGACAGCGGCAACACCACCACCGCCGTGGACATGTACCTGATCCTGCGCTACCTGATGAGCTTTGATGCCTTCAAGGAGATCTCCGCCGCCCCCACCTTCACGATGCCGGCCAAGGAAAAGCATGCCAAGAGCTTTGTGCTGCTGAGCCAGAACGTGGCCCTGAACAAGACCAGCGGCGGCAGGTTCTACCGCAGCGCCATGCAGGGCGGCATGTGCGACGTGATGGCCTACAAGAACGACAGCGGCGATCAGAGCTATGTCTCGTGGGCCAACAAGGACGGGGCCACCTACATCTTCTGCATCATGCAAAGCCCCGACACCTGCGATGATTACGGCTATTCCAACCGCCGCCCTGCTCTGTACGAGACCACCAAGCTCATCGACTGGGTGTTCGAGAGCTTTTCCATCCAGGCCGCACTGGACACCGACCAGGCGCTGGCGGAGATCCCGGTCAAATACTCCTCCGATACCGACACCCTACAGCTCTACCCCGCCGACAGCATGATGACCCTGCTGCCCTCCACGGGGGATGGCTCGGTGACGCAGAAATATTTCCACCTGCCCGATTACGCCACGGCCCCCATCCAGCAGGGCGACGTGGTGGGCACTGTGGAGCTCAAGCTGGCAGGCGAGACCATCGGCGTGGTGAACCTCATTGCCGGGCAGGATGTCCACCAGAACGCATTGCTTTTCACGGTCTCCAAGGTACAGGCCTTCTTCCACAGCCTGTATCTCAAGGTGGTCGTCGTCCTCTCCCTGCTCACTCTGGCGGTCTACGGCCTGTGGTTGTTCATCAACCTGTGGAACGGGCGCAGACCAAACCGAAAGATCCATAGAAGATAAACCCCACCGTCATCCCTACGGGATGCCACCGCCCCTGGTAGGGGCGGCCTTGGCAAAACTGGACAGCTTTACGCCATGCCAAGGGCCCCACTATTAGGAGGGCTGTCACGCGAAGCGTGACTGAGGGGTTTCGCCACCGATTGCAAAGAAGCTCCACCTTCACGGCGGAGCTTCTTTCTATTTCTTAGTCGATCGTCGTTTTTGTTCTGCCAATGCCGATCACTGCTGTTGTGATCTTTTTCCAGCTGCTGCAGCCGCACACGCCGTCCACCGTCAGGCTGGTGCGGCGCTGGTAGCCCCTCAGGGCTTCCTCGGTGCGGGTGCCGAACAGGCCGTCGATGCGGCTGCCAGTCTGATAGCCCAGTGTGGAAAGCGCGTCCTGCAGGATCATCACATAGCAGCCCCGGCTCCCCCGCCGCAGGGTGGGGTAGCCCGCTGTGGTGCCGCTGCAGGCCGGGGTGCCGTAGCGGCGGTCAAAGTGCACCCAGGTGGGGGTCTGGCTCAGGGGCTCCACATAGCCCCAGGCTCCGGTGGACCGGGCGGCCCTATAGATGGCCGTGCGCTGGCTCTGGGTCAGGCGCTGGCCCACATCAAAGGCCACGCCGGCGTAATGCTGGCTGCGGGTGCCGTGACCCCCCTCCCAGATGCGGCGGAAGGCATACCCCACCGGGATGCCCTTGCCGTACTTGCGGCGGGTCAGGTTCCAGGCCTCCATGGCGGCGATGGTCGTCCAGAGCACCGGGCTCCCCGATTTGCCCCGGAACTCCCGCAGTGTCAGGGTGCGCTCGGTGCTGTAAGGCATCGGGTCGTTTTCGTTCAGGCTGTTGTAGGTGTACACCTTATTCTCATAGGCATCGTAGATCAGCAGCCGTGCCATCCGTCATCCCTCCTCGCATTCGCAGCTCTGGGCACGGAGCGCGGCCCAGGTCTCCTCGTTCACCGTGCCCGTTACCAGCAGGTCCGCCCGCTCCTGTGCAGCCCGGACACCTTCTGTTTCCTTCGGGCCGAAGCGGAAGTTCTCGGTCACATAGCCCTCGCCGCAGTTCCGCATACAGCGTCCATTGAGCCACTGTTCGATCTGCCCCACATCCGGGCCAACGCTCCCCTCTTTCATGGCGCGGCCCGGGTAAGCATCAGCCTGCCCGGCATCCCGGTCAGGGTTGGGGGAAACGGCGGCCAGCTGCAGGCTCAGGGCCTCCACCGCCGTCCAGGTCTCTGCATCCGCGACCCCGGTTTCGGGCAGATCCAGCAGGGCCTGCGCACTGCGGGTAGAGACCGCCGTCTCGTCGGTATACCGGTCAGACAGGGGCGGGCTTTCCACGCTGTCGAAATAGTAGGCAATGCGCTGCAAAAGGAGGTTGTAGTAGAGCACCGCGTCCCCTGTGGCCCCCACTGCCAGCGGTGTGCCCGGGTAAGGCAGGCGCTTCAGCGTGACCACCGGGCCGGACACCCGCAGGATGCTTGCTTTGCTGTAGAGAGAATTCCAGGTCGTGCGCCCTACTACACCGTCCACCGTCAGCTTCGCAAAGCGCTGGTAGGCCCGCACGGCGTTCTCGGTCGCCGCACCGAAGCTGCCGTCGATGGAAACAGCGGGGATGCTGCTCTCGTAAGCGCTCATCAGGTAGAGGTAGAACTGCAGCTCCCGCACTGCCGTTCCGGTGCTGCCCCGGCGCAGAATGCCCGGATACTCGCCGGGGCGCAGGCTGGCTGTGAGCAGCCGGTTGGCGATATCGTTGTAGACCTCATACAGCTTGTTCCAGGTCGTGCGGCCCACCACGCCGTCACTGGTCAGGCCGAAGTAGCTCTGGAATCTCCGCACTGCCGCCGCCGTGCCTGCGCCGAATTTTCCGTCCACGGTCAGGGTGTTCAGACTGGGATACACCGTGCGGGCGATCTTGAGCCAGAACTGCACCAGCCGGACATTCTGCCCGCTGCTGCCCTGCCGCAGGGCTGTGCCCGGGTAAGCGTTGGGCCTGCCATTGTCGGACTGGATGCTGCGGAACTGATTGTAGAGTTCTGTCCAGGTGGCGCGGCCCACCACACCGTCCACAGACAGGCCGTATCTTCCCTGGAAGGCCCGGACCGCACCGGCGGTGCCGCTGCCATACACGCCATCCACTGTCACGGAGGGGATGCTGCTCTCGTACTGGGCCAGAGTGTTCAGCCAGAACTGCAGCTGCTCCACGGCGCTGCCGGAAGAGCCGACGCGCAGGACGGTGCCGCCCCAGGTGCCGTCCGAGAGGGTGCCGGCGGCTGTTTCTCCCTCGCTGGTCAGCTCCGCAAGGTCTTTCACCGAAACATAGATATAGCTGATCTTATACCAGGTCTGCCGCCCCACCACGCCGTCAGCGGTCAGGTTGAACTGCTTCTGGAATCTCTTCACGGTCTCGGTCATCCTGCTGCCAAAGATCCCGTCCACGGTCAGCAGGCCAAGGAAGGGGTAATCCTTGGTGATGCGGTTCAGCTGCCGCTGCAGGGTGAACACCGCCGTGCCTCGGTCTCCCTGCCGGAGGGGGGAACCCGGATAGCTTCTGGGGATGGACTGGATGTTGCTGGTGCGGACGATCTCGATATCGCTGCCGTAGTAATATTTGAGGATGCTCAGGGCATTGCGTCCCTGATTTGCCAGCGTGACTGTGCCCCACTGCTTGAGCCCCGGGCAGGTAACGGACTTTCCGTCACAGTATTCGGAGTAGTAGGGATTCACGGTGCCGGTCTTGCGGATGTAGGTGTTGAAGATATCATCCGTCAGCTTTACCATCACATCGAACACGGTGCGGCCATGGACGTAATACTGGTCGTAGCTGGTGGAATTGGTGATATTGAAGGTGTAGCCCTTGCTGGGATACCACTCGGTGTAAATGCGGTTGAGCGCCAGCGAGATCTGGCAGTGGATGTTCGCTTTCAACGCTTCAATGGGCCAAGTGGGGTAGACCTCGCTGGAAGCCACATTGGCGATATAATCCCGGAAAGACACCGTCACGTTCCGGGCCGAGGCGGCGGGCCTGCCCAGATGGACCGTAATATTTTTTGGCACGATGACACGGTCCAGCACCCGGCTGCCGGTGCATGGATTGGTGGGAGCCGGGCCGCTGCCGCCGTTCCCCGCAAACAGAGCGTGGGTGGGGATGATCACAGGCGGGTCGACAATGTCTTTTCCCTCCTCGGTGTCCGGGATCATCTCAGGCCGGGCCAGCGTGACCTGCCCGGCAAAGATCTGGATGCCCTGGATGCGGACGGTGCGGTAGCCTGGCTTTCTGGCCGTCAGGCTGCACACGGCATAGGGCAGGGTCGTGGTGTTGTTCTCGTCCAGCGAGAGGGCGCAGGCCGGGGCACAGATGGCCACATCCTCGGCATTGCCCTCGGCATCGGTGATGCGGTGAGCCGTGAAGCCGCTGCCGGTGATCACAACAGTCACTCCCTCCACCGGAGCCGACTGCCGGGGCCGATAGGTCTGGATACGCAGGATGCCATTCATCATATAAAAAAACTCCTTTGCCGATAAGCTGATTCTCTTACAGCTTATTCCGCAAAGGAGCAGAGGGTGCATTTTTCAGTTGATGTAGCAGCGGTCCTGACCCACCAGCCAGTCCTCGCACAGGCGCTCGGCTTCTTCCACGCTGCGGCTCACACAGCGGAACAGCGCCCCGTTCAGCGAACAATAGGAGTAGCGGACTTTGGGCACACCGTTCGCATCCTTAAACTGTTCACAGCGTTCCTGCCCGGGCATCAAATAAAATGGTTCCATTTTCCACGCGCTCTCCTTATTTTTGTCATGTTATGGCATTCTGCGGCACCGCCGCGCGACACCTTGCCTATTGTATCACCATCCGGCGGCAAAGGCTATTCGCCGATTGGACAAAAAGAACCGTGATTCTTCGGCCATGATTGCCATTGACAAGGTATTTTTCGCATTCACCCTTACACGACCATGCACCACAGCGGTGTGGTGATGAGGGAGAGCACCGTGGAGACCGCCACGCACTTGCTGGCAAAGGCGGAATCCCCGCCGTACTTTTCCGCCAGAACGGCAGTCACACCGCCCATGGGCATGGCGGCCAATACCACGGAAACACCGGTCACAAGGCTCTCCGCGCCGCAGAGCCTGCAGCCCAGCAGCACCGCCGCCGGGATAAGCCCCAGCCGGATGAGGCAGTAGAGGAAGCAGTCCTTATCCCAGAGTTTGCCCATCCGGCTGCTGCCGATGATGGCACCGATCAGGATCATGGAAACACCCATGTTGCAATTGCTCAGGCTCTTGACGGTGCGGCCCAAAAAGCCGGGCAGCGGCAGCTGAGAGGCCATCAGCACCATGCCCACCACGACCGCCAGGATGCAGGGGTGGGTGAATGTTTTCCGCAGCACGGCCCTGCGGTCTGCCCGCATCTCCTCTTTGGAAGCGGGCTTTTCGTCCTGCAGAAAGTAGCTCACGCCCACCGACCACATTGCCACACGCTGGGGGATGAGGTAGATGGAGCTGAGCAGCAGGCCGCTGCTGCCCCAGATGC
>PPYE01645521.1_pt1 | contig 11243 bp, 7 predicted proteins | sample 1559881 | NCBI WGS metagenome assembly PPYE01 (sample SAMN08240022, study PRJNA423297) | Human gut metagenome, whole genome shotgun sequencing project.
ACTACGGACCGCGAACAAATTGTCTTTATCGACACTCCAGGTATTCATAAAGCTCACAATAAACTAGGGGACTTTATGGTTCAATCCGCCATATCTTCGTTAAACGAAGTTGATGCGGTAATGTTTATGGTCAATGCGGATCAAAAACGGGGTGCCGGGGATAACTACATTATCGAACGGTTGAAGAAAATTAAGAATCGGCCAATTTATTTGGTGATTAATAAGATTGACCTAGTTCATCCAGACGAGCTGTTACCGATTGTTGATTCGTACCGGGATGCTTTGGATTGGACCGAGGTTTTCCCAATTTCAGCGTTACAAGGTAACAACATTAACGAGCTCTTAGCAACCTTGAGTAAACAGATGCCCGAAGGTCCGCAATATTACCCAAGCGACCAAGTTACCGATCATCCAGAACGGTTTGTGGTTTCTGAATTGATTCGGGAAAAAGTATTGCAGTTAACTCGGCAAGAAGTTCCCCATTCCGTAGCTGTAGTTATTGAATCCATGAAACCTGGTAAGGATGACCTCGTGGATATTAGCGCAACGATCATTGTGGACCGCCCCACCCAAAAGGGGATCATCATTGGCAAAGGCGGTCGGATGCTAAAAGAAATTGGCAGCCGGGCGCGAGTAGACATTGAACATTTACTAGGTAGCCGGGTTTATCTTGAACTATGGGTTAAAGTTTCTGAAGGATGGCGTGATAAACAAGGGATTTTGCAATCCTTCGGTTATAAAAAGGACGAATATTAAATATGAGCCAATTGGTGAACGCGGACTTTACTGGCATGGTGATGTTTGCCAAAAATCACCGGGAAAACGATTTGTTGGTTAAATTTCTTACCAGGGAATATGGTAAACGGATGTTTTTCATCAAGAATGCCAAAAAGAAGGATTTTAAGTTGCGTTCGGCAATTTTGCCGTTTACCCACGGTCGTTATTCGGGGTTAATCCGGAGCAACGGGCTGTCGTATATTAACGCTGCCCTAGACGTTAAACAGTTTGAAAATATTTTTCAGGATATTGAATTAAATGCCTACGCCACTTTTTTATTAAATTTAGTTGACGCTGCATTTGATGATAATTTTAAAATTGAAGCTTGGTTTGACCGGCTAGCCCGGGCGCTGACCCTGATTGACGCTGGTAACGATGCGGAAGTAATTACGGATCTAATTCAGATTCAATTGCTAAATTCCTTTGGGATTGCAATCGTTTGGGATCATTGTGTCGTTTGCGGTTAAAAGTCGTCATTTTATTGATCAAATGCAAAATTGGGCGCATTAATTATATTGACAACCAATTAAAAGTTTTTTATTATTATCTCTGTTAAATCGGACAGTGAAGAACAAAGCGGATTTTCCGTACTATTAGCGAAACCAGGATAGTGGAAGCTGGTTAGGAACGGTTCCGTGGGGCATTTGGAGTCCTTAAGAGATAAATATTTCAAGCTGTCGGTGAGAAATTAACTCACCGGAAGTAGGGTGGAACCGCGATAATTATCGTCCCTACGTAGTGTATTTTATGCTACGTAGGGGCTTTTTTTGTCCGTAAAATTTAAAGGAGGAACTTATGAATAAAAAGCTTTCGGTCCAAGAAATTATTTTAACTTTACAAAAATATTGGGCAGACCAAGGATGCATGTTGATGGAAGCCTACGATACTGAAAAGGGTGCGGGAACGATGAGTCCGTACACTTTCTTACGGGCAATTGGCCCCGAACCATGGAACGCCGCCTACGTAGAACCATCTCGGCGTCCAGCAGACGGTCGTTACGGGGAAAACCCTAACCGGCTTTACCAACATCATCAATTCCAAGTAGTAATGAAGCCGTCACCGGAAAATATCCAAGAACTTTATTTGGGTAGTTTAAAGGCTTTAGGGATTGATCCCCTCGAACACGATATTCGGTTTGTAGAAGACAACTGGGAAAATCCTTCAATGGGTTGTGCCGGTGTTGGTTGGGAAGTTTGGCTTGATGGAATGGAAGTTACCCAATTTACGTACTTCCAACAAGTGGGGGGGCTCGAAGTACACCCCGTTACCAGCGAAGTAACTTACGGACTAGAACGGCTATCCTCCTATATCCAAGACGTAGAATCCGTTTTTGATTTAGAGTGGGGGAATGGCGTTTCTTACGGAGACATTTTTAAAGAACCTGAATACGAACATTCCAAGTACTCATTTGAAGAATCTAACCAAGCAATGTTGGAAACCATGTTTAACGATTTTGAAGCCGAAGCTAACCGGTTAATCGAAAAAGGCTTAGTGCACCCGGCTTACGACTACATCTTGAAATGTAGCCACACCTTCAACTTACTTGATGCTCGCGGGACGGTCTCAGTTACTGAACGAGCAGGATTCCTATCTCGAATCCGCAACATGGCGCGTAAAGTAGCCCGCGCATTTGTTGAAGAACGTGAAAAACTTGGTTTCCCATTATTAAAAAATGACGACAAGGAGGTAAAATAATGGCTCATAGTTATTTATTAGAAATTGGTTTAGAAGAAATTCCCGCACACGTGGTGACACCGAGCATCCAACAATTAGCACAAAAAGTTGCTAAATTTTTGAAGGAAAACCGGCTCAGCTATGATTCTATTGAGCAATTTTCGACACCTCGTCGTCTAGCAATTCGAATCAATGGACTTGGCGATCGTCAGCCAGATATTGAAGAGGATGCTAAGGGGCCTGCCCGGAAAATTGCCCAAGATGCGGATGGCAATTGGACAAAAGCGGCGATTGGTTTTACTAAGGGACAAGGCTTAACAGTTGACGACATTACCTTTAAAACCATTAAAGGCACGGAATACGTATACGTACACAAGCTAATTCAAGGTAAAACTACCCAAGAAATTTTGCCAGGCATTAAAGACGTGGTGGAATCATTGAACTTCCCAACCATGATGAAGTGGGCGAACTACGACTTTAAATTTGTAAGACCGATTCGCTGGTTGGTTTCCATCTTGGACGACGAGGTTTTGCCTTTCCAAATTTTGGACATTAAGGCCGGACGGCAAAGCCAAGGCCACCGTTTCTTAGGTAAAGCGGTTGACTTAGCTAATCCAAGTGAGTACGAAGAAAAGCTACAAGCTGAATTTGTGATTGTTGACGCAGAAAAACGCAAAGCGTTGATTCGCGAACAAATTCAAGCAATCGCCCAAGAAGAAAACTGGGAAGTGACGCCGAACGCTGACTTATTAGAAGAAGTAAATAATCTGGTAGAATGGCCAACGGCATTTAGCGGAAAATTTGATCCTAAGTACTTGGCAATTCCCGAAGAAGTTTTAATTACTTCCATGCGTGATCATCAACGGTTCTTCTTCGTGCGGAATCAGGACGGCAAGCTGTTGCCAAACTTTATTTCCGTACGGAATGGAAACAAGGAACACCTAGAAAACGTTATTCGTGGAAATGAAAAAGTGTTAACAGCTCGACTTGAAGATGCTGCCTTCTTCTACGACGAAGATCAAAAGAATTCGATTGACTACTACGTTGACCGACTTAAAAAGGTTAGCTTCCACGATAAAATCGGTACTATGGCAGAAAAGATGACGCGGGTCGGCTCCATCGCCCAAGTAATTGCTAAAATGCTCGGTTTAGATGCAGAAACAGCGGAAGACTTGCAACGTGCTGCAGCAATTTACAAGTTTGACTTGGTTACTGGGATGGTAGGTGAGTTCCCTGAATTACAAGGGGTAATGGGTGAAAAGTATGCTCTATTGAAGGGCGAAAAATCAGCCGTAGCGCAAGCCATTCGGGAACACTACATGCCAAATAGTGCGGAAGGCGAACTTCCTGAAAGCACTGTGGGAGCAGTATTAGCTTTAGCCGATAAGTTTGACAATATCTTTAGCTTCTTTAGTGCAGGAATGATCCCAAGCGGTTCAAATGACCCGTATGCTTTACGGCGTCACGCATACGGGATTGTTCGAATTCTTGCTCAACGTGATTGGTCACTAGACTTGAACAAATTTGAAGAAGCTGTTAAGCAAGCGTTGGCGGACGACCAAACTAGCTTTGGGGTAGACGTAGATAAAAACTTTGCCGAAGTGGTGGAATTCTTCAATGACCGAATTAAGCAATACCTTGATCACCAGTCGGTTAGCTATGATATTGAAGATGCCGTGCTTGCCGGAAGCCAGCACAACGTAACGACAATCATTGCGGCTGCCGAAGTGCTAACTAACGCGAAGGCTGCGGATTCCTTCAAAGATGAGATCGAGGCCTTAACCCGGGTACAACGGATTGCTACTAAAAATACCACTGCCGGTGACTTGGCAGTTGATCCGCAATTATTCAATAACGAAACTGAAGGTAAGCTCTTTGACTTGATCACTAAGATTGAAGCGATGAATGATTCGGACATGGCAGCCTTCTTTAAGGAATTGACTAGTTTGACCCCAGCAATTACCGAATATTTTGACGCTACCATGGTAATGGATAAAGATGCAAAGATTAAAGCAAACCGGTTAAACATGATGAGCCGTTTAGCAAACTTGGTTCTTCGTGTTGGAGATTTGACTAAGGTAATGGTTAAATAAAAATTGAAATTTTAAAAAAGCTGCGAGCTCGCTAGCGAGGCTGTGGCAATAGTTATTTAAAATCTGTTGACAGTGATTGAAAAGTGATTACTGCCAACAGATTTTTTGGTGGAGTGAAAAGGTTAGCAGGGCTGCCGGTGTCTTCGCTAGTTTTTAGAATTTTTTGTGAAATTTTTGGGGGGCTGAGATAGCTTAGTCTATAAATGAGGTAATCCCAATATTTAAGCACTTATTTAACATACTTGACAAAAGTGTTAATTATAGGTGCGTTTTGATTGCTTATTAGTAGGGAGTGCTGTAATATACTATCGTATGAGTCTATCTTACGGAAGTGGGTGATAGAATGGCTGGTATGATTCCAGAAGAAGTTATCGACAACGTCCGGTCCGCCGTGAACATTGTTGATGTAGTTAGTCGATACGTTCAGTTGAGAAAAGCTGGAAAAAATTTGTTTGGCATTTGCCCATTTCACGATGAAAAAACACCTTCTTTTTCAGTATCCGAAGATAAGCAGATTTTTCACTGTTTCAGTTGTGGACGTGGAGGAAATGTATTTAAGTTTTTGATGGATCTGGAAAAAATTAGTTTCCCAGAAGCCGTCCGGCGCGTGGCGGAGTTTGGCAACGTCCCCCTAGACGATAAGTACGTAAAGAAGTCTCCTAAGTCAGCTTATTCAGCGACTCAAAGTGAGATGATTGGCTTATATGAAAAGGCTGCTGAACTTTATCACCACGTGTTGGTGAATACGCAATTAGGTGAAAAGGCCCTCGCGTATTTAAAAAAGCGGGGAATTACTGAAGCAGACATGCAGGATTTTGATTTAGGGTTTGCACCGGCAGACCAAGATTTGCTGTTAAGTTTTCTTAAGGAGCAGCAAATCGATCAAAAACAAATGCAAGATTCAGGACTATTTATTGAAACAGCAGACGGTTCGTTAAAGGACCGGTTTTTTAATCGAATCATGTTCCCAATTAAAGATAATAATGGGAAGATTGTCGCTTTTTCCGGACGGAGCTTGGTGAAGGATGACCAACATCCGAAATATTTAAATAGTCCGGAAACTAGCATTTTTAACAAAGGAAAGGTACTCTATAACTTTTCGCAAGCCCGCCCTGAAATTGTCCAAAAGAAAACCGTTATTTTATATGAAGGGTTTATGGATGTAATTGCAGCTCACCGGGCCCAAGTGGCTAATGGAATTGCCACGATGGGAACTAGTTTGACAGAAGACCACGTGCGAGCACTTAAAAGAGTTGCCTCCCGTGTAGTAATCTGCTTTGATGGCGACGAGCCCGGCCAACGTGCAATTGCGAAGGCCATTGCGTTAATTAAACAGACTAGTGATTTGCAAATCAGCGTCATTTTTATCCCGGATAACCGTGATCCTGACGAATATGTGCGGGATAAGGGCGTTGAGTCTTTTCAAAAACTAATGAATCAGACTGGGGAATCCAGTACGGCATTTTTATTGAAATTTGACCGGATGGGTTTAAACTTAGCTAACGAAAACGATCAGCTGGAATACCTAAAAAAAGCTCTCCAACGGATTGGTGAATTAAATGACGCTTTGGAACAAGACCTATATCTTAACCAACTTGCTGAAGAATTTAGTATTGATAAGCGTGATTTGAAACTATTTATATGTTGGCTGGAGGATACCTAGCCAAGAATCAAGAATATGATGCGGCAGATTTCATGGATTATTTGAAGGAACCAGAGTTACAGTCGGTAGTGGCTAATATTGAGTCGATTAATTTGAGCCCCGATTACACGGAAGAAGAAATCGAAGACTACATTAGTTTGATTAAGGACGTGGCCCCGCTCAGCGAACAGATTTCAAAAGTTAAGTCGGATTTAAACGAAGCTACCAGATTAGGTAACCAAGAATTACAACAGCAATTAACGCTAAAACTTATTTCTCTTTATCAAAAACAACAACAGCTCCAAAATTAGAGGGGGAACAGCTAACTATGGCAAGTAAAAAAAGTGAAATCAAACGTAAAAAGAGTGAAAGTATCATTTCTTCACCAGAATTTAAAAAGGCAGTTAACCAAATTATTAAAGCACAAAAAAGTGAACACAAGGTTAAGTACACTAAGCTTACCCGTGATTTGATCGATAAATTCAAGTTGACTGACGAAGACGTGGATGACTTAATTCAACGGATCGAAGACGCCGGAATCAGTGTGGTTGACGAAAACGGTGACCCGAGTGAAAAGGCCTTAAAGGCACAAGAGATTTCAAAGGAAGAATTAGACGATACTAAAGCTCCGGCCGGAGTTAAAATTAACGATCCGGTTCGGATGTATCTAAAAGAAATTGGCCGGGTTTCACTGTTAACTGCCGATGAAGAAGTTGCCCTAGCCCTCCGAATCGAAAAGGGTGACGAACGTGCAAAACAAGAACTTGCCGAAGCTAACTTGCGTTTAGTAGTTTCAATTGCTAAGCGGTACGTTGGCCGGGGAATGCAGTTCCTTGACCTCATTCAAGAAGGAAACATGGGCTTAATGAAGGCCGTTGAAAAATTTGATTACCAAAAGGGATTCAAATTTTCTACCTACGCGACCTGGTGGATTCGGCAAGCAATTACGCGTGCGATTGCTGACCAAGCGCGGACAATCCGGATCCCAGTTCATATGGTAGAAACCATCAATAAATTAATCCGGATTCAACGGCAATTGCTTCAAGATTTAGGCCGTGAACCAATGCCCGAAGAAATTGGTGCAGAAATGGACATGCCTTCGGATAAGGTTCGCGAAATTCTTAAAATTGCTCAAGAACCAGTATCTTTGGAAACTCCAATTGGTGAAGAAGATGATTCACACCTAGGCGACTTCATTGAAGACCAAGAGGCAACTAGTCCTGCTGACCATGCGGCTTATGAATTGCTTAAAGAACAACTAGAAGGCGTTTTGGATACCTTGACAGACCGAGAAGAAAATGTTCTCCGGCTTCGGTTTGGGTTAGATGATGGCCGGACTCGCACCCTTGAAGAAGTGGGAAAGGTCTTCGGCGTAACTCGTGAACGGATCCGGCAAATTGAAGCAAAGGCTTTGCGGAAACTGCGCCATCCTTCACGTTCAAAACAATTAAAAGATTTCTTAGATTAGCATTTAAAGAGGTTCCATACAGGTCGCAGATTTGTATAGGGCCTCTTTTTGGGATAGCATAAAATAAATACAAAAAATACCGGGAGTTTATTTTCATGAATTCAAATAATTTATCGCCACGACTAAAAGTAGTTGCGAGTTTAGTTCCAAAAGGATCCAAAATTGCCGATATTGGTTCGGACCATGCTTATTTAGCGATTAACCTGGTTAGAAATCAAATTGCAACGGCTGCGATTGCTGGGGAAGTTGCCCCGGGGCCGTTAACTAATTCCAAAATGGAAATTGAAAAAAATCAGGTTAGTGATTTGATTGATGCGCGGTTAGGTGACGGATTGGCAGTCCTAAACCCAGAAGATCATGTTGACGTGATTTGTATCGCGGGGATGGGTGGCCTGTTGATTCGGCGAATTCTAGAAGAAGGCCAAGTAAAGTTATCTGGAGTGCAACGATTGATTTTACAGCCTAACGTTGGGGAATACGAACTGCGGGAGTGGCTCATCACCCACGGATATCAAATCACTCATGAAGATATTGTGGCTGAAGATTATCACCTTTATGAAATCATCGTTGCTGAGCCAGGACAAATGCAATTGACCGAAACTGAATTAACGTTTGGCCCATTTTTAATGCAGGCTGCTAACGCTACTTTCTTGCGAAAGTGGCAGCGGGAGTTGAAACGGCTAAAATCAATTCAGGATAATTTAGAACGACATCCACAACATGGTGGCGAAAAATTAGCGGAAGTATCAAAAAAGATTGCGCAAATTGAGGAGATGTTGACTAATGTTGGCGAAACAATTAATTGAACGTTTTGAAGAAATGGCACCTAAAGAAAGTGCTTTTCCTAAGGATCCGGTCGGATTGCAGATTGGGGATCTTAACCAGCCCATTCACCGCGTATTAGTGACTTTAGACGTCCGTCCCGAGGTTGTGGCAGAGGCAATTACCAAAGGATGTGATTTTATATTCTCACATCATCCGTTGATTTTTCGACCGGTGCGTAATCTGGATTTGACCGTACCACAGAATCAAATGTACGCTACCTTAATTAAACATTCCATTGGGGTTTACTCCGCCCACACTAACCTAGACGTGGCGGCGGGTGGTATGAACGATTGGTTAGCACAGGCAATGTCCCTTACGGAAGTGCAACCCGTTTATTCTGCGCACTACGACCGCAATATTGGACGAATTGGCAGTTTGGCACAACCCCAAACGGTGAATGAGTTTGCCAAGACCTTAAAAGAGGTCTTCCAACTTGACGGTTTGAACCAATGGCAAGTTGAGGTTTGTCCGTCAACGGTGAATACCAATCCTTATCAATTTATGTAGGGGGTAATTGAATGAATCCTGAAAAAATGACTACTGCGTTACAAGAAGCGCTGGGTGAGGCGCAACAAATTGCGGTCAACCGTCAGCACCAAGAAATTGGGGTTCCGGAATTGTTTAAATTTTTAGCCCAACCAGATCAAACGGTGGGAACTTTACTCTCGGAGCTTGGAGTTAGCAACCAGACGGTCCAAGCAGAATTAGACCGCGAATTAGCTCAAATTAGCATCGTTAGTGGTAGCCAAGTTAGTTATGGTCAATCAATTTCTACTGAATTAAATCAATTATTAATTCAAGCAGAACAGCGTCGACAAAAGCTGCAGGATGAATTCATTGCGGTGGATACGGTATTCTTAGCGTTGTTTGATTTGAATAATAATGAATTTGCTAATTTTTTAAAACAGCAGGGAGTAACTGCTAAAAAAGCATTGGAGAAGATTGAAGAATTTCGTGGAGGTGAAAAAGTGACGTCCAAAGAACAGGAAAGCGGATATAAAGCACTAGAGAAATATGGTACGGACTTAGTAAAACGTGCGCATAACGAGAATCCCGATCCGGTGATTGGTCGGGATGAAGAAATCTTAGACGTAATTCGAATTTTATCACGGAAAACCAAAAATAACCCGGTTCTAATTGGAGAACCCGGAGTCGGAAAAACTGCCATTGTCGAAGGATTGGCACAACGAATTGCAAAGGGAGACGTTCCTAGTAATTTAGCCAATAAGACCATCATTTCCCTAGACATGGGGTCCTTAATCGCCGGAGCCAAGTACCGGGGAGAATTTGAAGAACGCTTAAAGACGGTCCTCAAAGAGGTCGCAAAGGCGGATGGCCAGATTATTTTATTCATCGATGAAATTCACACAATCGTTGGCGCTGGCAAGACCGAAGGCAGCATGGACGCTGGTAACTTACTCAAACCAATGTTGGCACGTGGTGAACTCCACTTAATCGGGGCTACGACGTTAGACGAATATCGCGAAAACATTGAAAAGGATAAAGCCTTAGAACGGCGGTTCCAACGGGTTTTGGTAAAGGAACCTTCGGTAGAGGACACGATTAGTATTTTACGAGGGCTAAAGGAACGTTTTGAAATTCATCACGGTGTGCGAATCCACGATAATGCATTAGTGGCGGCAGCCAAGTTATCTAGCCGGTACATTACCGACCGTTATTTGCCAGATAAGGCAATTGACCTGATTGACGAGGCTTCTGCAAAGATTAAAGTGGAAATGAACTCAAACCCTACCGAACTTGATCAAGTTAACCGCCAGTTGATGCGGCTGCAGGTTGAAGAACGGGCGTTAAAAAACGAAACGGATGAAGAATCCGCAAAACGCTTAAAGGCACTGCAAAAGGAATTGGCAACTACTAAAGAGGAAAAAGTTAAGTTAGAATCTCGTTGGGCGGCCCAAAAAGCGGAAATTAAAAAAATCAGTGATAAGAAAAACGAACTTGATAAGGCAAAACATGACTTACAAGAAGCTGAAAGTGCCTACGACTTAGATCGGGCAGCGGTTCTCCAGCATGGTACCATTCCAACTTTGGAAAAAGAACTGCAGGATTTAGAAAATGAGTCTGAAAACACTCACCAAGAATGGCTTGTTGAAGAGTCGGTTACTGACAGAGAAATCGCCCGGGTAATTAGTCAAATGACTGGAATTCCGGTTGCGCGGTTAGTAGAAGGCGAAAGGGAGAAACTACTTCATTTAGCGGATAAATTACATCAGCGAGTAATTGGACAAGACGAAGCAGTTCAGTCCGTAGCCGATGCCGTGTTGCGCTCTCGAGCAGGTTTACAGGATCCCAACCGGCCCATTGGTTCATTTATGTTCCTAGGGCCAACTGGAGTAGGGAAAACTGAATTGTCGAAAGCTTTAGCTGAGGCTTTATTTGATTCGGAGGACAACATGGTTCGGATTGACATGTCCGAATACATGGAAAAAGAATCGGTCTCCCGGTTAGTGGGAGCTGCACCAGGGTATGTAGGATATGAAGAAGGCGGACAATTAACCGAAGCGGTTCGCCGAAACCCATATTCCATCGTCCTCTTCGATGAAATTGAAAAAGCTCATCCGGAAGTCTTCAATATTTTATTGCAAGTGCTTGATGACGGTCGTTTGACGGATGGCCAAGGGCGAACGGTTAACTTCCGAAATACTATTTTAATCATGACTTCTAATTTAGGTTCGGAATTATTGTTAAAGAACCAGTCGGAAAATTCCATTGACGCAGATATTCGGCAACAAGTTCGCGACGT
>PPYE01662507.1_pt1 | contig 11243 bp, 11 predicted proteins | sample 1559881 | NCBI WGS metagenome assembly PPYE01 (sample SAMN08240022, study PRJNA423297) | Human gut metagenome, whole genome shotgun sequencing project.
GTTACTCCATTCTACCACAGGGGGCTGTATGAACTCTTTTTATTTTTCTAAAGTGTTGCACTTGATAGTATAATTCACCGTTTATAAAAAAGGAGACGCTGCTGTGCAGCGTCTCCTTCGTTTTTCTTTCAATTAACCCAGGGTGCAGCCGGCGGGCACCTTGTCGTCCAGCATGAGCAGGTGGAGCTCCTCGTGGCCCTCAGCCCCCTCCTTCACGGCGGAGATGAGCATACCGTTGGACTCCAGGCCCATCATCTTCCGGGGGGCCAGGTTGACGCAGGCCACCACGGTCTTGCCGATCAGATCCTCGGGCTCGTAATACTCATGGATGCCGGAGAGAATCTGACGGGGCTGTCCCTCGCCGCAGTCCAGGGTGAAGCGGAGCAGCTTCTTGCTCTTCTTCACCGCCTCGCAGGAAAGCACCTTGGCGGTGACGAACTTCACCTTGGCGAAGTCGTCGATGGTAATATACTCGGGCTCAGCCTTGGCAGCGGCTTCCGCCTTGGCGGCCTCCTCCAGAGCGGCCAGCTCCTCCAGCTCCTTGGCAGCGTCGATGCGGGGGAAGAGGTTCTCACCCTTGCTCACGGGAGCCTGGTCGGACAGCGCGCCCCACACACCGGCGGACTCCCAGGTGCGCTGGCTCTCGTCGGCGCCGATCTGGGCAAAGATCTTCTCGCAGGTCTCGGGCATGAAGGGGGTGAGAAGCACGGCGGAAATGCGCACGCATTCCAGCAGGTTGTACAGCACATGGGCCAGACGGTCCTGCTGGGTCTCGTCCTTGGCCAGAGCCCAGGGCTTGTTCTCGTCGATATACTTGTTGGCCCGGCCGATGAGCTTGAAGACCTCCATCAGGGCGTCCTGGAAGGCATACTGCTCCATCTTGTCCTCATAGGTGTTGCGCAGCTGGGCGGCCATGGCGATGAGCTCCACGTCGAACTTCTGGGGATCGTCCTCAGGGAACTGCATGGACAGGCCCACATTGCCCATGGACTGAGCCACCAGATTGGCCAGATCCGCCTCGTCTCCGGTGGCGCCGCAGCCGGCAGGCAGGTGCGCGCCGAAGTACTTGCCCACCATGGCGGTGGTACGGCTCACCAGATTGCCCAGGTCGTTGGCCAGGTCGGTGTTGATGCGGCCGATGAGGGCCTCATTGGAGAAGTTGCCGTCGGTGCCGAAGGGGAACTCCCGCAGCAGGAAGTAGCGCAGGGAATCCACGCCGTAGCGCTGGGCCAGCAGATAGGGGTCCACCACGTTGCCCTTGGACTTGCTCATCTTGCCGCCGTCCAGCAGCAGCCAGCCGTGGCCGAACACCTTCTTGGGCAGGGGCATCTCCATGCTCATGAGCATGGCGGGCCAGATGATGGAGTGGAAGCGGACGATCTCCTTGCCGATGAAGTGGACGTCGGCAGGCCAGTACTTCTCAAAGTCGTGGTACTTGTCGTTCATGAAGCCCAGGGCGGTGGTGTAGTTGAAGAGGGCGTCGATCCACACATACACCACATGGCCGGGGTCGAAGTCCACGGGAATGCCCCACTGGAAGGAGGTACGGGAGACGCACAGGTCCTCCAGGCCGGGCTTGATGAAGTTGTTCACCATCTCGTTGACCCGGCTGCGGGGCTCCAGGAAGTCGGTGTTCTCCAGCAGGTCCTGGATGCGGTCGGCGTACTTGCTCAGCCGGAAGAAGTAGGCCTCCTCCTCGGCGTCCTGGACCTCACGGCCGCAGTCAGGGCACTTGCCGTCCACCAGCTGGCTCTCGGTCCAGAAGGACTCGCAGGGCTTGCAGTACTTGCCCACATACTTGCCCTTGTAGATGTCGCCCTTCTCATACATCTTCTTAAAGATCTTCTGGATGGCGGCCACATGGTAGTCGTCGGTGGTGCGGATGAACCGGTCGTTGGAGATGTTCATCAGCTTCCACAGGTCCTTGACACCCTGGGGGCCCTCCACGATGTTGTCCACATACTCCTTGGGGGAGACGCCGGCGGCCTTGGCCTTGTCCTCGATCTTCTGGCCGTGCTCGTCGGTGCCGGTGAGGAACATCACATCATAGCCGCACAGCCGCTTATACCGGGCCATAGCATCGGTGGCCACAGTGCAGTAGGCATGGCCGATGTGGAGCTTGTCCGAGGGGTAGTAAATGGGGGTGGTAATATAGAATTTCTTTTTCTCAGACATCAGAGGATCCCTCCGTATCGTTCTCGACCGGCTCCTCTGTCAGAGGCCGGGCGGCATTGTACAGCAGCAAAGCGCTGGAAGTCAGCAGATAGAGAATGGTAAAGCCATAGAGCACCAGGGTGGCCCAGTCGTGCTCATCGGCCAGGGTGACCAGGGAGAAATACACACCCATCAGGCAGAAGAACACCGCGGGGCCGCACTTACCCTTGTCAAAGGAGAAGCCGGCGATGAAGTAGAGCCCCAGCAGGCCGGCGATGATGCCGAAGAGCTCGTATACATAGTCCAGCTGCACCGGGTCTCCCGCCCGCACCTGGTAGGCGGCGATGAGCCACACGCAGAAGGCAAAGGCCGGGATGAGCAGGGGCACGCTGTACTTGCCCTTGTTCTCCCCTTTAAAATTGTCCCGCACCGTGGACATGACGCACAGGCCGGAGGCCACCGCCAGCACCGCCACGATGAGGCGGGTGTAGATGGGATTGGCCCCGGTGGCAAAGTCATAGGCCATCAGACCGCCCGCTCCAATGAGCAGGAAGCCGGAGAGTATCCCCGCCATGGCATACAGGGTGTTGTCCTTGGCAGAAAAAGCCTGGTCATAGCCGCTGAATCGGGGATACTTCCCCATAAAGCTGAGGATCAGCAGCACGGCGGCCACCACCACCGACAGGGCGATGAGGGCCATGGTGGCGGGAGCGCCGGAGATGGGAAGGCCGGTGTCCGCCTCAAAAGCGGTGGCCAGTTCCCAGCGCCGCAGGGCGAAGCCAGCCCCGCCGCCCACCACCGCAATGGCGGGCAAAAGGATCTCTTTTCGCATGGTCAGCATCCTTTCCGGATGGAATAATATAGCTATTGATTATAGCACAGTTTTACGGAAATGGCACGGATTTCTTTTTGCCCGGCGGGGCAGGCCGATGAGGACATGGGCCCCTACGGCCCCATGGGATGCCCCGCACGCCTTACTCCGCCTTCTGGCTCTCCAGGTACTCGTCGTAGGTCATCTTGCGGTCGATGAGCTGACCGTCGGCGGTGAAATCGAACACCCGGTTACACACGGTCTGGATGAGCTGATGGTCGTGGGAGGCCACCAACACGTTGCACTTGACGGCCTCCAGGCCGTTGTTCAGAGCAGCGATGGACTCCAGATCCAGGTGGTTGGTGGGCTGGTCCAGCAGCAGCACGTTAGCGCCGGACAGCATCATGCGGGAGAGCATACAGCGCACCTTTTCACCGCCGGAGAGGACCTTGACGGGCTTATACACCTCGTCGCCGGAGAAGAGCATCCGGCCCAGGAAGCCCCGGAGGTAGGCCTCGTGGGGATCGGAGGACCACTGACGCAGCCACTCCACCAGGTTGTCGTCGCAGTCCTTGAAGAACTCGGTGTTGTCCTTGGGGAAATAGGAGAAGGTAGCAGTCTGGCCCCACTTCACGGTGCCCTCGTCGGGTTCCATCTCGCCGGTAAGGATCTTGAAGAGGGCGGTCTGGGCGTTCTCGTTGTCGCCCACGAAGGCGATCTTGTCGCCGTGGCCCACGATGAAGGACACCTTGTCCAGCACCTTCACCCCGTCGATGGTCTTGGATACGTCGGTGACGAAGAGGATATCCTTGCCCACCTCCCGGTCGGGGGAGAAGGCCACCCAGGGGTAGCGGCGGGAGGAGGCGGGGATCTCCTCCAGGGTGATCTTTTCCAGCAGCTTCCGGCGGGCGGTGGCCTGCTTGGACTTGGACTTGTTGGCGGAGAACCGGGAGATAAATTCCTTCAGCTCCTGGGCCTTCTCCTCGTTCTTCTTGTTCTGGTTCTTCATCAGGTTCTGCATCAGCTGGGAGGCGTCGTACCAGAAATCGTAGTTGCCCACATAGAGCTTGATCTTGTTGTAGTCGATGTCCACAATGTGGGTACAGATGGTGTTGAGGAAGTGGCGGTCGTGGCTGACCACGATGACGGTGCCCTCAAAGTCCAGCAGGAAGTCCTCCAGCCAGTTGACGGCGTTGATGTCCAGGTTGTTGGTGGGCTCGTCCAGCAGCAGGATGTCGGGGCTCCCGAACAGGGCCTGAGCCAGCAGCACCTTCACCTTGAGGCGGGCGTCCAGGGTCTCCATGGAGGTCTGGTGGAACTCGGTGCCCACACCCAGACCCTGAAGGATGCGGGAGGCGTCGCTCTCGGCTTCCCAGCCGCCCAGCTCGGCAAACTCCTCCTCCAGCTCGCAGGCGCGGATGCCGTCTTCCTCGGTCATTTCCTCCTTCTCGTAAAGGGCGTCCTTCTCCTTGCCGATGTCATACAGGCGCTTGTTGCCCATGATGACGGTATCCATGACGGTGTAGGCATTGTAGGCGTTCTGGTCCTGCTTGAGGACGGACATACGGGTCTTGGGCAGGATGGACACCTCGCCGGAGGTGGGCTCCAGATCGCCGGAGAGGATCTTCAGGAAGGTGGACTTGCCGGCGCCGTTGGCGCCGATAATGCCGTAGCAGTTGCCCTTGGTAAACTGCAGGTCCACATGGGAAAACAGGGGCTGGCCGCTGTATGCCAGGGTCAGATCGGAAACAGTGATCATGTCGTACTCCTTTTTGTTCAGCCCGGCTTCAGGCCGGGAAAATCTTCGCAAGTGTACAGTATACCATAGAAAAAGAAAAAAACAAACCACAAAAGGCAGAATCTCTCCTAAAAATGCGCACAAGGGCCGCGCCAATGGCGCGGCCCTTTTCATGTCTATTTCATCCACTCTCCATCATCTTCATGGAGCAATCCTGCGGCAATCAGCCTGTCCTTGATGCAGTTATCCTCCTGTATAGCTTGATAAAAACGGTTATGGCGTTGATAAGTTGTAATCATATCCTGGATCACATTGATCTGTTTTCTGGTCAGACCCGTAACATCGATTTCCGTTTTTTCGCTGTATCCAAGCAGATGATCCGTACTTACTTTAAATAATCGGGCGATTCTGATCAGCACGTCGTAAGAAGGCAGCCTGCTCCCATTTTCATATGCCGAAACCGTTGATTTTGTCACATTGATCCGTTCTGCAAACTCATTCTGCGTCATCCTTCTGGCCTTTCGCAGTTCCTTGATCCTTTCGCCGACGGCATTCACAGCAAATCACCTCTTTGGCACAGTGTATAAAAAAATCGTCCTGTTTTGGTGTACTTATATTGCCCTATTAGTAGACATATACGCGTACTCATGTTATACTAATAGTGGACATCTCGTTTTAACCTACACCCTGGCCGCTTTATCAACTGAAAAGACAAGAGAGGAAGATTTTTTATGAGAAAAACAATTCTGTCACTAGCTCTGGCCGTTGCTATGATGGCCGCACTGACCGCCTGCTCAGGAACAGTTGACCCTGTGGGTACCTATGAGGCCACAAAAGTAGGTGATTCCAACGAGGAACTTAATATGATGGAATGGGATTCATCCGGTCTTACTAGAACCTCTGGCATACTGGAGATCAAATCCGGAGGTAGCGCAACGGCCACATTTACCACGATAATAAACCCAGAAGCTGAGGAATTTTTATCCGCACAAGACCTCGCCACATTAAAGCGCATGGCCTCATCAAGAGATGAGAGCGCTTCCGGCACATGGGAAATGAAAGGGAATGAAATCACCATCTCCTTCCCCGGTAGCCCTTGGACTGGAACGGTTGATGATGACACCATTACATTCAATTATGATGGCGGCAGCTACTTTATTTTTGAAAAAATCAAATAATACGCCTGGACAACACAAGGGCCGCGCCTATGGCGCGGCCCTTGTGTTATGTCCTCCAAACTGGTATGATACCCTCAGACACTTTGGAAGGAGATGGCCCCTTTGAGCCTGTTTCGCTGTCCCCACTGCGCCGCTCCCCTGAACCGGGAGGCGCGCTCCTATACCTGCCCCAACGGCCACTGCTTTGACATCGCCAAGGAGGGCTATGTCCACCTGCTCCCCGCCAACCAAAAGCACTCCAAATCCCCCGGGGACGACAAGGGCATGGTGACCGCCCGCAACCAGTTCCTGTCCAGGGACTACTACGCCCCCCTCCGGGAGGCTCTGTGTGCCCTGGCTCTGGAGTACACAGCCCGGCGGGTATCGGTACTGGACTCAGGCTGCGGGGAGGGCTACTACACCGCCGGCATCCACGCCGCCTTCACCGGGGCGGGCAGGCAGGTGCAACTGGCGGGTATCGATTTGTCCAAGCCCTCGGTGCGTCTGGCGGCTAAGCGTGTGCCCCAGGGGGAGTTTGCCGTGGCCTCGGCTTACCACCTGCCGGTGGCGGATCAGCGCGTGGACCTGCTCCTCAACTGCTTCTCCCCCCTGGCTCTGGAGGAGTTCCGCCGGGTGCTCCGCCCCGGAGGTCTGTTCCTCTATGTGGTCCCCGCCGCCAAACACCTGTGGGAGCTCAAGCAGGTGCTCTACGACAAGCCCTACCCCAACCAGGAGCAGGATATCCCCTATGAGGGCTTCTCCTATGTCAGCGTGGTTCCGGTGGATACCACCATGGAGGTGGCAGGCGAGGACCTGCCTAACCTGTTCCAGATGACCCCCTACTACTGGAAGACCCCCAAGGAGGGAGCCGCCCGGCTGGCGGCGTTGGACGGACTGAAGGTACAGGCCTCCTTCCGCATCCATGTATTCCGCCGGGACTGAGAGTTACATCTGCTCCAGCACGCTGCGGATGATCCAGGCGTGGGCCTCCGCCTCGTCAGCTGACTCATGGAAGAGAGCCTCCAGGCAGGGATCGGCGGTACCGGCGGCGGCCGCCCGATAACAGGCAGCCCCCCGCTGCTGGGCCTGAAACTGCTCCCGCAGGGCGGCCTGCACCGGCTGGAGAGCGGGAGCGCTCCCCCGGTCGGCAGGCCAGTAGCGCACCCCGGAGATGAGGAAATAGGCGGTGCTCAGCCGCTTGGCCCGCCGCCGCTTTTCGGCGGCCAGGTTGGAGAGCATCCTGCCCCCGGCCCCCGGCACCCGCCGGGCCAGCGCCTGGCAGCACCGGTGGGCGGCCAGCTCCTGGTCTATGTACTGTTGCAGCTGAGGGCCGTGGACTGCCGAGGCGGGTCCAAGGCAGGTGACGGCCTCCTCCTCTTCTTCCGCCGCCGGCGTATCGTGTACCACTACCGCCGGCAGGGGCCGCTGGGCCGCCTCCACCACCTCAAAGGGGCAGTCCCCCCGCTCGTTTGGCATGACCCGCTTCCACACCCGCTCGAAAACCTCCCGGTCGCAGCCGGGCAGCAACTCCTGTTCCATACGCATTGCCTCCCCATTCTGTGTAGATTCCCACCATCCTATGCCAGGATGGTAAGATTTGCCCCGCTCAGGGTTGTATTTTTCTGCCTTTCGTGATAAAATAATTGCTCATGGAATGAACCATTTACAAAGGAGAGACCGATTATGCTGGAGATCAGCCATCTCAGCTATCAGGTAGAGGGAGAGGAAGGCCAGGAGCTGGGCATCCTCAACGACGTCTCCCTCTCTGTCAAGGACCACCAGTTTGTGGTCATCACCGGCCCCAACGGCGGCGGCAAGACCACCCTTGCCAAGGCCATCATGGGCCTGGTCAAGCCCACCGGCGGCTCCATCCGCTGGAACGGCACCGATATCACCGATCTGGACATCACCGGCCGTGCCCGTCTGGGCATCAGCTACGGCTTTCAGCAGCCCCCCCGCTTCAAGGGTCTGAAGGTGAAGGACCTGCTGGCCCTGGCCGCCGGCAGCGAGAAGCTGACCCGGGAGGAGGGCTGCCAGTACCTCACCAAAGTGGGCCTGTGCGCTGGAGATTATATCGACCGTGAGGTGGACGCCTCCCTGTCCGGCGGCGAGGTCAAGCGCATTGAGATCGCCACCATCCTGGCCCGCAAGACCGGCCTGATGATCTTTGACGAGCCGGAGGCGGGCATCGACCTGTGGTCCTTTGCCAAGCTCACCGAGACCTTCAAGCTCATCCACCAGAAGCGGGAGGCCACCCTCATCGTCATCTCCCACCAGGAGCGCATCATCGACCTGGCCGACGAGATCGTCATGATCGCCGACGGCAAGGTGCAGAAGCAGGGCCCCAAGGATGAGATCTTCCCCCAGATCCTGGCCAACACCAGGACCTCTTGCAGTTATCTGTCGGAAGGAGCGAAGTAAGATGGATCAAGCGGAATGGAAGCTCCTCAAGGAGATCGCGGATCTGGAAAAGACCCCCCAGGGGGCCTACAACATCCGGCGCAACGGACAGCTGGATTCCCGGAACAACACCGCTAATATTGAGATCACCACCAAGGAGGAGCCGGGCAAGTCGGGCATCAACATCACCGTCAAGAGCGGCACCCAGCACGAGTCGGTCCACATCCCCGTTATCATCAGCCAGACCGGCCTGAGTGAAATGGTGTACAACGACTTCTTCATCGGCGACGACTGCGACGTGGACATCGTGGCCGGCTGCGGCATCCACAACACCGGCTGCGAGACCAGCCAGCACGACGGCGTCCACACCTTCCACATCGGCAAAAACTCCAAGGTCCGCTATGTGGAGCGCCACTACGGCGACGGCGAGGGCACCGGCCAGCGGATTATGAATCCCCAGACCATCGTCTATCTGGACGAGGGGGCCTCCATCAACATGGAGTCCACCCAGATCCGGGGCGTGGACTCCACCAAGCGGGAGACCCGCATTGTGGTGGGCAAGGGCGCCGAGGCCGTCATCACCGAGAAGCTGCTCACCCACGGTCAGCAGACCGCCGAGAGCGACACGGAAATCATTCTGGACGGCGAGGACGCCACCGGACGGGTCATCTCCCGGTCCGTGGCCCAGGACAACTCGGTCCAGGTGTTCTACCCCAAAATGACCGGCAATACCAAGTGCTTCGGCCATGTTCAGTGCGACTCCATCATTATGGGGGAGGCCAGGATCTCCTCCATCCCCGCCATTGTGGCCAACCATGTGGACGCTCAGCTCATCCACGAGGCTGCTATCGGGCGCATCGCCGGAGACCAGATCCTGAAATTGATGACCCTGGGTCTGACCGAGCAGGAAGCGGAGGAGAAGATTCTGGATGGCTTCCTTCAGTGATATTCAACGGGTGGTCAACGGCGAGGGCCACTTCGCTCCCTACAACCATATTACCGTCACCCGCATCGAGGGCCGGGAGGCGGAGGGCACCTTGGAGATCCGCCCCGAAAGCCTGAACCCCATGGGCATCGTCCACGGCGGCGCCCTGGTGGCCCTGGCGGACACGGTGGCGGGTTGCGCCGCCTTCACCTGCGGCAAGGTGTGCGTCACCCTGGACTGCTCCATGCAGTACCTGGCCCCCGGTACCGGCAGCCAGATCCACTGCCTGGCCACCCCCAAAAAGCTGGGCAAGACCATTCTGGTCTACGACGCCGTTCTGACCAACGACCAGGGCCAGACGGTAGCTACCGGCACCTACACCTTTTTCGCCAAGGAAACCCGGGTGGAGGACGCCCCCTTTTAACGCGCCAAGCGGTGGTGCTGCCACAGGCAGCACCACCGCTTTACTTTACCCATCCTTCAGCAGCTCCCCCAGCCGCAGCAGGGCGGCCAGCAGCACCAGCAGGGAGGCCCAGAAGTTGACCTGGCCTCCCTGCTCTTCCCTGCCCTTCACACCCAGGCAGAAGAAGTACCCCAGTGCCAGCACCACCAACACAGAGCTGACCTGCCGCAGCCCCGTCACATCGGGAGCCTTTCCGTTGCAGCACAGCCCCCGCCGCCGTTTGTCCAGGGCCAGCCAGGACAGACAGATGGACCCCAGCAGGATACTGAGAAAAAACAGAGATTTGTCCGCCGTTTTGATCTGTTCCTGTAACGCCTTACTTTGCATAAAAAGCCCCCCTCTCACCAGTTTATCGGTAAAAGGGGGGCTTTGTGACGCTTACACGCCGGGATTCTGGGTAAAGTGGATGGTGTAGGACAGCTCCTCGTTCTCGTTGCCGGAGGCGTCCTTCAGGGCGCCGGCGGCCAGATCGAACTGGAAGGTACCCTCCACATACTTGTTGCCGTTGTGGTTGGTAACTGTGATGTGGAGCTTGGTGGGATCGGCCTCGTCAATGACGAAGGTACCGAACTCATGGCCGTCAATGGTGATGTGCTGGGTCTGATCCCCGGCAACCACCGCCTCGCTGAGGGTGACGGTGAGGCTGGTGAACTCCTGGCCCTCGTCAAAGTTGACGGTAGCGCCGTCCTCCACCACCTGATCGTCAATGGCAAAGCTCACCACGGTGGGGGCGGTGGCGTCCAGAGGCACAGACACGTCGGAGACGGTCATCTCCTCGTCCACAAAGTACATGGAACCAAACTGGTTGCCCGCCTTGTCCTTCACGGAGAAGTAGAAGGTCATGGGGCTGCCGTCGGCGGCCTGACGCAGCAGGGCGGTGGCCACGGGATTCAGCGTAATCTCCCACTTCTGCTCGCCCTGGGTGTCGGTGTACACGCTGGTGTAGCCCAGGCCGCTCTCCTCGTCCAGGAAGTCATAGCTCTTGGCCTCCACGGTGAACTCGGGGAAGCTGGCCTCCAGGCTGTGGTCGATCTCCAGATAGGCCAGCTCGCCGTCGTCGGACACGGGCACGGTGAGGGTCAGGGTGTCGTCGTCGCCCAGCAGGGTGACGCTCTCCTTCTCCAGCACAGGGGCGGTGATGTCGGCCTCGGCCTCCTGCTCAAAGGCCACGGTCCAGACGTAGTAGGGGGTGCGGCCCTCGTCGTCCTTCAGGGCCACATGGCGGCGGGCGGTGAGGTAGCCGGCGCTGTTGCCCTCGGCGTCGTAGATGGCCTTGTTGTAGCGCATACCGTCGCCCAGCTTGGCGCTGTTAAAGTCAAAGGTCCAGACAAACTCGGTCTCGTTGTCCACATACAGGTTGGTAATCTGGACGTCGCCGGAGATGGCGTAGCCCGCGGCCTGGAGGGCCTCGTTATTCACCACGTCACCCTCGGGAGTGGAGGAGCTGCCGATCTTGGTCAACACGTCCTCCTCCATGGTGTACAGGGCCTGGTCAAACTGAATGGTGACCTTGCCCTCCTCCTCGGACACCTGGGTCACGGCAGGACCGGCCTGGACAGGAGGCACCTGGCCGCCGTCGCCGTCGCCGTCACCAT
>PPYE01457250.1_pt1 | contig 11242 bp, 7 predicted proteins | sample 1559881 | NCBI WGS metagenome assembly PPYE01 (sample SAMN08240022, study PRJNA423297) | Human gut metagenome, whole genome shotgun sequencing project.
CACGAAGCGGGTTCATGTAGTTCATGATAGAGAACATACCTTTCTTCATTTCACCACCGTACCAAGTGTTCAGGATAACTTGTTCTTTAGTCTTCAAGTTGAAAACAGTAGCTGTTTCAGAGTTCAAGCCCAGTTCTTTATAGTTGTCAACTTTTGCTTTAGATGCATTGAAACATACAAAATCAGGTTCTCCGTAAGCTTCCAGTTCTTCAGCAGTCGGGCGGATGAACATGTTAGTTACGAAATGAGCCTGCCAAGCCACTTCCATGATGAAACGTACTTTCATACGAGTTGCAGCATTAGCACCGCAGAATGTATCAACAACGAACAAACGCTTGCCGCTCAATTGTTTTACAGCTTTAGACTTCAAGTCAGCCCAAGCTTCTTCAGTACAAGGTTTGTTATCGTTTTTATATTCGTCAGAAGTCCACCATACTGAATTTTCAGAAGCTTCATTCTTAACGAAGAATTTATCTTTAGGAGAACGACCTGTGTAAACACCAGTCATTACGTTTACAGCACCCAGTTCAGTAACCTGTCCTTTTTCGAAACCTTCCAATCCCGGTTTAGTTTCTTCAGCGAAAAGCACATCATAAGAAGGATTGTGGAGAACTTCCTTCACGTCGGTAATACCGTACTTGCTTAAATCTAAATTTGCCATTTTTAAATGATTTAATTTGGTTATTGTATAATGTTATTTTTACTCTTTATTTTCTGAAAGAAGATGTTTTTCAACACCCCCTTGTCTAAGGCGCTACAAAATTAGTGCTTTATTTTAAAAAAAAGAAGTTATTAGAGAAAAATTTCCGTAATAATCAAATATTTATATTTGTGTAACAAAAATGCAATTCGTACTTTACAAATCTAGAAATTATTTGTTTCTTTGCAGGTCAAAGTCAACAATATAACAAAAGCATAGATATGAAAATCATCAATCTCAGTGAAGGCAATTCTCTCCTAAACCAATATGTAGCGGAATTGCGCGATGTACATGTTCAAAATGATCGTATGCGTTTCCGCAGAAATATTGAAAGAATAGGAGAAATCATGGCATACGAGATGAGTAAAGCACTAACCTATTCCGTAAAGCAAGTACAGACACCCTTGGGAACTGCCACGGCCAGCACACACGATGACAAAATAGTGATCGCAACGGTATTCCGTGCCGGACTGCCGCTGCACACCGGTTTTCTGAACATGTTCGACCATGCCGACAACGCTTTCGTTTCCGCATTCCGTTTTTACAAAGATGATGAACACCGTATTGTAGATGTACACATTGAATACATCGCCGCTCCTTCATTGAATGACAGAACCTTGCTTCTCGTTGATCCCATGCTTGCCACCGGTGAAAGCATGGAACTTGCCTGGAAAGCGTTCCTTACCAAAGGCAAACCAGCTAAATTGCAGATGGCCTGTGTCATTGCCAGCCAACAAGGGGTAGCGCATATGGCAGAACTTTTTCCCGGCGATGATGTCACATTATGGTGTGCCGCCATAGACCCTGTCTTGGACGAGCACAAATACATTGTTCCGGGGTTAGGGGATGCCGGTGATTTATCATTCGGCGAGAAACTCTAAAGCTCAAACTATAAGGACAGTTTCAGGTGTGTTCTCTTACACACTAAAATTCTAAATTAAATGGTTAGTAACCGGCAATTATTCACTGCCTATTACTAACCATTTAATTTTTAGAACAACTCTGTAGATCCGGTTCCTACAGGGAAAGCTTTACCACTTTCAGCCCGAAACCTTCCTGCATCAGCCCGTATTCTTTATCTACCCCAAACAACATCGGTTTACCGTGTTCCAAATAAATGGCATTCTTTGAACGACCTTCTTTCGTATATACTGATTCGTGTGTTCCATCATTAAAAATGACGCAGTTCTGAAGAATTTCACATACAGCCGCACCTTTATGATTGGCAGCAGCTTTCAGAATCTCCACTGTACCAGGACCATCCGTAGCTACCGCACGGGCAAAGAAACGCCCACGCGCACCAAAACATAATTCAGCCGGATGAAACGGATCTTCCACAGTGCCGTAAGGAGATGATTTGCTAACAAATCCACGGGGAGAGGTCGGAGAATACTGTCCTTTGGTCAAACCATATATACGGTTGTTCAACAAAATCATATTCAAGTCGATATTACGACGAACGGCGTGTATAAAATGATTTCCACCAATAGCCAGCCCATCACCATCCCCTGAAATCTGCCAGACAGTAATCTTCGGATTAGCCACCTTGCAGCCTGTAGAAATAGCAGCCGCACGACCATGCACAGTCTGCATGGCATATGTATTCATGTAATAAGGCAGACGGCTGGAACATCCGATACCCGAAATAACGGCAGTATCATGAGGAGCCACTCCCAATTCAGCCATCGCTTTGTGCAGCGAAGCCAAGAAAAAATGGTCACCGCAACCCGGACACCAGCGAGGTTGTCCCTTTTTGAAATCTTTTGCTGTATATTCGTTCATAGTCTTTACTTTCTTTACGGTTATTATTTATTTAAAATCTCAGTGAAAGCATCAACTAACTCGCTGACTACGAACGGCTGGCCTTTTACCTCATTAAACTGATAAGGAACAAATCCGTCCACTTTCATACGGAGATATCCGGCAAACTGACCAAGATTCTGCTCAGCCACGACTACCTTCTTATATTTCTTCAGCACTTCTGCCGTATTGTGAGGCAGCGGGTTCAAATGAACAAAATGTGCCAAAGCAACCTTCTTGCCCGCATGGTTCATTTCCTCCATTGCTGAATATAAATGACCGTAAGTTCCACCGAAACCTACTATCAGCAAATCTGCATCCTCTACGCAGCCTTGCACCTTAACATCAGGCACTGGAATTTTAGCAACCTTCTCGGCACGCAAACGGCACATCAAATTATGGTTTTCAGGCTCGGTAGAAATAGCACCTGTATCACTGTCTTTTTCCAAGCCTCCCAAAATATGCATATAACCTTCCTGTCCCGGCAATGCCCAATAACGGACACCTGTTTCGGCGTTACGCTTGTAAGGAGTATAATTATCCTTCATTTCCGGAGTAACATAGGGTGGGTTAATAGCCGGATAGTTCGCCAGATCAGGCAACTTCCATGCACCGGAACCATTTGCTACAAAACCATCTGCAAACGAGGCACCGATAGCCGTAGCGCAACCTGAAATTTCATCTTCACATTGAACCGTAGTCACTCCCAATGATTTATGTTTAGAAAGTTCATGCAAGATATCTGTTGCCGGAGTAATGGGATAAGATCCCAGGAACAAACGCAGACCTGCTTTCTCGGCAGCAGCAATTAAGCCATAAGCCGTAGCCTTGTTTCCGCTGATATCCATGTACTTTCCAGGTACTTTAGACTTAGTTTCCACCTTATAAGTATGATCCACAGACGCATGCGTATTGTGACCATAATCATATCCGGCGTGTATCACTTTAATATTCGCTTCAGCTATTTGCGGCTTCTTTGCAAATTTCTCGCGCAAGAAATTTTCAGCAACCGCCAGGTCACGATTAAACAACCAGCAGACCAATCCCAAAGCAAACATATTACGACATTTCAACATTGACTTGTTGTCCATGCCTGTATCTGCCAGACAATCTTTCACCATCTGCGAAATAGGAGCAGCAATTACATCCTGCTTAATACCCATTTCTTCAATCGGATTGTCTGTTTTGAAAGCCGCCTTGTCCAGATCTGATTTCTGAAAACAATCTGTATCAATAATGATACAAGCTGTGGACTTCGCAAATTTGTATTGTGTTTTCAATGCAGCGGCATTCATTGCGACCAGCACGTCGCATTTGTCACCAGGGGTAAAAACTTTACCCGCACCGATATGCACCTGGAAACCTGACACACCGGTCAACGAACCTTGCGGGGCACGTATATCCGCCGGGTAATCGGGGAATGTACTGATATCATTTCCCACTGTAGCCGAAATATTAGAAAAGATATTTCCGGCCAGCTGCATACCATCGCCTGAGTCGCCTGAGAAACGGACCACCACTTGGTCCAACTCCTTGACTATCATTTCATCTGCCATAACTTATTATTTAGGGTTACAAAATTTCACTGTTTGCAAAGTTCGGAAAGTTCTGTCAAAGGACAAAATATTCCGCTATCAAACTACGTTTGAATATCAAAATGTACAAAATTAAAGGTTTATTTGTTTCCAAGCTAAGAAAAAGCAGAGATAATTACCTGTTTAAAAGCATAAATTCCTATCATTATGACAGCATCAAAAACGATTCATTTTTACAATTTATTATTTTTATCCATGTTTTATGAACAACATGAAAGTTTATAGCAGAATAACAACATTATTAGATTATAAAAAACAGACAAAAAACAACAAAACAACAAAGAAAGGATTATTTTCTTCCCACTTAAGACATTTTTCAATCTTTCATATTGCCATTTTAACAAAAAGAAGTACCTTTGTACCCATAAAGGGGCCTTGTAGTTCAACGGATAGAATAGAAGTTTCCTAAACTTTAGATAGGGGTTCGATTCCCCTCGGGGCTACAAAGAGCAGTAAACAATTGTTATACAACCGTTTACTGCTCTTATTTTACTGGATAGTTTTCAAATCTGCTTATTTAATCACCCCAAGTTCTTTGCCCACTTTAATAAATGCAGCAATTGCCTTATCCAAATGTGCCTTTTCATGCCCGGCAGACAACTGGACACGGATACGTGCCTGTCCTTTCGGAACAACCGGATAATAGAAACCGGTTACATATATGCCCTCTTTCTGCATCTTGGCGGCAAAATCCTGAGACAGTTTCGCATCATAAAGCATCACAGCACAAATCGCGCTCTGAGTTGGTTTGATGTCAAAACCGGCAGCCAGCATCCTGTCACGGAAATAATTCACATTATCCATCAGCTTAGTATGCAAAGCATCACTTTCTTTCAATATCTTAAACATTTCCAGACTAGCACCGATAATGGCAGGAGCTACAGAATTAGAGAATAAATAAGGACGGGAACGCTGGCGCAACATATCAATAATTTCTTTCTTACCGGTGGTAAATCCTCCCATTGCCCCACCAAATGCTTTACCTAATGTACCAGTAAAGATATCCACACGCCCGTATGCATTAAACTGTTCTGCCACGCCATGCCCTGTAGGACCTACTACACCGGCCGAATGAGATTCATCCACCATAACCAACGCGTCATACTTTTCCGCCAGTTCACAAATCTTATCCAATGGAGCCACATTACCATCCATCGAGAATACACCATCTGTAGCAATAATACGATGACGCTGTGCCTGCGCTTCCTGCAAACAACGTTCCAGGTCAGCCATATCAGCATTGGCATAACGATAGCGTTTTGCCTTACACAAGCGTACACCATCTATAATAGATGCATGATTCAACGCATCTGAAATAATAGCGTCTTCTTCTGTAAACAGCGGTTCGAACAAACCACCGTTAGCATCAAAACAAGCTGCATAAAGTATAGTATCTTCTGTTTTAAAATAATCAGAAATGGCAGCTTCCAGCTGTTTGTGCAAATCCTGAGTTCCACAGATAAAGCGTACGGAAGACATACCGAAGCCATGTGTGTCCATCGCCTCTTTGGCAGCATTGATCAAGCGTTGATTATCTGACAAACCTAAATAATTGTTGGCACAAAAGTTCAACACATCTTCTCCGTCATTCACCTTGATGTCCGCACGCTGAGGTGTGGTAATTATACGTTCATTTTTATACAATCCGGCTGCCTTAATATCAGCCAGTTCCTTCGCAAGGAACTCCTTCATTTTACCATACATAGCTTTGTTTTTTTATTAAGTATATAGTTTAAGTTTAAAAATCAGTCTGACTTGACAAAGTTCTTATTTTTTTTTGATATCCGATTAAATTATAGAGAAAATTTTGATAAAATATGCAGTTTTCTATCTATCTTTGCTTCCAAAAGAAAACTTAAAGCAAATAGCAAACTATGAAAAATGTATTAATTATCGGCTCCACCGGTCAGATCGGTTCGGAACTAACCATGAAATTGAGAAGTATTTACAATGGTAATATCGTAGCCGGATATATTCCCGGTGCTGAGCCTAAAGGGGAATTAAAAGAATCAGGCCCTTCTGCCATCGTAGATATCACCAACGAACAACAAATTGCCGAAACTGTATCAAAGTACAACATCGACACCATTTACAACCTGGCAGCCTTACTATCGGCTGTAGCAGAAGCCAAACCTCAACTAGCATGGAAAATAGGCATGGGAGGCCTGTTCAACGTATTGGAAGTAGCACGCGAAATGGGTTGCGCCGTATTTACCCCAAGTTCTATCGGTGTCTTCGGCAACAACACCCCTAAAGACAAGACCCCGCAAGACACTATCCGTAATCCGCGTACCATGTATGGCGTTACAAAAGTATCAGGAGAATTACTGAGCGATTATTACCATATCCGTTTTGGCGTAGATACCCGCTCCGTTCGTTTCCCCGGATTAATTTCGTATGTCACACCTCCGGGTGGCGGGACTCAATGAGTTTTGATCCGGAAATTATTTATAACAATATAAAGAAGTATATGCCCGACTTCCATATGGAGTACAAAGTAGATCCGCTACGTCAAGCTATCGCCGAATCATGGCCGAACTCACTGGACGACACTTGTGCCCGTGAGGAATGGGGATGGAAACCGGAATATGATCTAGACAGCATGACACAGGATATGCTTGCCAAACTAAAAATACGATTCAATAAATAAACCACTAATATTGAATAAATAAAATAGCCTTCTCTATTCTATATGGAAAAGATAGAGAAGGCTATTTTTATACATTTCTTGCACTTATATAAAATTTTGATCGTATCTTCGTGCAAATTAACATACTGATTAAAAACATACTATGAATACAAGAGCTATTACCCAGAACAAGAAAGTCGTTACATTCGGAGAAGTAATGCTAAGGCTGACCGCCCCCAAATTCCAGCGCTTTTCCCAAACAAACGAGTTTATTGCTACTTATGGAGGAAGTGAAGCGAATGTAGCCATATCACTGGTCAACTTCGGCATCCCCACAGAATTCGTTACCAGACTTCCCGAGAATGCAATGGCACAAGCCTGCGTAAACTCACTCCAAGCTTACGGATTAGGTACAGACGGCATTATTTATGGTGGGAAACGCATGGGATTATACTTTCTGGAAAGCGGTGCAGCATTTCGTAACTCCAATGTAGTATATGACCGTGAAGGCTCTTCCTTTGCCACTTTACGTCCCGGCATGATAGACTGGGAAAAGATTCTTTCCGATGCAGGCTGGTTCCACTGGTCGGGTATAGCAGCGTCCCTGTCACAGGAAGGAGCAGATGCCTGCCTGGAAGCACTGCAAACAGCAGACCGCCTGGGATTAACAATCTCATGCGACTTAAATTTCCGCAAAAAATTATGGAATTACGGTAAATCCGCATCAGAGGTAATGCTCCCCCTTGTTCAATATAGTGATGTCATTTTTGGTGCAGAACCCGAATACAAAGAAATTTTCGGCATTCCCCCGGTAGGTTTTAAAGCTGTAGACACCTCATATCCATTAGATTTGTCCGGTTTCAAAGTATTCGGTCAAAAAGTATCAGAACAAGCTCCCCGATGCCAGAAAATGTTTCTGGAGTTGCGTAATACCATCACTTCCAATCACAATCTGCTGGCAGCCATACTTTATTCTAAAGGAACATTAAGGCATACCGGCATTTACGATATTGTCCATGAAGTAGACCGTGTGGGTGCAGGAGATGCATTTGTAGGCGGCATGATTTATGGTTTGCTGACCTACCCCGACAATGACCAAAAAACATTGGAATTCGCCCTTGCCGCATCTGCATTGAAAAATACCATATATGGAGATTTCAATCAAGTAACAGTAGAAGAAGTGGAAGAGTTAATGCAAGGAAACACTTCAGGAAGAGTAGTCAGATAACTATTTTCACGATTATAGCCAAACAGAATTGATCTGCAAGATACTGCGTAAAAAAGCAAGTTAACTTCATGGGACAAGCAAGTTAAGTTGAAATGCCAAGTAAGCTAAGTTACTTACCCAATGTACTTAAGTTAATTTTTGAAGCCACAGAAGATTCATCTACCCTTTTTCCACAAACCAATTCCAATCGACCTTATAAAAAGAGGAGGATGCTCATGATATGAGCATCCTCCTCTTTTTATTTATTTCTTAAAAGAAACCTTCTTATGCCTTTGTTTCTTCCGGCATCTTGTTACCCATAGTCAGGTAAGCGATAGGAGCAGCAATGAAGATAGAAGACAATGTACCGATCACAACGCCCAAAATCATTGCAAAGGCGAAGCTGCGGATACTGTCACCACCCAGCACGAAGATACACAACAATACGATCAATGTACTTAATGAAGTATTGATGGTACGAGCCAAAGTAGTATTCAATGAATCATTAAACAACTGCATACGGTTACGTTTCGGATACAGACCGAAGAACTCACGGATACGGTCAAAGATAACCACCTTGTCATTGATAGAATAACCGATAGCGGTCAAAATAGCGCCAATAAAAGTCTGGTCAATTTCCAATGAGAACGGAACCCATCCATAACATAACGAGTATGCACCGATGATCAAAATAGTATCGACAGCCAATGCAACAGTCGCACCCACACTATAAGCTACATTGCGGAAACGCAGCAAGATATACAAACCGATAGCCACCAATGCAAACAATACAGACCAGACAGCCGAAGTCTTGATATCATCAGCGATACTAGGACCTACTTTCTGAGAACTGATGATAGAACCACCGACACGATTATCACGGTCAATAAAGATTTCCAATGTAGTACCTTCGCCCAGCAAGTTACCATCTTTCAAAGACTGATACAAGAACTCTTCAATTTCAGAGTCGATAGTAGGAGAATCTTCATTAATACGGTAATTGGTTGTAATACGGATTGTCTTCTTGTCTGTACCCAAAGCAATAGCCTGTACATTATCTTCTGTGATTTTCTTCTTCAACAGGTCACGCACTGTTTCAGGTTCAACCTGCTGTTCAAACTGAACTACGAAGTTACGTCCACCGGTAAAGTCAATACTCTGCGCCAAACCACGGATAAAGAATGAAATGATACAGATAACGATAATCGCTCCGAATACCGTGAATGAACGTTTCATCATTCCCATAAAGTTGTAATTCACGTTCTGCATCAGATTCTTGGAGATCCCTGTAGTGAATGTCAAGTTCAACCACTTGTCTTTATTCATGAAGTGCTCATAAACAATACGGGTCAAGAATACTGCTGTAAAGAATGAGCAGAGGATACCGATAATCAACGTAGTGGCAAAACCACGAATCGGACCCGTACCGAAATAGAACAGAATGATACCAGTGATAATTGATGTCAAGTTTGAGTCAAAAATAGCAGAGAATGCGTTAGAATAACCGTCTGCTAAAGCAGCCTTAACAGTTTTACCGGCTCTCAATTCTTCTTTTGTACGTTCATAAATCAACACGTTAGCATCTACAGCCATACCCAATGACAACACCATACCGGCAATACCAGACATGGTCAGTGCAGCTTGGAACGAGGTAAGGATTCCTAATGTGAAGAAGAAGTTAACAACCAATGCGCAGTTGGCAACCATACCCGGAATCAATCCGTACATAGCGCACATATAGATCATCAACAGAATCAACGCAACAACAAATGAAATAATACCTTGATTGATAGATTCCTGACCCAATGACGGACCAACAATATCCTCCTGAACGATACGTGCAGGAGCAGGCATCTTACCAGACTTCAATACGTTAGCCAAGTCTTTTGTCACCTCCGGGGTAAAGTTACCGGTAATCTGAGAGTGTCCCCCCGTAATTTCACCGTTTACATTCGGAGCGCTGTATACGTAACCATCCAGTACGATAGCGATAGCCTTGCCTACATTGTTCTTTGTCAGAACAGCCCAGCGGCGTGCGCCGTCAGTGTTCATAGACATACTGACACAAGGCTTGTTGAACTGGTCATATTCATCTTTAGCATCAGTGATCACATCACCTTCCAACGGAGCACGTCCGTTACGTTCAGTAGACTTGATAGCATACAATTCAAAAATACGTCCCTGCTTGTCAAAGTCAGCAGCCTTTACACCCCATTTCAAACGAAGATCTTTCGGCAACATTTCTTTCACTTCTTTCATAGCAAGGTACTGGTTTACCTGAGCAGTATCTTTATAATCGGCATAACCTACCACCGACCCGTAACCATTCGGATTTAATTGAAGAACAGAAGCCAACGGATGTTCTTTCTTCATCTGCTCCATTGCGGCAGAGTTACTTGCCGTTTCGCCTTTCAATGCGGCTGCAAGACTGTCGGCAGCAGAAATTGCAGAAGCCTGTGCGACAGCAACAGTATCAGTAGCTACAGAATCAGCAGAAGCAGCACCACTTTCAACGGCAAGAATATCACGCAGTCTGTTATCTACAGAAGAAAGATAAGGAACTATTTCTTTTGCGTCGAAAGTTTCCCAGAATTCCAAGTTAGCAGATCCCTGCAACAGTTTTCTGACACGTTCCGGTTCTTTGATACCCGGCAGTTCCACCATGATACGGCCCATCTTTCCTTCCAACGCCTGAATGTTAGGCTGTGCCACACCAAAACGGTCAATACGTGTACGTAATACATTATAAGAGTTGTCGATAGCAGCCTTTACCTCTTCGCGCAATACTTTTTCAACTTCACTGTCGGAACTGCGGGTGGTTACTTTGTCTTTCAACTGCTGAGTAGCAAATAATTCAGCCAATTTGCCATTGGGAGCTTGTTTCTTATACTCTTTTACAAAAAGAGTGATAAAGTCATCCTGACTAGTGATAGATTGTTTTGATGCTTCTGCAACCGCTTTGTTAAAAGCTTCATCAGTCTTGTTGTCAGCCAAAGCCTTCACTACATCCGGTACAGAAACTTCAAGGATAACGTTCATACCACCTTTCAGGTCCAGACCCAGACCAATCTCCATCTCGCGACACTGTTTCAGCGTATAACTACCCAAATAAACTTTTTCATTCTGCATAGAATCAAGGTAATGTGCTTCACCTTTCGGGTCTTGTGCCGCTTTGTCCATGTGATAGCGGGTCACAAAAGAGAAAGAAAGATAAAACACACATACAAGGGTGAGTAATACCGCAAAAACCTTTACAAATCCTTTGTTTTGCATGTTACTTTGAAATTTATTATTTTTACTTTTTGATTAAT
>PPYE01187846.1_pt1 | contig 11240 bp, 7 predicted proteins | sample 1559881 | NCBI WGS metagenome assembly PPYE01 (sample SAMN08240022, study PRJNA423297) | Human gut metagenome, whole genome shotgun sequencing project.
GAAGATCTGATGCCGCAATTTAAAATGGACGAAACATTTGTTGCGGATGTGCCCGCTATCGGTAAAAAAAATATTGAATTCAAAATCTATTATATTAGTCCGCTAGGCAGTTTTGCTACCTGGAAATCAACCAAGCAAACCGGAAGTTATGACTTACGTACCTTTGAGATTCATGCCCGTCCAACCCAAAAGGTGGATGACTTGCGTCCCGGCATGTCCGTGTTATTGACTTTAGATTAATCGACATCAAATAGACCAGAGAATGGATGAATCACAAACATATTCCCCTTTTCGTTCCGTACTGCTCAGAGAGTGGCGGCGAATGACTTCACGGCGCCTTTATTTTGGTGTCTGCATTGTCTTGCCATTGTTCACCCTTTTCTTTATGGCTACGATCTTTGGTAACGGACAGATGGAAAACATTCCTATTGGTATTGTCGATCAGGATAATACTGCTACTTCCCGGACGATAGTCAGGAATATTTCTGCCGTACCAACTTTTAAAGTGACAAAGCATTTTGTAAATGAAGCAGCTGCCCGTGAATCTGTGCAAAAGAAAGAGATTTATGGATATCTTTCCATACCTCCCCAATTTGAACAGAATGCGATTACCGGAAAGAATGCAACACTCTCCTACTATTATCATTATGCATTAATGTCGGTAGGTGGTGAGTTGATGGCGGCATTCGAAACTTCCTTAGCTCCGGTGGCTCTTTCTCCTGTGGTGATGCAAGCGATGGCACTCGGAGTAGAACAGGATCAGATTACCACCTTTTTATTACCCGTACAAGCTAATAACCATCCGATATATAACCCTAGTCTGGATTATTCGGTATATTTAAGTCAGCCCTTTTTCTTTGTGCTGTTTCAGGTTTTGATTCTGTTGATTACCGTGTATGCGGTTGGCATTGAAATCAAGTTCCGCACAGCAGATGATTGGCTGGCGACTGCAAAAGGCAATATAGTGACAGCTGTTTTAGGTAAATTATTACCTTATACCATTATATATATACTGATAGGATGGTTGGCTAATTACGTCATGTTTGGTATTTTGCATATTCCTTTTCAGGGGAGTTGGTGGTTAATGAATATCATGACTGTGCTTTTCATCATTGCAACACAGGCTTTAGGGCTGTTTTTATTCTCGCTGTTTCCGGCAATATCGTTGGTTATAAGTGTAGTTTCTATGGTAGGTTCTCTGGGGGCTACTTTGTCCGGAGTAACCTTTCCGGTTCCCAATATGTATCCGTTGGTGAGGGATGCTTCCAATTTGTTCCCTGTCCGTCATTTTACGGAAATGATGCAAACCATGCTCTATGGAGGCGGTGGGTTTATCCATCTTTGGCCGTCGGCTGTGATACTCTGTATCTTCCCGTTGCTGGCCCTGTCGCTGCTTCCTCATTTAAAACGAGCTATAGAAAGTCATAAGTATGAAAACATTAAGTAAGTTACAACAGTTGTCATTCATCATTCGTCGTGAATTTCTAGCTATCAGTACCAGTTATGCGGTTTTACTGGTGTTGATGGGAGGAATCTTCGTTTACGGGTTGCTCTACAATTATATGTATGCACCGAATATTGTAACCGATGTACCTGTTGCCGTAGTCGACAATTCGCACAGTGAATTGAGCCGTGATTTTATCCGTTGGCTGGATGCTACTCCCCAAGCAGAGATTTTTAGTCAGGCTATGGACTATCACGAAGCAAAAGAATGGATGAAAGAAGGCAAAGTACAGGGAATACTCTACCTGCCTCATGATTTTGAGGAACGGGTGTTCCGGGGAGATGAAGCCGTATTTTCCCTTTATGCAACTACTGATGCCTTCTTGTATTTCGAAGCTTTGCAAGGTGCTTCTTCACGTGTCATGCTGGCTATTAATGATAAATACCGGCCAGATGAAGCAGTGTTTCTTCCACCACAAGGATTGCTCGCCGTAGCTATGGCGAAACCGATCAATGTGGAAGGCACTGCACTCTACAATTATACCGAAGGATATGGTTCCTATCTTATTCCGGCAGTCATGATGATTATAATTTTCCAGACCTTGCTGATGGTTATTGGTATGGTGACCGGAGAAGAATACAGTAGTAAAGGAATCCGTGCATATACTCCTTTGGGGTATGGCTGGGGAGTTGCTATTCGTATAGTGGCAGGAAAAACGTCCGTGTACTGTACTCTTTATGCCATCTTTGCCTTTTTTCTATTAGGCTTGCTCCCTCACTTTTTCAGCATCCCCAATATTGGAAACGGATTGTACATCGTACTATTATTGATTCCATATTTGATGGCAACTTCTTTCTTGGGATTGGCTGCATCCAGGTATTTTACGGATTCTGAAGCTCCCCTACTCATGATCGCCTTCTTCTCCGTAGGATTAATCTTTCTTTCCGGCGTTTCCTATCCAATGGAACTAATGCCCTGGTATTGGAAAGTAGTCCATTACATTTTCCCAGCTGCACCAGGCACACTCGCTTTTGTGAAACTGAATTCTATGGGAGCCAGTATGGCTGATATCAGACCGGAATATATAACTCTCTGGATACAGGCACTTATTTATTTTACAATAAGTATATGGGTCTATAAGAAGAAACTGGAATCAAATCTGATTAGTTAAATTAACAAAAACAAAACATGCGCTAATTATAACATATAGCAAAAGAACACTTTCAGATAAATCAACTTCGCAAAGTAAATAATCAACTTTGGAAATAAAAATGTTTCTAAATAGATGTTTTCTTGTAGAATCTCTCCTATTTCTTTGCATTTGTCATTGTTTTTGTCTAGTTTCGTTAACTATTATGTTTATATGATCGTTAGAAGTAGTTTAAAAAACAACTATTTATATGAAATACATTGTATATATTCTTCTCTTTTTTCCTGTTTGGGTTACAGCACAAACATACAAATATATAGGAATAGAAGATGGCTTGAGCAATCGCCGGATATTCAATATTCAGAAAGATGCTCAGGGCTATATGTGGTTTCTTACAAATGAAGGGATGGACCGATACAACGGTAAAGATATAAAACACTATAAATTAAATAAAGAAGGCACTATTTTGGATGCTCCCATACGTTTGGGATGGTTATATACAGAACCACATATCGGTATATGGGTGGTTGGCAAACAAGGACGAGTCTTTCAATACGAAGCCGACAGAGACGATTTCAAAATGGTATATAAATTACCGGATACCTCTGAAGCAATAAGTTGTGGTTATCTGGATCGCAATGATAATATCTGGATATGTCGTAAAGATACTGTATTGCTGTATAATATTAAAGATGCTCATATAGTTCGATTTCCCAATGTATTGCATAGTAGTATTACGGCAATAGAACAAGTAGATGAGCACCATTTCTTTATAGCAACGGAGACGGGCGTACGATATGTCAAACTGGAGAATGGTATTTTAGAGACCATGCCTGTTGAAACACTGGACTATTTTCATGCACAGGTGAGTGAACTGTATTTTCATCGGCAATTAAAAAGATTGTTCATTGGTTCATTTGAAAGAGGAGTTTTTGTGTACGATATGAATACACAGGAAATTATACGTCCGGACGCTGATCTTAGTGATGTAAACATAGCTCGTATCAGCCCATTGAATGAAACAGAGTTACTGATTGCAACGGAAGGAATAGGGGTGTATAAAGTTAACGTAAATACCTGTGAACTGGAAGATTACATTATTGCTAATTATCAGAGTTATAATGAAATGAATGGAAATAATATCAATGATGTTTTTGTAGATGAAGAAAAGCGGATATGGCTTGCTAATTATCCAACAGGAATTACAGTGATTGATAATCGCTATGAAAATTATCATTGGATGAAACATGCTATGGGTAATGCACAGTCATTAATCAATGATCAGGTACAAGCGGTTATCGAAGATCATGAAGGTGATCTGTGGTTTGGAACTAGTAATGGTATTAGTCTTTATAATTCAAAAACAGGTCAGTGGCATTCATTTCTAAGCTCTTTTAATCATCAACTAAAGGACAAGAATCATATATTTATTACTTTATGTGAAGTGGCTCCTGGCATTATATGGGCAGGAGGATATACTTCCGGCATTTATAAAATAAATAAAGAAACGCTATCAGTTGAATACTTCTCTCCTTACCTTCTTTCTCACGTCAATATGCGTCCGGATAAATATATTCGTGATATAGTTAAAGATTCAAGAGGACATATCTGGTCGGGAGGCTATTATAATCTAAAATGTTTTGATTTGGAGACTAACAGTGCACGTCTATATCCGGGACTGAATTCCATAACATCAATTGTTGAAAAAGACAAAGATAATATGTGGATCGGAACTGCTGCTGGCTTGTATTTATTGAATCGAAATACTGGTGAATATCAGTATATTGAAATGGAGATAGGAATCACTTATATTAATACGCTTTATCAGGCAGATAATGGGTTGTTATATATCGGGACAAATGGTATGGGAGTATTTATCTATAATCCTCAAGATAAGACTTTCGAACATTATTTTTCTGATAATTCTGCTTTAGTTTCAAATAGAATATTTACAATATTGCCGGAAGTAGATGGACGTATAATGATGAGTACAGAGAACGGAATAACCTGTTTTCATACTAAAGAAAAGATATTTCGTAATTGGACTAGAGGAGAAGGCTTGTTGCCTGCATACTTTAACGCAGCGGCAGGAACGGTGCGTAAAAATAAAAACTTTGTATTCGGTAGTACGGATGGAGCAATTGAACTTCCGATGAATGTGAAATTCCCGGATTATAAGTTCTCCAGATTGGTATTTAGCGACTTTCATCTGTCTTATCAACCTGTTTATCCGGGTGTCAAGGATTCTCCTTTACAGAAAAGTATCGATGAGACAGATGTATTAGAGCTGGCTTATGATGAGAATACGTTTTCATTTGAAGTTTCTACAATCAATTATGATTCTCCCGGAAATGCACTATATTCGTGGAAATTAGAAGGCTTTTATGAGAAATGGACTCAACCGGGAGCAAATAATTTGATTCGTTTTACCAATTTGCCTCCAGGTAGATATATTCTTCATGTACGTGCTATATCCAGAGAAGAACATGACATTGTTTTTCAGGAACGTGCTATGAAAATTATCATCACGCAACCTTTTTGGTCGAGTTGGTGGGCTATCTTGTGTTATATTCTGTTGGTAATAGGGGGATTTTATTTTGTTCTACGTGTGATAAATCTAAGAAAACAAAAGAATATATCTGATGAAAAAACGCAGTTCTTCATCAATACGGCCCATGATATACGTACTCCATTAACTTTAATAAAAGCACCTTTGGAGGAATTATTGGAAGAAGAGACGCTTACCGACAATGGAATAACTCGTACGAACATTGCATTGAGGAATGTGGAAGTTCTTTTACGACTGGTCAGCAATCTGATTAATTTTGAGCGAACGGATGTATATTCCTCTAAAATGAGTGTTTCCGAGTATGAGTTGAATACCTATATGAATGAAATATATAATTCATTCTCTTCTTATGCTGCCATTAGGCGTATTGAATATACATACGAGAGTACTTTCAGCTATATGAATGTATCGTTTGATAAGGAGAAGATGGATTCTATTTTGAAGAATATAATATCGAACTCGCTAAAATATACTCCGGAAAATGGAAAGGTCAGCATTTCCGTGTCCGATACGAATGATTCATGGAAAGTGATAATCAAGGATACAGGTATAGGTATTCCTGCCAGTGAACAAAGTAAGTTGTTCAAGCTTCATTTCCGTGCCAGCAATGCTATTAACTCTAAAGTGACGGGTAGTGGTATCGGATTAATGTTGGTAGGAAAACTGGTGAGCCTTCATGGAGGTAAAATTAGTGTAGATAGTGTCGAACATCAAGGTACGACAATCAAAATTGTTTTTCCGAAAAAGAATAAGACTTCTCAAAGTATCAGTGACGAAGCATCTTCTAAATTTGAGGCGTTGGCTCCTGTACTGCCCGCTCCGAATGTACCGGCAAAGACAACCGCTACGATAGATGATCCAAATTTACGACGGATTCTTGTTGTAGAAGACAATGATGAGCTACGCTCCTATCTGGTCAGTTCATTGTCTTCTATATATAATGTACAAGCTTGCGCTAACGGAAAGGAAGCATTGATTATTATCAAAGAATATTGGCCGGAACTGGTTCTTTCTGATATCATGATGCCAGAGATGCGGGGAGATGAATTGTGTGTGGCTATCAAAAGTGATATTGAAATTTCACATATTCCTGTGTTGTTGCTCACTGCTTTGGGAGAAGAAAATAATATTCTGGATGGACTGTCGATTGGTGCGGACGAATATCTCATCAAACCTTTCAGCGTGAAAATATTACGGGCGAATATCGCTAATCTGTTGGCAAACCGGGAACTGTTGCGCATGAGATATGCCAATCTGGATATAGAAGCGAAATCAATGGTTCCATCTGCAAACGGTACTAACAGCCTCGATTGGAAGTTTATATCAAATGTAAAGAAAATCGTGGATGAGAATATAAACAACCCTGAATTTTCCGTTAATGTGCTCTGTGAATCAAGTGGCATGAGCCGTACCAGTTTCTATTGTAAATTGAAAGCATTGACGGGACAGTCTCCGACAGAGTTTATTCGGGGGATGCGTTTGAAACGTGCTACCGAGTTATTGAAAGAGGGTGAATATGCTATTAATGAGATTTCAGACATGGTTGGATTCTCTGAAACTAAATATTTTCGGGAAGTATTCAAAAAATACTATAAGATGAGTCCGAGCAGGTATGCTAAAGAAGGAGGCAATCCCTCTGCTGAACTGGAAGATGACGAAGAAGATTGATAAATAAAAAGCGAATAGATACGTTGTATTTAAAAAAGTTCTCCTCTGTTATGGGTATCTATAACAGAGGAGAACTTTCTTTTTCAAGGCTTATAACTCTTTTCAGGGAAAAGCGGTTATTGATAAGGAAGTTATTTGCGAATCAAATATCTAATGAATAAATAACCTCCGAATACTTGCAGGCACATTCCGGGAATTCCAATGCGGAAATCCTGAATGGCATTGTAGAAATTTCCTATATACATCCACTCTCCCAATGTCCCTACAACTTGATAGGTAAGTACTACGCCAACCAATACCGGGATGGAGATACGTCCGAAACGTTGTGCGGCCCAACCGGCAGCAATGGCGAGCAATACGGACTTTAATAAAATAGCAGGCAGCACCACCGGCATCGGCATACCAAAAAGTGAGGAGTTGATAATAGGGGAAAGAACAGCAGTCAGCAGACCGACTTTCCATCCGTACTTATAAGCTCCGATCAGTGTGAAGAAATAGATAGGCAGCCAGGTTATTCCTCCTTGCGGTATGAGATGAAAAAATTGGGGAAAAAGGATGTTGCCAACGATGAATAACGAGGCTGCCAGATAAGTTCTCACATTGCCGTAATTCAGCGAATAGAGTTTTACAGTAGTTGATTCCATATCATTTTATTATTTAAAAGTTCAAATTAATACCACCCATAAACGTAGCTTTGGGCATGGGATAACCTGCATTTATTTCATAACGCTGTGCCAGCAGGTTCTCTCCTTTTATGAAGAGGTTAGCGAAACGGCAGACACGATAATTCCCACGAAGATTCCATAAAACAAAATGATCCTGTTGCTCGCTACCCTTTACAACAGAAGTATAAAGTCCTTTCACATATTGTACTCCAGTCGATATACTCCAACGTCCGGAAGTATAGTCCGCCCCTGCATACAATTTATGTTCGGGGGCAGCAAGAACGGGATTCTCCATGTGCAACCAGCTATAATTGGCGTTCACATTCCAGTGTGAATTGATGTGGTAGCCTATATTCGTTTCAACTCCCCAATTCTCTATCTCTCCGGAATTGATATTCAATGGAGGAAAGAGTCCGTTTGACATAATCAGATTGTCGCCATTGATATAGTAAAGGCTGATTCCATAGGACAATACCCCTTCCAGCAGACGTTGTGAATAGGAAAGTTCATAGTTGATTAGTTTTTCCGGTTTCAATTCCGGGTTGGCAGGAGGAAACATATACATCTCACGAATGGTTGGATTACGGTATCCTTTGCTGACCATTGCTTTAAGTTCTGCATTCTTGGGTAAATGAAAAGCCAGTCCGCCTTGTGGAATCCATTCTGTACCTACGTGTGAATGGTGGTCTACACGAATACCTGCGTCCAGTGAGAACCAACTGCTGATATCCTGACGGAAATCAACGTATCCGGCAAACTCATCCATTTGCTTGTCTACTCCCGGAGTATGTTCACCCGTAGCCAGTACTTTGTTCCATGATTCACCTCCGAAGTGTTGATAATCAAATCCTACGGTCAAACGATTACCGGTAAAGAAAGTGGCACTCTGATACCATGATACACCCAGCATTTTGTCTTTAGAGTTGAAATGTGATTTTTGCGGTTCTTTTCCTATCTGATAGCCATCATTGATTTTATGCCGTCCCCAGTTATAGAAAAAGCTCAAACCTCCTGAAGTCTTTTCATAATGATTTTCCAAAGCGAACGATGTCATTCCACGAGTGATACGAGAATCGTTGTCAATCAGTGGTACTTGGATAGTCCCCGGATTGGAAGCATTAAAATGGGTTACATTCACATCTCCCCATACTTTCCAGAAAGAACTGATATCATAACCTAACTTTGCGTATCCACCATATTGCTCGAACCCCATATCGGGACGATGTCCATCTGTACGATTATATGATCCGGTTACGACGCTACTGAAACGTCCCTTCTTGACACGGTTGGAAAATTCAGTCTGCAACGTGTTATATGAACCGTACCCAACTTGCATATTCGTCTTCACACCTTCTTCCTGTTGCCGACGGGTAACAATATTAATCACACCACCCATGGCATTCGAACCATAAAGTACAGATGCAGGACCACGTAAAACTTCCACTTTCTCTGCCATCATAGATTGATAAGCATCCGCTATCGGATGTCCCATCAACCCCATGTACTGGGGATGACCGTCAATCAGTACCAATAATCCCGCTGTCGGACTACCACCGATACCACGCAAGCTCATGCCACCTGCAGCTCCGGTAGATACGCCATATCCCATGATGCCACGACTGGTAGTGAATAATCCCGGTACCTGCTCCGTTAACAACGGCAAAAGAGAAGGCTCATATCTTTTCTCAATTTGTTGCCTGCCGACTACGGAAATGGTCATCGGAAGATGACGCACATCGATTTCATTACGTGTTCCGGTGACTACGACTTCATCAATCATATAATTTCTTCCGGCCTGTATGCTATCCTTTTTAGTATGTGTCATTCCCGAGAGGGAAAGCAAGCTACCGAACAGGAATAAACAAGCTGTATTTCTTTTCATACTTTATTTCGTGTTTCAAGTTTCTTCTTTTTACTTCTTATTTCTGATCTTTTCCAGAAAATCGCGGATCAGTGGTAATATTTCTTCTGCTGATTCCACTTCTACGGTTCCAGATAAAAGGTACTTTCTCTGTAAAACCAACTTTTATATCTGATTTCTGAAGCAACTCCAGAGCTTTGGTACTGATAATATCAGTATATAACTCTTTGATACCTCCCAGAATCATCAGGGCGGCAGCTCCCTTTCCAACCACCTTATCAGCAATCGAGGCTCCTTTAAGAAACTCCGGTTCCTGGGTCAGTAAATCATAGATATCAGCCACACCGCGTTGAGTGAAAGTACGGATTTCTCCTTTGTTGGCAATAGTACAGGAATATCCTCCCGTATGTAGTAAATTGATTAATTCTTCCATCTTTTCTTTTATAAAGTACCTTGTTTCAATTGTTCTACGAATTGATCTATCCGATGCAGCTCTTTCGGAATATCAATGTTCTGCGGACAGTGTGCCACACACTGGTTACAACCGATGCAATGGCTTGCCTGACGAAGTTTGGGCACGCTACGGTCATATCCGACTAGAAAAGCACGCCGGGCTTTCGCATAATTCTCATCCTGCCCGTTCCTGGGGACATTCCCTTCATTGACACAACGGTTGTAATGTAACAACACAGCAGGTATATCCAACCCATACGGACATGGCATACAATATTTGCAGTCGTTGCAAGGGATCGTTGGATATTTCAACATTAATTGTGCCGTTTCTTCGAGAAACTCTTTTTCTTCATCTGTCAACGGTTCCAAAGGAGAATAAGTGCGGAGATTATCTTGCAGATGTTCCATATAAGTCATACCACTTAACACAGTCAGAATGTCCGGAAATGAACCGGCAAAACGGAAAGCCCAGGAAGCGACACTACTTTCCGGACGGCGTTGTTTGAGCCGTGCCACCAGGTTGTCATTCAATTTAGACAAACGACCTCCTAAAAGCGGTTCCATGATGATAGATGGAATTCCTCGTTTATGCAATTCTCCATACAGATATTCAGCATCCGTATTCCGGGTATTGGTTTCTTTGGCATGTTTCCAGTCTACATAGTTCAATTGTATCTGTACGAAGTCCCACTTGAATTCATCGTGCCGTGAAAGCAGATAGTCATACACTTCGATATCCCCGTGATAGGAGAATCCCAAATTGCGGATACGTCCTGCCTCCCGTTCTTTCACTAGAAAGTCAAGCATTCCGTTATCCAGGTAGCGTCCTTTAAGGGCTTCCATTCCTCCCATGCCGATGCCGTGAAGCAGCATATAATCAATGTAATCTACCTGCAGGTCTGCAAACGATTTGTGGTACATCTTGAGCGATGCTTCACGAGACCATGTATCGGGAGAGAAATTGGATAACTTGGTGGCGATATAATATTTGTCACGGGGATGACGGCTCAATGCAATACCCGTTGCCTTTTCGGAAAAGCCCTGTACGTATGCCGGAGATGTATCGAAATAGTTTATTCCGTGAGCGATTGCATAATCAATCAGTCCATTCACGGCATCCTGGTCGATTACTTCACCATTACCGTTGGGAACAGGTTTGAGAGGCCAACGCATACAACCATATCCCAAGAGTGAAACACGGTCACCGGTAGTCGGAGACGTGCGGTAAGTCATTTTATCGGTAGGCACCTCTCCTTCTCCTGTTGCGCTGCTTGAAGAGGAAGTACCTTTTGAAGAGCATCCGTATAATAGCCCTGTCGACGTGGCTGCACTAATACCTACAATCTTAATGAAATCTCTTCTATTTATATCTTTCTTATTTTTATCTTCCATAATCTTATACTGATTTAGATCAAATAATTCTATGCATC
>PPYE01311898.1_pt1 | contig 11240 bp, 8 predicted proteins | sample 1559881 | NCBI WGS metagenome assembly PPYE01 (sample SAMN08240022, study PRJNA423297) | Human gut metagenome, whole genome shotgun sequencing project.
GGGCTTGGCATCCCTACGGCTCTGCAGGTCTTGGGGCTGGTGCCTACGGGCTTGCTTATTCCGTAAGCGATTGCCCTGCCCTCGAGGCGACGCAGAAGGAGCATCCCGAGTTCGCCGGATTTTCCGCCGCCGACGTCTCCGACGAGGAGAACGTGAAGCAGGCTTTCGCGGAAATGGACCGCCTGCTGGGCGGCATCGACGTGCTGATCTCCAACGCCGGCATCTCCATCCGCAGCGACGCGCTCGACATCCCCTACGCGCAGTGGAAAAAGGTGATGGACATAAACCTGGGCGGCATGTTCCTCTGCGCCAAAGAGGCGGGGCGCCGCATGAAGGCGCAGGGCGGCGGCGTCATTCTCATGACCGCCTCCAGCAACGGCACCGAAGGCCACCGCTGGTACGCCGATTACAACGCCTCCAAGGCCGGCGTGATCCTGCTCACCAAGACGCTGGCGCTCGAACTGGCCCCCGTCGTGCGCGTCAACTGCGTGTGCCCCGGTTACGTGCTCACGCCCATGCAGCGCGCCGAGTACACCGACGAGATGCTGGCCAAGGTCAACGAAGGCATCCCCATGAAGCGCCACGCTACGCCCGAGGAGATCGGCGCGCTTTACGCCTTCCTCGCCAGCGACGACGCCCAATACATCACCGGCGCCGACATCCGCATCGACGGCGGCGAGACGGCGGGGCTGTATTCGTAAGATAATATTCGCGTGACAATGTAAAAGATCCCTTAGATCCTGAACCCCCGACGATGGCCGGTGCGTTCTCAGCCCGGTCTGAGGGATTTTTTGCAAAACAGAAACCGTACTGCATAAGAGGGGGGAGTTTTAATGGCGGACCAGAACTCTGAAAGCGTATTTCACGAGGAAGCGTCAACTTATTTCAGGCCCAAAACGTGGGTGTCTTTCGTCATTGTCGCGTTTCTGATTTGTTCCATGTGCAGCGCGATCTTTGTCACCGGAGTGCAGCTGCATATCACAATGATGGTCAGCATGGGGTTCAGCATGCTGCTTCTTGCGTTTGACGGTTGTTCCTACAAAAAACTTGAGGCGGCCATCATATATGGCGGCAAGCTTCTTATCCCGACTCTGGTCCTGCTGTATTGCATCGGCGCGTTGATCGGGGCATGGATCGCCGGTGGAACGGTGCCGATGATCATTTACTGGGGATTGCGGCTGATTGATCCGAAATACTTTTTGGTGACAGCCTGCTTGGCTTGTATGGTGGTATCGATGGCTTCCGGCAGTTCGTGGTCTACGATCGGCACCGTGGGCGTCGCGCTGATGGGGGTCGGCGTTGGATTGAACGTGAATCCGGCAATGACGGCGGGAGCTGTCGTCTCGGGAGCGGCGTTTGGCGATAAAATGTCGCCGTTGTCCGACACGACGAATATTGCTCCGGCTGTTGCCGAGGCGGATTTGTTCGATCATATTCGCGCGATGTTATATACAGGCGGCCCGGCAATAGTATTAGCTCTGGCCGGTTTTGCCATTTTGGGCTTTCAAACCAGCGGGACGACGGATGAGGCAACTGTACTGAACATCATGACGTCGCTCCATGGGCTTTTCAGGATGAACTTTTTAACGTTGATTCCTGCCCTTATCGTTCTGCTCCTCGCGTTGAAACGCTTCCCCGCGTTCCCTACGCTGTTGATTTCGATGCTTACGGCGGCGTTGCTCGCTGTCGTAATGCAAGGCCAGAGTATTCCGTCGATCCTGACGATCATGGAGCAGGGATTTGTTTCGAATACCGGAGTGGAGCAGATCGACAAGCTGTTGACGCGCGGCGGCATCTTCTCGATGAACTACAACTGCGGACTGAGCACGCTTGTCATGGTTTACGGCGGCATCCTTGAAAAGTGCGGGGTCCTCGACGTGCTTCTTGAAAAGATGCATTCTTTTACGAAAACGGTCGGCCGCCTGGTCGCAACGACTGTCTGTCTGGAAATTTTTCTGAACTTGATCACGGCGAGCCAGTACATGACGATCATTCTCGGCGGCAAACTGATGATGCCGGCCTACAGAAAGCACGATTTGCTTCCGCAGTGCCTGTCGCGGACCTTGGAAGATTCCGGCACGGTCACGTCGTTGCTGATCCCCTGGAATCTGTGCGGAGCGTTCGCGACAGCGGCTATCGGCGTGAACAGTTTCTCTTACCTCCCTTATGCTTTATTCAACTGGCTGTGCCCATTGATCGCCGTAATCTGGGGTTTTGCGGGGCTGTTCCAGTGGAGAACGGGCGCTATCTCCAGCAAAAGGACATATCGTCGCGAAGATTCCGTTGTCGATGCGGAGTAAAGTTTTATGCCGATTTTTTCAATGACGCTTTTTTATTGAAAACCAGTATGAGACAATCAAGGAAGGTTATCGCAAGGCAATGGGGCGTTGGGTGTCTTATAAGTGAGAAATGGTACTGGAATGACACCGAAAAGAAAGAGAGGAGATTCCCATGATCGCTCTGCACGAAAAGACGCGCCGTATCTCTCAGTGTTCGTTTGGCGGAGGCATTCGCGATATCGCCGATGCCTGCAATAAACTCGAGAAAAAAGGCATGAAGACGTTTCACTTTGAAATCGGCGAGCCCGACTTCGACTCTCCCGAAGAGGCGAAGGAGGCTTGCAAGCGCGCCCTCGACGAGAACAAAACACATTACACTTCGATGTATGGCATCGAGGAGCTCCGCACCGCGATTTCCGAACATGAAGCTCGCAAAGGTTACACGTTGGATCCGAACAATCTTGTTGTAACCTGCGGTGCGGAAGAGGCGTTGATGACTCTGATGCTTGCGTTGCTCGATATCGGCGACGAGATCGTTCTCTTCACGCCGTGCTACCTTGCGTATCGCGAAGAGGCCCTGTTCGCCGGCGCGGTGCCGGTCGAGGTGCCGGCGAAACTCGGCGAGTACTACGGCATCGACATGGAGAAACTGAAAGCCGCGGTGACCGACAAGACCCGCATGATTCTCCTCAACACGCCGAATAACCCCTCCGGTTGCGTTGTGAGCCGCGAAGACATGGACAAACTTGTCGGGTTCGTCAAAGGGAAGAACATTTGGTTGGTTGCCGACGAGTGCTACTCCGAGATTATCTATGGCAAAAAGCATGTTTCGCCGCTCGATTATCCGGAGATCGCCGACCAGACGATCATCGTCAGCTCTTCGTCCAAGACGTTCGCCATGACGGGCTGGCGCATTGGCTATGCCTATGTTCCGCGTGCCGTGGTTCCGATGCTTGCCAAGGCTCATCTGATGACTACAAGCTGCGCGTGCGCGTTCGGTCAGATCGGTGCGGCTGCCGCGTTCAGAGACTGCAAAACTTTTACGCAGGAGAAGGTGGCACGATTCAAGGAACGTCGCAACGTCGTCGTTGAAGCGTTGAAAAAATGCCCCGGAGCGGATTTCCCGTCGCCGGAAGGCGCGTTCTACGTTCTGCCGTCCATCGAAAAACTGAACATGAAACCGCTTGATTTCGCGATGGGCTTGATGAACAAATACGGAGTCGCCGTAGTCCCAGGCGATTCCTTCGGCATCAAAAACCACGTGAGAATTGCCTATACGGTCGGTATCGACGCGATCCGTTCCGGCATGGAGCACTTCGTCGCGTACTACAATGAGTGTCTTGCGGCTGTACGGAAATAGCAGGCATCTGAAGCCAAAAGTTTTCAACCGCTTTCGCCGGGTGAGTTATGCGACGCCTAACGGCGCGGGTGCGGCTGATAAACGGTTGGTTAGTGACTCATACGAGTTTTCGTTAAAAAAGCACAGGTTCTTCGCCCTTGTTATAGCGCCGAAGGCACGTTGAAAACTACATGAAATCGCGTGCCGGCGCGGCATAATCAATGATGCCTTTAGTTGAAAATCAGTATGACAGATTCCGGCCGCCTTTTACGTGGCTCCGGTGCAGCTGAAAAATTTGACCTCGTTAAGGAGGCGGTATCATGTCGAAATCATGTGTCGTGACGGGAACCATATGGACCGGCGATCCGCGGAATCCTCGCGCGGAAGCCCTGCGCGTCGTTGATGACAGAATCGTTCAGGTAGGAGCGCGATCTTTCGTCGCTCCGGCAAAAGACGAAGACGTCTGGGATTTTGGCAGTTGCCTGGTGACGCCCGGATTCACCGATTCTCATATTCATTTTGGAGCTTACGCCCGCGCCGGTATGTATCCGGATTGCGGCACCGCGAACTCGCTTGAGGAACTGCTCGAATTTCTCCGGGCGCAGGTAAAAGACGCGGCACCCGGGCAGTGGATTCGCTGCGTCAACTTCATTGAGCTGAATTGGAAGCGTCCGGCCGTCCCGAGTCGTCTTCAGCTCGACGGCGTTGCGCCGGAGACGCCGTTGCTCGTGAGCCATTACGGGGCTCATTTTCACGTCGCGAACACGAAAGCGTTTGAACTTTCGGGCCTGTGGGATTCGCATGATCCGGAGATCGAACGCGGCGCGGACGGACTGCCGACGGGACGCTTGTTCGACAGCGGCGCCGACGCGATGATCAAAGCCGTTGAAGCTCAGTACGAGACGAACGAAGCGCTGATGTCTTTCTCCGAAAGAGCGCTGAAAAAACTGTCGTCGATGGGGATCGTGGCGCTGCACGCCTGCGACGCGCCGTCCTACGCCCTGGGCGAGAGGCCCGACATCCTCCAGGATCTTGATGAAAGAGGCGCGCTGCCGATGCGCGTGTTCCTCTACCACGACGAGCTGCCGAATTTTGCGATTCGTTCCGGAGCCGGTCTGAGCGGCGGGCACATCGCCTACGCCGGCCTCAAACTCTTTGCCGACGGATCCCTGGGAGCCCGCACGGCCGCCCTGAATGAGCCGTATTCCGACAAAGACGACGAATGCGGCCGTCTGCTGTACACTGATGAGAAGTTGATGGAAAAACTTCGCGCCGCGCAGAAGCGGCGTATTCAGGTGCAGGTTCACGCGATCGGCGACGCGGCGAACGAACAGGTGGTTCGCTGCATGGAGGCCGTTCAGAGAGAGCTTGGCCGGCCGACGTTTTCATACCGCCTGAATCATGCGATCGTGCTGCCCGAGGGAATGCCCGAACGCATTGCCCGCGCGGGGATCGTCGTCGATCTTCAGCCCATCCAGATGTGGGATGACCGCAACATGGCGCCTTTGCGCCTTGGCGGACGCTTGTATCGTCGGGCGTATCAACTTCGCCGGCTTGCTGACGCGGGCGTGCTGCTGACGGGATCGAGCGACGCTCCGTGCGATGATCCGAATCCGTGGTACGGCATGGGGATCGCGGCGACGCATCGCGGCCTCGACGGTGCGATGCTGGAGGGTCAAGATGCCGGCCAAAAGCTGACGCGTGACGAGGCGCTGGCGTTGTACACGACGAACCCGTGGAAGGCCCTTGGGGTGAAGGACGGCACGTCCGGAATGCTCGTTCCCGGTGCCCGCGCCGACATCGCGGTAGCCGACAGGAACGTATTCGAACTTGCTCCTGAAGATTTGTGCAAGGTGAAAAACCAAGCGACGTTTTTTGAAGGGCGGCGGGTGTTTTAAAAGATTTATTTGGAAAGGCGGAAGCGTTCGTTGTGGCTGCTCGCCAACAGGGAAAACGCCGGATTGAAGAGAGTGTCTGGCATCGGCATGTCCGGTTTTCCTGAGTTCTAAGATTTTGTATTGCATAATTTTAAAATCGTAGATAAAATAATATCCGTAAAATATCTCCGCACGAGAAGAGAAAAGGGGGAGCAGGTTGAGCGAAGGGGGGAGAGATTTTACCGGAGGGATCTCATTTCTTTTCGGGAACCGCGGAAGAATTCTAGAGGGAGGTTTTTTGTATGATCGCACTGGTAAAGCTGCTGCCGATCTGCGTTATGGCCGGACTGATGCTTTCCGGCATGGACATCCTGCTGGCGTCGCCGATCTCCTTTATCTGCGCCTGCCTCGTGGCGATGGTTACGGACCATTACAAGTTCAACGAGCTGCTTGACGCGGCGCTGGACAACCTGAAGAACTTCCTGATCGTGTTCCTGATTTTGGAAGCGGCCTACGCCGTGGCCGAGTGTTTCATGGCCACGGGCGTGGCGGCCGCGATCATCAATCTGGCGCTGTCGCTGGGACTGACGGCCAAGCTGGTGGCCGTGGTGGGGTTCCTCGTCACCTGCGTGCTGTCCGTGGCCACGGGCACGTCGTGGGGCACGATCGCGGCCTGCGCGCCGATCTTCCTGTGGCTGAACCACATCGTCGGCGGCAGCGTGGTGCTGACGTTCGCCGCGATCGCCGGCGGTTCGTGCTTCGGCGACAACATCGGCCTGATCTCCGACACGACGGTGGTCAGCTGCGGCATGCAGAACGTGCAGCTGGTCGACCGCATGCGCTATCAGGGCGTGTGGTCGGGGCTCTGCCTGCTCGTCAGCGCCGTGATCTTCTATTTTGCGGCCGTGGCGATGGGGCTGCCCGATACGGAAGGTTCGGCGGCCGTGGCGATCCAGCAGATCCCCGAGGGCGTGTGGACGGTCCTGGCCGATAAACGGCCCGCGGCGGTGACGCTGCTGAAACAAGTGCAGGCGGGTGTGCCCTATTACATGGTGATCCCGCTGCTGGTCGTGCTTCTTCTTGCCGTCCGCAACGTCAGCACGCTGATCTGCCTCGGCGCGGGCATCCTCTTCTCGGGGCTTCTCGGCTGGGTGGCCGGCACGGTGACCGACATCAACAAGTTTCTCCAGCTGGTTTACGACGGCGCGTCGGCCGCGGGCGGCTGGTCGATCGCCATGATGCTCTGGGTCGGCGCCTTCGGCGGCGTCATGCGCAAGATGAACGCGTTCGATTCGATCGCCGCGATGATCTTGAAGGTCGTCTCCAAAGTGCGCCAGCTGATGTTCTGCAACGCGCTGCTGTGCCTGATCGGCAACGCGGCGATGGCCGACGAGATGGCGCAGATCGTCACGATCAGCCCGATCATCAAGAACCTCACGGAGAAATCGGTGCGGGGCGACGAAAAGGCCATGTACCGTCTGGCGCTGCGCAACGCCACGTATGCCGACGCCATGGCCGTGCTCGGGTCGCAGCTGATCCCGTGGCACGCCTACATGGGCTTCTTCATGGGCATCGCCACGTCGGTGTATCCGCTGGCGGCCGACACGCTGACGGTGATGGGCGTGATCACGCACAACTATTTCGCCTGGGTCGCCGTGGTCTCGATGCTGGTCCTGACGATCACCGGCTGGGACCGTTTCATCCCACTGTTCAGCATCCCCCGCGAGCCGGAGGTCAGCTTGAAGAAAGAAGCGGCTGCGTCTGAGGCGGTCTAAATCCGGCGCCAAAAGGAAAACGGTTCCAAGGCAAAAAATATGGGGGGAAGAAGCGGGCTGACGTTCGGCCTGCCTCTTTCCCCCTTTCGTTTGAAGGCGCTTGCGGCGAATGCCGGGAAGGAGGGCTCATGAAGAAAAAATTGGACAATAAGCTGTATAAATTTGAAATCATCAAAGGCCGGGAAGACGTCGCGGAAGAGTGGCTTCGTTTCCTGAACGACAACAGGGAGACGGGCGAACGGCTTCTGAAGGAGGAGAAAACGTATTTGGAGGCTTATTTCAAGGCGGTCGAAAACGGCGTGACATATCTGTACATGTTTTTTTCCGCCGAAGACGTGAATTTCTCGAACGACAAAGCCCTGAACCACGGAAGCGACGCCGACAAAAAGCACTTCGAGTATATGAAGGCGTGCGTCGACTTCTCAAAGGGGGCGGTCATGGACTGCCTTTTTTATCTCAACAACGTCGAGGACGCCGTCGAGTGAACTCGCCGCCCGAAGAACGCGCCGGACGGAAAGACACGGCCGCTGACGGAGACGCCGCCGCGCCGTCAGCCGTTCATCGGCGACCCGAAGGACGTGGATTACGCCGTTTTCTAGAAACGAAGCGCGCGGTGGCCGAAGACCCTTCTTGAAAATTGGTATGGAAAAATGCTTCGGCGGCGATGTTCCACGTGGAACATCGCCGCTGAAAAACGTCCGGCAGCTGTTAAGCTGCCGGACGTTGCGTTATGTCAGGGGTATGATGTTTTTCCGCTTTTCGTCGTTTTGCCGCGGCGGCGTTTGCGTTACCAGCCCATCAGCACGGCGATCTCGATCATGATCATCTGCGCGAGAAAGAGCATGGCGAAGAGCTTGGCGAACCATTTCAGCCACAGGTCGTAACGGATGTCGGCGAGGCCGCAGATGACGACGATGCCGCAGGTCGGCCAGAGGATGTTGGAGAGCCCGTCGCCGAACTGATAGGCCAGGCAGGCCACCTGACGGCTGACGCCGAGCGCGTCGGCCAGGGGTGCCATGATCGGCATGGTCACGGCCGCCTGGCCGGAGGCCGAGGGCACGAGGAAATTGATGACCGTCTGCACGACGAACATCAGCTGCGCGGAGATGGCCGAGGGCGCGTTTTTGAGCAGATTGGCGAGCGCGTTGATGATCGTGTCCATGATTTGGGCGTCCTTCATGATCACGACGATGCTCTTGGCCAGACCGGTAAGGATGCAGCCCCAGAGCACGCCTTTGGCCCCCGTCAGCATTTCGGCGCAGTACCTGTTGGGGTTCCAGCCGGAAATCAGCGCCGCCGCGGCCGACATGACGATGAACAGCCCGCAGAGCTCTTTGTAGCCCCAGCCCCATTGCGTCAGGCCGATCATCAGCACGGCCAGCGTGACGAGCGCGTCGAGCAGGATCAGCCCGTGCCGCCAGGTGAACCGGTATTGGTCGAGCTCGCCGCGGTCGAAGGAATGGAGGCAGGGTTCGCCGTACATCACCGAGGACTGGGGCGATCTTTTCACTTTCGCGGCGTAGCGCATCACGTAGGCGATGCAGAGGCCCATGAACACGGCGAAGCAGATGGCGCGGTAGACGACGCCGGAATAGAGCGGCACGCCGGCGATGGACTGGGCGACGGCGACCGAATAGGGGTTGAGCGTCGCGGCCATGAAGCCCACGTACTCGCCGAGGGCGAGGATGGCAAATCCCGTCATCGCGTCGTAGCCGATGGCGACTCCCAGGCCGACGATCAACGGGTAGAAGCCGTAAAACTCGCTGAGCATGCCGAAGACCGAACCGCCCAGGCCGAAGAGGACCATGAGGATGGGGATGAGCAGCTTTTCGCGGCGGCCGACCTTTTTCATGACCTTGCCGATGCCGGCGTGGAACGCGCCGGTCTTGACCATGACGCCGAACGTGGCTGCGCAGGTGAGGATGACGAAGATGATGTCGGCGGCCTCGTAGCAGCCCTGATAGAGCGAGGCGAAAAGGCCGATGAAGCCGGTGGGCTTCGTCTGCGCCTTGGGGATGGCGTGGTACGATCCGGCGACGGCGACGCTGCGCATCGTGCCGTTGACGTCGACCTTCTGGTAGTCGAAGCTGCCCGACGGGATCACCCAGGACAGCGCGGCCATAACCGCGACGATGGCGAAGACGACCAGCCAGGTGTCGGGCATGTGCAGTTTCCTTTTTGCCGCCGCTTGGGCGGTTGGTTCGCTCATCATGAAAGACCTCCTCGAGAAAATTTTCGCCGGGCGCGCCGCGGCTGTTCCGCGAGGCTACGCCGACAGCGCGCCGCTGGCCTCGAGGGCCTGCTGCAGGTCGGCGATCAGGTCGGCGGGGTCTTCGAGCCCGACGCTGAAGCGGAAGAAGCCCTCGCGGTAGACGGGCGGATAGTGGGGCAGCTTGTCGCTGTTCTTGTCGTAGTAGACGATCAGGCTTTCGATGTCACCGAGCGACACGGCGTGCGTGATCAGGCGCAGGCTGTCGAGGAACTTTTGATGAACCCGCTCGTCGCCCTTGATGTCGAACGAGATCATGCCCGAGTACTGGCCGCCCATGAGGCGCTTGGCCAGTTCGTGCTGAGGATGGCTCGCCAGTCCCGGATACCAGATGAAGCGCACGGCCGGACTCCGTTCGAGGAATTCCGCCACCGCCTGCGCGGCGCGGCAGTGCTGAGCCATGCGCAGCGGCGCCGTCGCCAGCCCGCGCGCCACCAGCCAGGCGTTGAACGGGCTGAGGATGCCGCCGTAGTTGACCATGGCCTCTTCCTTGATCTTCGTCAGCAGCTCGCGGCGCCCCAGCACGCAGCCGCCGAGCGAATCGCCGTGGCCGTTGATGTACTTGGTCATGCTGTGGATCTCGAGGTCGGTCCCGTGCTCGAGCGGGCGCAGGCAGAGCGGCCCGGCGAACGTGGCGTCGACGGAAAGCAGCGCCCCCGCTTCGTGAGCGATCCGCGCCAGCGCGTCGAGGTCGGCGATGCCCGTGGTCGGGTTGCCGGGTGTTTCGGCGTGGATCAGCTTCGTGTTGGGGCGCACGGCGCGGCGTACCGCCTCCGCGTCGGTGATGTCCACGAACGTTACCTGGATGCCGTACTTTTTCGGCAAAAACTCGCGGAACTGCAGGTTCGTGGCGCTGTAACAGACCTCGGAAATGACGGCGTGATCGCCCGAGTTGAGAAACGTGGTGAACACGCTCATCAGCGCCGCCACGCCGCTGGCGAACACCGCGCCGTCCTCCGCGCCGGTGAGGGCGCAGAGCCGGTCCTGCAGCACCATCTGGTTGACGTTGCGGTTGCGCTGGTAGATGTTGCTGTTGATGCCGCTCCAGTCGACGGGCGTGCCGTCGGTGGGAATGCGGTAGTTGGACGTCATGTAGACCGGCGTGTTGATCGCGCCGAAAGCATCGTCCCTGCGCGCGCCGGCGTGAACCGCCAGCGTGTTGACGCTCAGTTTCCGTTCCATGAAAAAACGCCCCTTTTCTGTCGCTGAGATTGTGATCGCGAAACTGCCGGAGTGCAGCTTGATTTTATGCCGGAATTCCGAATTTGTAAAATTGTTCTTCACAAGCGGCTGCCCTGCGAGGTTTTCGGCGCAGGCGGCGGAGCGAGACGATCAGGTTGCCGAAGCCGCCGTCCAGCCTTTTCCACGTGGCATCGACAGGGCAGACAAAGCGGTAGTCGTCGTTGCCGCGAAAGGCGGGGCCGTTCGCGTTGCCGGCGAGCGCGTCCCGACAGCCCCGAATCAGATCGTCGAGGATCGAGGCCGGCATTTCCGTGTAGTTATGGTCGACGACTTTGAAAAAATCGCTCCGTTCGTTCACGTTCACCGCTCCTCTCGCGCCGCGAAAAATGTCATATCGCCAAAGATACAACAAAGGCGCTGCCCTGTCCACTGGAAAGAGCGGCGGCCAGGGCAATCGCTTACGAAAAATCATCCGAGCAAGACTCCTGTAAATTGACAAGCCCCCTGTCAATCGAAAAG
>PPYE01276083.1_pt1 | contig 11239 bp, 7 predicted proteins | sample 1559881 | NCBI WGS metagenome assembly PPYE01 (sample SAMN08240022, study PRJNA423297) | Human gut metagenome, whole genome shotgun sequencing project.
GTGGTCTAGGTCATTGATCTGACAGGCATCTGAAACATGGTGCGAGGGGTTGATTTCATTTGGTTTGTGGTCTAGGTCATTGATCTGACAGGCATCTGAAACATAACCTCGACGACGGAGGCGATGATGCTGGTGGTCTAGGTCATTGATCTGACAGGCATCTGAAACATGGCCGAACTCATCCTCATGTACATGGCAGTGGTCTAGGTCATTGATCTGACAGGCATCTGAAACTCATCACGGAGCAGTCTGAAAAGACGGTTCGTGGTCTAGGTCATTGATCTGACAGGCATCTGAAACGAAGTAGCCGTGGTCGCCGCCATCATCGAAGTGGTCTAGGTCATTGATCTGACAGGCATCTGAAACGCTGAATGACGTCAGTTCGTGAATCGCCGTGTGGTCTAGGTCATTGATCTGACAGGCATCTGAAACTCCGTGTCTGAAACGGTTATCCAAATACCGGTGGTCTAGGTCATTGATCTGACAGGCATCTGAAACGTTCGGTCGGATGTATTTCGCAATGTGCGGGTGGTCTAGGTCATTGATCTGACAGGCATCTGAAACCGTATACGACACGTATTTCGCGCCGCCTTGGTGGTCTAGGTCATTGATCTGACAGGCATCTGAAACTCCGGAAGCGGTGGAAACGAACGGCAATCCGTGGTCTAGGTCATTGATCTGACAGGCATCTGAAACATATCCCAAGGCACATTACACAATTTGAAAGTGGTCTAGGTCATTGATCTGACAGGCATCTGAAACAATCACACCATCCAAGCTTACGGACTTTCTGTGGTCTAGGTCATTGATCTGACAGGCATCTGAAACAAAAAGGGTGCTCTCATGGTGTTTTCACAAGTGGTCTAGGTCATTGATCTGACAGGCATCTGAAACCCGGCAGGTCAAGATACGTCCTGCCCCAATGTGGTCTAGGTCATTGATCTGACAGGCATCTGAAACTACGACAATATCCCTATACCCCATATCCCAGTGGTCTAGGTCATTGATCTGACAGGCATCTGAAACACCACGTTCAACGTCATGAAGCATTACACCGTGGTCTAGGTCATTGATCTGACAGGCATCTGAAACCGATAGCCTTAAAGGATTCTGAACAATTTATGAGAATTGAACATAATCCTTATCGACATAATGGCTCCTTCCTTCTGCCAGGATGGCCTTCTTGCTGCAGCATTCTAGGTCGAGAAGCTGCAAATGGTGTCTCAACAATTCTTTATGCAAATAAATTAATTGGTCGTTATCACAATATTGAATTATATGAAGCGTCACTAGCGTCTTACTCTCAGCAAGAGCACCGGCAGTATCTACTACCAGCTGTATTTTATCAAAAAGGGACCCCAAAGAAGATGTATCGATTCGTGGTTTAACCATGGAAACCGCCGACTTCAAGTCTAAAGTAGCAGAAACCTCCAACGGCAAATCCTCACTCCAAATCTCATCCTGAATGATGGTTCTCATTTCCGTCTGCAGAGCAAGAACCCTACTTAATCGTTCTGGAGAAAAGCTCTCTACCACCTTTTTAATAGCCGTTTTCTGAAATAGTGAATCATAATCAATAGCATCGGCGCAGTCACCAACATATACAATTTCCTTTGCAACATCAACTATCCTGTCACCGTTACCTAAAACAATTTCTTCATCATTACCTTGCAATCCGGCAATAAACCTGTACAATAAATCAGGTCGTTCACACCCTATAACATTCAAGCCAAGATCAAGCAAAAAGGGCTCCATTGGATATATAACAATACTGTCGATCATATAATCACAGTCCTATCGTCATAATCCCTGATGTCTGTTGTCCTGTCTCCTAAGAGGTACTTGATTGAAGAGTACTGCTTCTCCGTAATAATCAAGGATTGCACCAGCCCTTTAGGAGGAACAAAGCTAGAAACACGAGTTTCCAAGAAACCTGCGGACTCACGCGTCGTGGCAATCCGTACATACACAGATTCCTGAACCATCAAAAAACCTTCGCGAATCAGATTCTTGCGGAACGTCGCATATGCTTTACGCTCGGCAGCCGTCTTCATAGGAAGATCAAAGAACACCATGACCCTCATGACCCTATACCTCATTGCACGAATCCCAACTCAGGTAGACATTCCTCACTTACTAAATACCTAAGAGCGTCGCGAACATATACGTTAATTAGCTGAGTAATCGTCGTTCCGAATTCAGGCAAATCAGTACGCATCATCTTAACGAACTCGGTTTTCGCATCTGTATCAAGTGAATGCAACTTCATCTCAAAGACTTTTTTATCAACAAATGGACGGAAAGGTTCCATGAGATCACAAGCTAAATTAAAAGGATTCTTCTCACTATCATGATGTATGCCGAATTCAGTCAGATAGCCATTTTCCGCTATCTTTCGAGATACCTCGGATAGCAATATCGCATAGCCATAGTTCAACATCCCATTTATAGTGTTCTCGTCGTCAGAACGGACAAACTCATACGAAAACAATCTTGGGAAATACATGTGAGCGGCAACAGCCTCACGATTATCCGAATCATTAAATTTTACACTAGGTATGAGCCTCTTCATTTTCTCTATATCTTGGCACACGACCTCTTCTTCAAGAACAGCAATCTGATGCGCTATCTTCTCTCGAATAATCCGCTGCCATAACGACCCTTTCCTCTCATCGGACCAATTCATCTGTTGAACGATGCAGGACCTCCGACTGGATTCAGTCTTATACGGATTTGTTTCTCCTACAGGAAGGTGCTTTTCATCACAGAACACCACTTTGATATCCCGTTTAAGAAGAGACGCCATTGCATTTGAAGTAATTACCGCATGGGTCGTAGCGACCATTAGCATACCGATGTCATCAATCGGGAACTGAAATAATTCATCATCCGTCTGCACAATCAGCAATTTCATTTTCACGGATATCTTGCAATGTTGCGTCACTACGACATTTCGCCACGCCATATGCACTCCATTGTGATATTATGTTAGAGGATTGTTTGGTCGCAATCCAAAGGTGTCTAGGTCATTGACCTGACAGGCATATATTGAAATAAAGCAAGGCTCTAAGCCAAGCTTCAGAAGGTTCAGACCTAGCCTTATGGCTGTGAGGCTCCCAGTATTGCTGGGAGCCTCTTTTATTCATCTCACTCTTCTCTTTAATTCTGCAACAGTAATCCTCTTCTCGAATAAACCAGATGGAGATTGGAAAATGAACTCATCTTCATCATTAAATGACAGATTTCTAAAACGCTTCCATTCACTTGGCAACCCCAGTATAGACAAATCTGCACGCCGCGGATCTGCATGGAGAGCTGCCACAATCTGCTTTATCAAATTCAGTTGCTCTTCTGACTTAAGCTCCTTAATCTTTTCACATGCAAACAAAATCTGTTCATCTGTCATTGCATGACATGGATAATGTTTTTGAACCGCAGAAAAGATGATACGCAGTAGTTCATCAGAAGCCAATTCACACCTACGACCGTTTAGATAATTATCTAAAGCATCATAATGTGAACGACTAAGCCATAGTTGCTGTGCATTATTCAATTCTGTTGCAGATTTGACTACCATAAGAGCTCCGCTGTAACGAATCAACTGCATCGGAGAAACATGTCTCAACAGTATTCGAGACTTTTCATATTCCCTTCCTTCTTTTTTAAGTATTCTTCTTAATTCCTCGTCGGAGGGTTGATCACCTAATAATGCATAGTCTTGCATTGTTATATTAACCAAACGAGTCTTCTTCTTCAATTCAACAAGAATGGAATACATGACTTTTGCACTCGAAAACCCGCCATACAATGCGGTACTTACCCTCTTTTTATCGAATGGGATACCATCACGCCCTTCTTTGACGGATGCTCCATATCTGGTTTCCCTATAAAGAGGACCGAATTCGTCACCGACCTTTTGAGTGATGAGCATCTTACGATAATTCATCACCTTGCGAAGATACTCCTTATCGGCTCCTGACCAGACAACTTCTCTCGTCTTCGGATTGACACGTTTAGTATCATCCGGAGAACTCATTGAACCGACAACGAATCCGAAAGCATGACCATGTTTTCGATCCTCGGCTTTCATCTTCTCTCGATATCCCCGCAGGTAATCCTGTAGATATCGGTTATATGAGTTCTTCGCACCATCAGAAACCATTCCATCAGAGAAAAAGCCCCTATTGATGGCAAACTGGCCAGCAATGCCTAGGCAAAGAGCGTCCTGCGCATGATGATAATCATTAATATCACGATTTTTGTGTTCAAAACCAAGATACTGACGCATCTCCTTCGTCAGCTCAGAGTTCAGGCCGATTATTGCCGAACTATTACCATACCTTTGACGCATAAGTGTGGCAACATTCTTCATAATCTGTCGGGTTTCCACTAAAGAACGTTCAACAAAACGTTCTTTCTCTCGTACTGAAAAATCATTTTGCCGCATCAGCCTTTCAAATTTAACTCGGCTAATCAATCCATCATCCAGAAGCTTTTGCCAAAACTCACGCCTCTCTTTCACAAGCTGTGGCAGATAGGCAAAAGAATCGGTCTTGCGAGCATTCACGGCACGAGATACGAGAACGCGATTATCCAAAGTATCATTTTGCGTTACGGCTTGAGGAATAATGTGATCAATGTCATAGTCGGACGACAGTCTGTCAATATCCAACGGCTCACCCGTATACATATCCTTACCGAGCTGCGTGTAGTACAAGAACCAGCGGTCATCCTGAAGATCCTTATCACTACTCGCGCTTAAACGTTCGAAGATATTACTAAATTCCTTTTTCAAACCTGCATTCTTATACAAATCCAGCAGACGATTCTTCCGGGAAATAGTTCGAACACTCGCCTGAACATCGTCAGCTAGCTCCAAGAAAATTCTCGAAGGTTCTTTTCCAACTGCTTTTGAGATATCGTCAATTAAACGGATGGACTGAATAATGCCGCGTTTCACTTTCGGAGAGACACGTAACTCATCAACTACATCCATAAGTGGACGATTTGACTCAACTCCAAGATTCTGCTCTTCAATCCAGTCAGCAAAGCCAAGCCGCTTATCGCTAATAATCTCCATGAAATTACGATCTTCAGAACGCAGAATCTCAATAATGCTGTGCTTCTGCGGCGCAAAATCATTTTCGATTTTGCATTCGCCGATCTTGGAAGTAAGAAGTTTCCTGGAAAGTCTGCCCCATCCAGTGTAGTGCGTATTGCACAGCAACTCGCAATCCTGCTCAGACAATTCTTCAAGCATCGAAAGCTGGTGACGCAGTGTCTCTTTATCTTCGAAGACCGTCTGTAACTCAACGATTTTCTCAACCAAGTCAAAATGCTTGTCCACATATTCTGCCCCGCCCTTCGGACTGAAAGCACGGCACATCTTGCCATATGTCGACATTGAACTCGTAAATTTTTTCTCATCGGCCAAGCCAGATAATTCGAAAGTTCGTCCGTATTTCCTGCGCAAAGCGTTCTCTGCAGCCTTCTTTGAAACCGATCCACCCTTCATAAATAAATCATGAATCAACAAAGCCTTTTCCTCGCGACCGAGGCGCACACGACGCCTATCTGCCCAATGATTCCCTGAACGAACCGACAAACGAACATTATTCAACTCGTTCAGCACTTCATATTCTTGGTAGAGCATGGAATTTTTCGGCAAAGTCGGTTCACCAAGCAGGTAGCTATCAGTGTCCACCAAACGTTCGATGAATCTTCGACCTGATTCATCCTTATCAACCATCTCGTCAAAATTCCATGGGGTAATTACGCCAGATTGCTTTCGTTCCATCCAATGGTTTTCGCCATTGTCAGAGGGCTGCATATCGTCCCTCTGCACAAGAGGACCAACGAAGTAAGGAACACGGAAAGTCAACAATCCTTCAATCTTGTTGACCTGCTTGCCGTTCTTCTCGAATGTGTCCAAGAGGAACGGGTAATACTTTCCTTGCTTCTCGAGAATACGCTTCAATTCATTCTGATGAAGCTGATAGGGAATCACACCATTATCGGAGTCCCTTTGAATGGGGAACAACCTGTCTTCCTCAATATCATCCAACAACCGTTGCCTCATCGATTCATCAAACGCTGAGGTATCAACTAACTTTCGGAAATATGCATTGGCTTTCTTCCGCACATCTTCATATGCACTGGTACCTCTAATGCTCCGACGTTGCTTGCCGTCCATCTTCCAACCAACCAATTCACCATAATGTTTATTAATCTCAGTTGCATTGGAATCTGTACGGAATTCTTTCTTAATAATCCCCCAATTTTTCTGATGTTGCTCAAAGCTCATGCACATCGAATCGGAAATACTTGCCGCATTGCCGAGCAACTTCTTCAAAGTAATCGCGCTATACTGCACTTGCAATTTATCAAGGAAGTCGCATTCCGAATCATCTAGAAGGCCAGAGTCGATTATCCGACTACGTGTGTCTTCATAATCAGCCTTGTTGAAGTAAACTCCTAAAATTTTCTTATCATCACTCGAGATCTCGCCTTTAACGAACGCCTTCGCAAGATCAAGCTTGTTTCCTTCCAACCCAGCAAAAACAGCCTTGAAAATGTCACTCTGAACCTTGGAAAGTACATATCCATTTTGAATTACAGCAAGAGCTTTCTCCGCACGCGCCTTACGTGATCCTCGTGCCGCGCAAAGCGCATCCGTAAGAGATCCTTCATCTATATCATCTTTCCATGAGTCATCCAACTCTCCCGTTGCGTAAAAGATGATTTCCCCCATAAGCCCTAGAAACTCATCGGGATTAAACACATTCGATGAATTCAGCTGACCTTCTGTAAGGAAGTTGCCACGATATTTCAAAATATGATGAATAGCGAGATAGACCTCTCGAATATCGTGCTGAACGTCATCCTCCATTAAAGCTCGGCGAAGATGATAAATAGTCGGATAATCCTCATAAAATCGCTTATCTTGGTTCTTTGAATCGAACAGTATGCCGCCATACCAATGATCAGCGTTATTTTCATCAGCGGGGTGCACCCAGGAATACTTCCTTCGAACAAGGAAAGAAGGATCAACTTCTGCTAGATGAGCGTCAAAGAGCGCATCCAGCATATGAAGGCGCCAGCGCCTACGCGACAAGCGTCTACGGGTAGTGCGAGCCATGCGACGATTTTCTGCAGTTTGTGCCGGCTCAAACAGCCTCGCGCCAATCAGCTCATGACCTTTCGCTCTTACCAGATGATAATTAGGGGTAAATGCCGACCATCCAACAGAAGCATTTCCAATATCCAAAGAAATCGCGTAATCATCGACTGCATTCTTGCGGCTCATAAGACCCCCATTGGTTTATCAACTTGATTTGAATACAGCCTATACCCGTCCTGATTCCGAACTATGCAAGACACACCCCACTCGTCAAATTAATCCCCAAGCCCTTACTGCCGTGCCAATAGTAGGTTTTTGATAGTAGGTTTTTGAGTTGCTCACCCCACGCGCGATACCGCTTGACAGCCCCACTACTTTACAAATTCTACCATTCCTACTTTACGATTTTTCCTTTTCCTATTTTACAATCTATACCATTCCCATTATGCAATTCCTACTGAGCCGCAACGCATGCCAGACCTCGCCGAACGTTCCCACAACAAAAAACAGAATCTACAAAAGAAAACCGGAAGGGCGGATACTACGGAAATTAATCCGCAATAGTCCACGTCTTCCGGCAGTGCGACTGCTTCTCATATGTGTGCTTGACTCACATGGATGGTACTGAGAACCATTCGCTCAACGATCTGCTCCCGCATGCATGACCGAACATGCGCACGGAACACAAATCAAGTCGTAGGGCTTAAAGCCAATGCATAACTGTAGCCGCACGTTTGAATAATCACAAATCCAGCCAACAGGCATACAGATAGACGCCAAATACATAAACATGGGAAGCCCCTATACGAAAGGCGGCAAGTCGCGCCCACACGGAACACGGCTCACCGCCTAGATTATGAGGTTATAAACCTCACAGCCCGGCTCAGGCCTTGGCAACCTCAACTGCCAACTCGGAGCCCTCGGCGCCGGCCACAACCTCGAAGGAGGTGGCAAGCGTTTCGGAAGCCACAAGGTCCTTGAACTGCTCGACCTTCGCCACGTCACCCGCCGGAACGGTCAACTTCAACGCAATACGGTCGGAGATCTCCAGATCGGCAGCCTTGCGGGCATCCTGCACGGCACGGATCACGTCGCGAGCATAGCCTTCGGCAATCAGGTCGTCGTTCAGCTCGGTGTCGAGAATCACGAAACCACCGGTCGGCAGCGCAGCGGACACGGAGCTGGCGGCCTCTTCGGCGTTCTTCTCCTCCACGCTGTTGATCAGCTCATATTCACCCTCTTCCAGTGCAATCTCACCGTTCGGAGTCTCGCACACCGGTACGCCGGAAGCATCGACATGCCAGGCACCGGACTTGGAAGCCTTGATGGCAAACTGCACGTCCTTGCGCAGGCGCTTACCTGCGACTCGGGCGTTCACGCGCAGCTCGTTGACGATCTTCAGGCCGCGGGATTCGGCATCCTCAAGCGTGCACAGCTCGACATCCTTGACGTTGAGCTCGGACTTCAGGATTTCGGCGTAGGCAGCAACGGCATCAGGATCGGAGACGATCACAGTCAGCTTGGAAAGCGGCTGGCGCACGCGAATCTGCTTCGCCTTACGCATGGACAGCGTGCTGGAAACGACCTCGCGTACCTTCTCCATAGCATCGACCAAGGCCGGATCATCCACCAGCACGCGACCAAGTTCGGTCGCCTCGCCAGAAGTCGGATCAGCCAGGAACGGCCAATCGGCCAGATGCACGGACTCGCCGCCGGTCAGGCCACGCCACACGGCTTCGGCCTCCATCGGAGCAAGCGGGGCGATTACGCGCATGAATGCCTCAAGCACGGTGTACAGCGTATTGAACGCGTTCTCGTCCTCGTTCCAGAAGCGGTCGCGATTGTTGCGAATGTACCAGTTGGTGAGCATGTCGATGAAATCGGACACGGCTTCGCAGGCGTCGGAAATCAGGAAGTCATCCAGCGCAGCCTGGGTCTTCTCGATCAGACGGCGGGTGCGGGCCAGCAGGTAACGATCCATTTCCGGCAAGGCGGCAACCTCGTCGGCACGCAGCGAACGAGCGTCGAAACCGGCACCGCCATTGGCCGCGTTGGCATACAGGGTGAAGAAATAGTAGGAGCTCCACACCGGCAGCATCACCTGACGTACGGTATCGCGGATGCCGTCGGCGGTCACGATGAGGTTGCCGCCACGCAGGATCGGCGAACTCATGAGGAACCAACGCATAGCGTCGGAACCGAAGTCGTTGAACACGCCGTTCACATCCGGATAGTTGCGCAGATGCTTCGACATCTTCTGACCGTCGGAACCGAGCACAATGCCGTGGCAGATCACATTCTTGTATGCCGGCTTGTCGAACAGGGCGGTGGCCATGATGTGCAGCACATAGAACCAGCCACGGGTCTGGCCGATGTATTCCACGATGTAGTCACACGGGAAGTGCTGTTCAAAGGTTTCCTTGTTCTCGAACGGATAGTGGTACTGGGCGAAGCTCATGGAACCGGATTCGAACCAGCAGTCCATTACGTCGGTGATGCGGCGCATGTGGCTCTTGCCGGTCGGATCGTCCGGGTTGACGCGGGTCAGTTCGTCGATATACGGGCGATGCATGTTGACATTGCCTTCATGATCGCGCGGATAATCACCGAAGTCGGCCTTCAGCTCCTCAAGCGAGCCATATACGTCGACGCGCGGATACTTCGGATCGTCGGATACCCACACCGGAATCGGCGAACCCCAGAAACGGTTACGAGAGATGGACCAGTCGCGGGCATTGGCAAGCCACTTGCCGAACTGCCCATCCTTCACGTTGTCCGGAATCCAGTTGATCTGCTGGTTGAGCTCGAGCAGACGGTCCTTGATCTTGGTCACGGACACGAACCAAGAGCTCACCGGCTTGTAGATCAGCGGGGTGGCGCAACGCCAGCAGTGCGGATAGGAGTGCACGTAGCTCTTCTCCTGGAAGAGAATCGCGCGCTGGTCCTCCGGCACACGGGCCAGCGGACCATCGCCTGCACGCAGGTTACGCAGAATCGGCAGATTCGCATCGAACACATACTGACCCTCGTAATCCGGGCACAGCGACGTGAACTTACAGCCCGCGTCAAGCACGTCCACGCTCTTGATGCCCTTGGCATTGAGCGTGTTCATATCGTCCTCGCCGTACGGAGCCTGATGCACGAGGCCCGTACCTTCGACGGTATCGACGTAATCGGCGGTGAAAATCTGATAGCCTTCCGGCCCCGGAACCTGACCCTCGGCGGCATGCTCGTCGCCAGCGAAATACGGGAAGACCGGATAGTAGCGCCAACCCTCCATCTCGGCACCCTTGAGCTCGCGCACGATCTCATAGTTCTCGCCAAGCTCCTTGGCATAGGAGCCGAGCAGCGGCTTGCCCAGATAGAATTTCTTGCCGGCGAACCTGCCTTCGGTCGGACGTACTTCGACATAGTCGATGTCGGCGCCGACCACGATGGCGAAGTTGGTCGGAACGGTCCACGGGGTGGTGGTCCAGAATACGGCGTAGGCGTCTTGAGCACGGAGGCACGGCAGGCGTCGTTGAACTTGTCGATGCCGATTTCCTTGATCTGGTCGACGGAGTCGATGCCCAGTTCCTTCTGCGCCTCGAGCTCGGCCGGCAGACCGTGCGTATCCCAGCCGAACACGCGGTTGACCTTGCGGCCCTTCATGGTCTGGTAGCGCGGAATCACATCCTTGGCATAGCCGGTCAGCAGATGGCCATAATGCGGCAGACCATTGGCGAACGGCGGACCGTCGAAGAAAACGAATTCATTCTGGCTGTGATCTCCGGATGGACGACGCTCGACGGACTTGGCGAAGGTATCGTCCTTCTCCCAATAGTCAAGCACGGACTCCTCCAGCTTCGGGAAGCTGGGGTTCGGCGCGACGTTGGCGCTCTGCTCACCGGCAGCAGCCTTCGGATACACATGATTGGTGGTTTCGCTCACCGTATGCTCCTCGTTTGGCAGGTTTCCTGTTCTTCTTAACTACCTACGAGGACGACGACTTACGCACGATTGCCGCACGTCCGCCACCGCGGTACCACCTCGCTTGCCGCCATCCCCTGCATACTGCACAGTGCGATTGCGACCGCTTGCGTTCGGCTGTTCGGGCCGATCCCGCCGGTTCTACTAAGC
>PPYE01454710.1_pt1 | contig 11239 bp, 8 predicted proteins | sample 1559881 | NCBI WGS metagenome assembly PPYE01 (sample SAMN08240022, study PRJNA423297) | Human gut metagenome, whole genome shotgun sequencing project.
CCACGTGGATGTACGCCCGTCCCGCCCGTCCCGCGCAGCCCGTGGCCGACCGGCTGGCCGCGCGTTTCGGCGCCCTGCACCGTGCGGCCTACCATAGGTTCTATATCGACGAGGTGTACCAGTTCGTCACGCACCGCGTGATTTTCGCCTGTATTTCGACGCCGATCGCCTGGTTCGACCGTCATGTCGTGGACGGCTTCATGAACCTGCTGGCCACGGCCACGAACGGTGCGGCCCGTGCCGTCCGCGAGATGCAGAGCGGCAGCGTGCAGCGCTACTGCATCTGGATGCTGGGCGGTGCGCTGGGGCTCGTGATCCTTGTTTTCATCATCTGTTAATCCGACGCTGTTATGAATATGTTATCCCTGTTCCCCCTCATCCCGCTTCTGATGATGCTGGGGCTTTGGATTTCGAAATCGACGCGGCAGATCCGCGCCGTGATGGTCGCGGGATCGTCGCTGCTGCTGGTGCTGGCCGTCGTGCTGGTCTTCCGCTTCCTGGGGCTGCGCGAGGCGGGCGAGACGGCGGCGATGCTCCTGACGGACAGCCACGTGTGGTATGCGCCGCTGAACATTCACTACGTCGTGGGCGTGGACGGCATTTCGGTGGCGATGCTGCTCCTGTCGGCCGTCATCGTCTTCACCGGGACGTTCGCCTCGTGGCGGATGGACCGCGACGTCAAGGAGTATTTCCTGTGGTTCTGCCTGCTGAGCGTCGGCGTCTTCGGGTTCTTCGTCTCGGTGGACCTCTTCACGATGTTCCTCTTCTACGAGGTGGCGCTCATCCCGATGTACCTGCTGATCGGAGTCTGGGGCAGCGGCCGCAAGGAGTATTCGGCCATGAAGCTGACGCTGATGCTCATGGGCGGCTCGGCCTTCCTGCTGATCGGCATACTGGGCATCTATTTCGGTTCGGGCGCCCAGACGATGAACGTCGTGGAGATCGCCCGGCTGCACAACATACCCCTCTCCGAACAGCTCGTCTGGTTCCCGCTCGTCTTCGTGGGCTTCGGCGTGCTGGGGGCCCTGTTCCCCTTCCACACCTGGAGCCCCGACGGCCACGCCTCGGCCCCGACGGCCGTGTCGATGCTCCACGCCGGGGTGCTGATGAAGCTCGGCGGATACGGCTGTTTCCGCGTGGCGATGTACCTGCTGCCCGAGGCGGCGCACGAGCTGAGCTGGATATTCATCGTCCTGACGACGATTTCGGTGGTTTACGGCGCCCTTTCGGCCTGCGTGCAGACCGACCTCAAGTATATCAACGCCTACTCTTCGGTGTCGCACTGCGGACTGGTGCTCTTCGCCATCCTGATGATGAACGAGACGGCCGCCACGGGCGCCGTGCTACAGATGCTGAGCCACGGTCTGATGACGGCGCTCTTCTTCGCGCTGATCGGCATGATCTACGGAAGGACGCATACGCGCGACATCCGCCAGTTGGGCGGTCTGATGAAGATCATGCCCTTTCTGGCGGTGGGCTATGTGATCGCCGGCCTGGCGAACCTCGGCCTTCCGGGGCTGAGCGGCTTCGTGGCCGAGATGACGATCTTCAACGGCGCGTTCATGCATGCCGATACGTTCCACCGCGTGGCGACGATCGTCGCCTGCACGTCGATCGTCATCACGGCGGTTTACATCTTGCGCGTGGTGGGCAAGATCCTCTACGGGACGTGCGACAATCCCGAACACCTCGCGCTGACCGACGCCACGTGGGACGAGCGCTTCGCGGTCGTCTGCCTCATCGTGGCCGTGGCCGGCATGGGACTGGCTCCGCTCTGGGTGAGCGATCTGGTCCGGGGCGGCGTCGGGACGGTTATCACTCACCTAATGAATTGAGCGAAGTATGAATTACACGAATCTGTTTTCCTGCATGCAGGCCGAAGTGACGCTCGTGGGGGTGATCGTCCTGCTCTTTCTGTTCGACCTGTTCGCCGGGGAGCGGGCGCGCCGCCGCTTTTCGGCCGTGGCCTGCGGCCTGCTGCTCGTGCAGTTGCTGGTCAATATCCTGCCGCACGGCGAGGGCGAGCTGTTCGGCGGCATGTTCCGTTATGAGCCGATGCACGGCATCGTCAAGAGCATCCTTACGGTCGGCACGCTGCTGGTCTGCCTCCAGGCGGACCGCTGGCTGCGGCGCGACGATACGCGCCACAAGCAGGGGGAGTTCTACCTGCTGACGCTTTCGACGCTGCTCGGCATGTTCTTCATGATCGGCGCGGGCAATTTCCTGATGTTCTTCCTCGGGCTGGAACTGGCGTCGGTCCCGACGGCCTGTCTGGTGGCGTTCGACAAGTACCGCGGCCATTCGGCCGAGGCCGGAGCCAAATACATCCTCTGCGCGCTGTTCGCCAGCGGATTGATGCTCTACGGCATCTCGCTCCTGTACGGCGCCGTCGGCACGCTCTATTTCGACGACGTGGCGCAGCGGCTCTCCGGTTCGCCGCTCGAGGTCATGGCGCTGGTCTTCTTCTTCGCGGGGCTGGCCTTCAAGATTTCGCTCGTGCCCTTCCATCTCTGGACGGCCGACACTTACGAGGGCGCTCCGACGGCCGTGACGGCTTACCTCTCGGTCATTTCGAAAGGTGCGGCGGCGTTCGTGCTGCTGACCGTGCTGGTGAAGGTTTTCGCCCCGATGACCGCCGTGTGGCAGACGATGCTCTACGTCGTGACGGTGCTGAGCATCACGGTGGCGAACCTTTTCGCCATCCGGCAGAGGAACCTCAAGCGGTTCCTGGCCTTCTCGTCGATCTCGCAGGCCGGATACATCATGCTCTCCGTGATCGGGGGCAGCGCCTTCGGCATGACCTCGCTCGTGTTCTACGTGCTGGTCTATCTGGCGGCGAACCTCACGGCGTTCGGCGTCATTGCCTCCGTCGAGCAGCATAGCGGCCGCGTGGGGCTGGAGGATTACAACGGGTTCTACCGGACCAATCCCCGCCTGACGCTGGCGATGACGCTGGCGCTTTTTTCGCTGGCGGGCATTCCCCCGTTCGCGGGCTTCTTCTCGAAGTTCTTCGTCTTCGCGGCGGCCTTCCGGGGCGGTTTTCATCTGCTGGTGTTCATCGCTTTGGTCAATACGGTCGTTTCGCTTTACTACTACCTGCTGGTGGTCAAGGCGATGTATATTACGCCTTCCGATGCGCCGATCGCGGCCTTCCGCAGCGACCGCGGCACGCGGATCAGTCTCGTGTGCTGTCTGGCCGGCGTATTGCTGCTGGGCGTGGTGAGCGCGGTCTATGACGGCATCAATCTCTACGCCTACGGGCTTTGACCTGCGGGCGGATTTCGCGGCGGCGCGGATCGACTCCGCGCCGCCGTCGTTTTCCGGAGGGCGGCGGATCCGGACGGATGCGCCGCCGCAAATTTCGGCCTGCCGTTCGTAATTCCGGCGAATTGCCTTATCTTTGCACCCGCAATGACGAAATCACGATTTACGGGGCGCATGGACCCCTCCCCGATTAACTCCGCCGAGCGGAGGCGCACCGGCCGGATCATGTTGGCCGGGGTGCTTTTCACGCTGCTGTTCGCCCTGCTCAGCCGGGGCTTCTACCATCCCGACGAACATTTCCAGATTCTCGAGTACGCCCGCCTGAAGCTTTTCGGCGCGGAGACGACGGATTACATGCCGTGGGAGTATCACGCCATGATGCGGCCGGGCATACAACCCTTCATCGCCTGGGCGCTGGGACGCCTGCTGCTCGCCGCGGGACTGTATACGCCTTTCGCGCTGGTGGCACTGTTGCAGTTGCTGAGCGCTGCTCTCTCGTCGGCCGTGCTGATCGTCCTGTTCCGCACGGTGCACGAAGAACTGGGCACGGAGTGCCGCCGGAGGTGGTTCCTGTTTACGGGTTTCTTCCTCTGGTGCATGGCCTACCTGCACGTGCACTTCACGGCGGAGCTGTTCGCGGGCAACCTGCTCGTCCTGCTCGCGGCGCTCACGCTGCGCAGCCGGCAGGCGGCCCGGGAGCGCGAGTTCCGGTGGGGGGCGGCGCTGGGTCTGGTCGCGGGGCTGACGTTCGCGGTGCGTTATCAGGCGGGCTTCGCACTGGCCGGGTACGGGATCTGGTTGCTGATCTACGACCGCCGTCGGAGGCTCTTCGCCGGAATGGTTCCGGGCGTCTGTCTCGCGCTGGCCGCGGGACTCTGCGCCGATTACTGGCTCTACGGCGAGTGGACGCTCGTGCCGCTCAACTACCTGCGCGAGAATATCCTGAACTCCCACATGGACGAATTCGGCGTGTCGCCGTGGTGGTACTACTTCACGGAGGCGTTCTCCGAAAGCGGTTACGTCACGGGGGCTGTGCTGCTCGCGGCGACGGTGTGGTTCTTCGTCCGGCGGCCGCGGCACGTCGTGACGTGGATGCTGCTGCCGTTCCTGTTCGTGCATTTCCTGCTGGGACACAAAGAACTGCGCTTCTTTTTCCCGGCGCTCTTCTTCGCGCCTTATTTCCTCGTGCTCTTCGCCGGGGCGTTCCCGCAGCGGATTTTCGCCGGGCGGGCCTGGCGCTGGACGGTGGGTGCGGCCGCTGCGGCGAATCTCTGCGCCTGCGTCTATGCCGTCGCCACGGGACGCGAAGATATGGCCTTCCACCGCATGATGAGAGACTATTGCCGCGGCGGGTCCGCGGTCGTGGCGCTGGACGTGACCGGCGACTGGAACCTCTATTCCTACCTGCAACTGGTCAAGAAACGCTGCATGGTGGATGCCCGGTTCTACATGCCGCAGAATCTCACCCTGCGGCACACGGATTCGCCGGAGCAGCTCGAACGGACGGCACGTGAGCTGGCGGCGGCCGGCGAACGGGTCGTCGTGCTTTCGGGGGATCCGGCGCTGGCGGAGAAGTCGGCGTTGCCGCTTCGGAAACTTTGGTGGAACCCTTATCCCGGCTGGATACGCCGCTGGTTCAACTTCAACGACTGGACCCGGTTCCCGGTGCAGAACAAGAACGTCTATGAGGTGCGCCTGCCTGCCGCGGAGCGGCCGGACGGGACGGTCCGCTCCGCTCCGGAGGGTTCCGGTGCGGCCGGATAGTCCGGAAACGGTCCGGACCGGAGAGGATTCACCCCTGCTGCGAACCGGATCGCGGCAGGGGTGAAGCGTTTTTTCCGGAGACGGAACGAGCGACGCACCGGAAGGTTACAGGTGCTCCAGCGTGTAGTCGATCATCTTCTGCCGGACGTTCCGCGTGTCGTCGGGCATCATCGAGTGGTTCTGGTCCGGATAGACCATCATGTCGTACTGCTTGCCGGCACGGTTGAGTGCGCGGGCCATCTCGACGGTGTTCTGGAAATGCACGTTGTCGTCGGCCGTGCCGTGGATGAGCAGCAGGCGGGTCTTCGTGTCGTCGAGCATCCGGGCGAAGTTGATCGGCGAGTTGTCGTCGTAGCCTGCGGCGTTGTACTGCGGCAGGTTGTTGTAGATTTCGGTGTAGATCGTGTCGTAGTAGCGCCACGAGGTGACGGGGGCCACGGCGATGGCCATCCTGAACAGCCCGTGCCCTTTCAGGGCGCAGCTCGCGGCCATGAATCCGCCGTAGGACCAGCCGTAGATGCCGATGCGTGCGGGGTCCACCCACGGCTGCGAAGCCATGTAGCGGGCCGTCGAGAGCTGGTCCTCGACCTCCAGCGCCCCGAGGCGTCCGTAGGTCTGCTTCTTGAACCGCTCGCCCCGGAAACCCGTGCCGCGGCCGTCGGCGCATACCACGATGTAGCCCTTGTCGGCGAGCGCGTCCTCCCAGTCGAGCGACCAGCGGTCGGCGACCTGCTGCGACCCGGGGCCCGAATACTGCGTCAGCAGCACGGGGTAGCGTTTCGAGGGGTCGAAGCCGCGCGGTTTGACGATGTAGGCGTTGAGCGTGTCGCCGCGTTCGGTCGTGAAGGTGAAGAACTCCTTCACGGGACGTCCCGAGGCGGCCAGCTCCTCGCGCAACCTGCGGCTGTCGCAGAGCGTGCGGACCGTATTGCCCTCGGCGTCGCACACCTCCACGCGGTTGGGCGTCGAGGCGTTCGAGAAGGTCGAGATGCAGTATTTCATACCCCGGCTCGGCGCGATCGAGTAGTAGCCTTCGCCCTGCGTGAGGCGGCGCTTGTCCTTGCCGTCGAGCCGCACGCTGTAGAGGTTGCGGCGCAGGGGCGAGGTCTCGGTGGAGAGATACCACACCCGTTTGCCGTCCGTGCCGACCACGGCGGTCACCTCCCACGCCCCTTTGGTCACCTGCGCGAGGAAACCCCGGCGGATGCTGTAAAGGTAGAGGTGCATGTAGCCCGTGTGGCTCTCCTGCCGCACGAGAAAGCGGTCCTTGTCCACGAAGGTCACCGTGCCGTCGTCCACGCGCTCGACATACTGCTGCGCGCGCTCCTCGTAGATGACGCGCTGGCCGCCGTGAGGCTCGCACAGCACCATTTCGAAGGTGTTCTGGCGGCGGTTGAGGCGGTAGAACCACAGCCGTCCGTCGGGCGTGTAGCCGATGCGGGGAATGTATTGGTCGGTCTCTCCGCCCGTGTCGATGCGGTGTTTCTTGCCCGTTGCGAGGTCGGCGACCCAGAGCTGGACGGCGGAGTTCTTCTCCCCGGCCTTGGGGTATTTGAACGAGTAGGCCTCGTTGTAGAGCTTGCCGTCGAAGCGCATCATCTCCATCAGCGGCACTTCCGATTCGTCGAAGCGCAGGAAGGCCAACTGCCCTCCGTCGGGCGAGAAGGCGTAGGCGCGCGTCGTGCCGAACTCCTCCTCGTAGACCCAGTCCGTCGTGCCGTTGATGACTGCGTTCCACGCCCCGTCGTCGGTGATGCGTTGCGTTTTGCCCGTAGCGATGTCCCAGACGTAGAGGTCGTTGCGGTCGGAATAGGCGATCTTCCGCCCGTCGGGCGAAAAGGAGGCGTCGCGCGGCGCTTCGGCCTCCTGAAGAACCGGCCGTATGCGGCCGTCGGCGAGCAGGTGGTACTGCGTCGTGTAGGAGTGGCGGTAGATCGGCGTGCGGCCCGAGGCGATCAGGATCATCCGCTCGTCGGGCGAGAAGGCGTAGTCGGAAATCGCGAGGTTCGGCGCGGGCGAGGGGAGCAGCGATACGCCTTCGGAGGCCGTGGCGTAGGCATAGCGCCGGATGTCGTTGTTCTCGAGCGTGGTGTAGTGTTCGCCGTCGGCCATCGAGCGGATGCCCTGCACGCGCTCGTTCATCGCCTGAAGACGTGCGATTTCGTCGTATTCGCCCCGGGCGGAGAGCGAGCCGGCGCTGAGGGCCGCGAGGGCCAGAAGGGTGAAAGTCTTGTTGTTCAAAGCGGATGAAAGATAAGGTTGTGTCAAATGTCCTCGACGTCGAAATCGTAGCCGAGGCGTTTGCCCGTCACGAATTTCGAGTTGTCCATCTTGGTGTTGAACTGGTCCACCGTGACGCGCTTGTTACCCTCGTAGGGGGGCATCAGCAGGTCGAATTCGAGCGAGAAGGCGATGGCCGATTCGAGTACCGGGATCAGCGCTTCGCGGTCGATCTCGTCGCGTCCGAAATCCATGGCCCGCAGCGATGTCTGCCGTTTGCCCTCGACGAAGTAGCGGCGCTCGCGGTTGATGAAGATGCGCCCGATGAGGTAGCCTTCGTCGGCGTTGCGGTTGAACTTGAACGAGTCGGAGAGGAAGTTGTAGATGTTGATGACGCCGCAGTAGGAATTTTCGCGGTCGGCCTGCACGTAGGGCGTCTGCCAGACGAGGTGGTTGGCGTCGAACTCGAAGACGTCGGTGTGCATCTGGAAGATCAGCAGGTCGTTGGCCACCTGCAACTGGGCCTCGAACTTGCCGCGGTCGCGGTATTCGATCCGCACGCGGCGGTCGAGTTTGCCGTCCAATTCGTCGTCCATCTCCGAGGCCATTTCCAGCAGGGTGTCCTTCAGCAGGTTGAATGCCCAGAAGGTGTTGTCGAAGACCTTTTGCTTGAGGGTCGATTTGCGGACGATCGTATCGAGGATCCGTCGCCGCAGGGGGATTGTTTCCATTTTTCGGTTAGAACGTATGTGTGTTTACTTGATGCGTATCTGCCGGTTTTTTTCGAGCTTCTCGCCCCGCTTGAGGCGGTTGAGCTTCTCGATCGAACGCGTACGGATGCCGTAGGACTGTCCTATGGAGTAGGCCGTCTCGCCGTCGCGGCAGATGTGGTGCTGGGCGTTGCCCTCCCAGCGCTTCTTCTTGCGCTCGATGTAAACCGTCTCGCCCGGCAGGGGCTGCGCCTTCTTGTCCTTCAGGTCGTTGAAGCGGCGCAGGTTGCGCGGCGAGATGCGGAACTTGCGGCCGATGTTCTCGAACGTGTCGTCCGCCTTGGCCAGCACGTAGTGCACGCCGTTGGTCGCATAGACGTTGTAGCCCTCGTGGGCGTTGATCGTCACGCGGTAGTTGTCCGGATCCACGGCCGACGTTTCGGCGGGACGCTCCAGGCTGCTCTGCGACGAGAACCACTCCTCGGGGTCGCGCGAAAGTCCGTACCGCTGGGCGTAGAGCCTCTCGCCGTCGGGCCGGTCGAGCAGGTAGAGCTGGCTCTCCTCGATGATCCGCACGAGCCGCTGCGCGTAGTCGGGGGCCGTGGCGTACCCCGCGGCCTTCAGTCCGCGCGCCCAACTGCGGTAATCGTCCGAGGCGTAGGCGAAGAGCGAGTCGTAGCGGGGCTGCGAGTCGAGAAATTCGGCGTGGTCGAAGTAGGAGGCTTCGACCGAAGGGTAGGCGCGGAAGCACTCCCCTTTGGCGTCGTCGTCGTGATAGACCTTTCCGCCCCGCCAGTTGCTCTTGCACTTGATGCCGAAGTGGTTGTTCGAGCGGAGCGACAGCAGGCTGTTGCCGCAGTCCGATTCGAGAATGCCCTGGGCCATGGTGATGCTCGCCGGGATGCCGTAGCGTTCCATCTGCTCCACGGCGATATGTTTGTAGCGGTCGATGTACTCTTCGCGCGTCTGGCGCACCTGCGCCCGCAGCAGACCGGGCAGGCAGAAGAGCAGGATTCCCGCGAGGAATATTGCTTTTCTGGAAATATTCATTAACTTTGTTTAATCTTTTCGGACAAAGATAGGATTTTCCGCTGAAAATAGCAACATAAAATAAAGACTGCGAACCATGTTTACCGAAAACGCCAACCGGATTTTCGACCGGGCCATCGGGGAGTACCACCGCTGGGACGACGTGGACCGTCCGATCGAGAATCCCTTCGAGCAGGGTACGATCGACCGTCTGCTTTACCACAAGAACTGGATAGACACGGTGCAGTGGCATCTCGAGGACATCATCCGCGACCCGCAGATCGACCCTGCGGCGGCGCTCGGGATCAAGCGCCGCATCGACCGCTCGAATCAGGAGCGGACGGATATGGTCGAGTATATCGACTCCTACCTGATGGACAAATACCGGGACGTCCGTCCCGCGGCCGATGCGCGGCTCAACACCGAGACGCCCGCCTGGGCCATCGACCGGCTGTCGATCCTGGCGCTGAAGATCTACCACATGGAGCGCGAGACGGAGCGCGGGGACGACGCCCACCGCGACGCCTGCCGCCGGAAGCTGGCCGTGCTGCTCGAACAGCGGGCGGACCTGTCGCGGGCCATCGAGGAGCTGATCGAGGACATCGAGGCGGGCCGCAAGTACATGAAGACCTACAAACAGATGAAAATGTATAACGACCCGGCATTGAATCCAGTGCTCTATGCCCGGAAAAAATAGACAAACGCCGCCCCGTCACCTGCTGGTGTTCCGAACTTCGGCGATGGGCGACGTGGCGATGCTGGCGCATGCCGTCCGGGCGCTGAAGTCGGCTTATCCCGCGTTGCGGGTCACGGTGGCCACGCAGGCGATCTTCCGTCCCTTTTTCGCCGGACTGGAGGTCGGATTCCTGACCGTGGCCGTCAAGGGGCCCCACCACTCCCTCTACGGCATGTGGCGGCTGGCCGCCGCGGCCAAGCGGCTGGGGGTGGACGCCGTGGCCGACGTACACGGCACGCTGCGGTCGAAGACCTTCGGGCTGGCGATGCGGCTGCGGGGCGTCCGCGTGGCGGACATCCGGAAGGGCCGCGACGAGAAACGCGAGTTCATCCGCTGCGGAGGCCGCGGCGCCGAACCCGTGCGTCACACCGTACTGCGCTATTGCGACGTCTTCCGGCAGCTCGGATTCGAATTCGCCGATCCCGGGCCGGCGGCGCCCGCCGTGCGGCCCAATCCGTTCGGTCCCAAACAGGGCGTCTGGGTCGGATTCGCCCCCTTCTCGGCCCAGCAGGGCAAGACCTATCCCGAAGCTCCTGCGCGCGAGGTCGTGCGGCTGCTGGCCGGACGCTACGACCGGGTTTTCGTACATGGCGGCGGGGGCGTCGAGGCGGGATTCGCCCAGGAGATGGAACGCATGTATCCCAATGTGACGGCCGTGTACGGCAAGGTGCGTCTGGCGGGGGAGATGGACCTCATTTCGCATCTGGACTGCGTGGTGTCGATGGATTCGCTGGTCATGCACCTCGCCTCGCTCGTGGCCACGCCCGTGGTTTCGGTGTGGGGGGCCACCCATCCCGGGCTGGGATTCCTGGGCTACGGCTGCTCCGCGGAGCACGCCGTGCAGGCCGACATGGCATGCCGCCCCTGTTCGGTCTTCGGCAATCGTCCGTGCCGGTACGGCGATTTCAGGTGTATCGCCTCGGTGGCGCCCGAACGGATCGTGGACGAGGTCGCACGGCTGCTCGGCCGGTAAAGGAACGAATGCCATGCGGGTCCGGATCGAAGAGAGTTGGCGGCGGCGTTTGCAGCTGGAGTTCGACAAAGCCTATTTCGCCCGTCTGGCTGAGTTCGTGCGGGAGGAGTACCGCACGCAGCGGGTCTGTCCCGTGAACCGGGACCTGTTCCGCGTCTTCGACCTCTGCCCGTTCGACCGCGTGCGGGTGGTGATTCTCGGGCAGGACCCCTATCCTGATCCCCGTTTTTATTACGGCATCTGTTTCTCCGTGCCCGACGGCCTGCCCGTTCCGGGCTCGTTGCAGAACATCTTCCGGGAGATTCACGACGACACGGGGCGGCCCGTCCCTGCGTCGGGACGCCTCGAGCGGTGGGTCGTTCAGGGCGTGCTGCCGATGAACTCGATCCTGACCGTGCGTGCTTTCCGGAGCGGTTCGCACCGCGACCGCGGCTGGGAGACGTTCACCGATGCGGTGATCCGACGTCTGAACGACGAGCGCGAACACCTGGTCTTCATGCTTTGGGGATCGTACGCCCAGCGGAAGGGGGCGATCATCGACCC
>PPYE01433629.1_pt1 | contig 11236 bp, 15 predicted proteins | sample 1559881 | NCBI WGS metagenome assembly PPYE01 (sample SAMN08240022, study PRJNA423297) | Human gut metagenome, whole genome shotgun sequencing project.
CCCCTTTAGGGGGCTACCACAAGAGATAGACCCTTATAGGGTCTGGTTAAACCACCCGTTCAACGGGTGGTTTTGATTTTCTTGTGAAAAGTTCTGAAAGAAATTCCATTTTGTATTTTCTAACAAAACAGATTTTTTTCACATTTATTTTCTGTTGTTAAATGGTCATAACATCTTGTGGCATAAAAAATAAATCATCGGAATGCAGGAGAAATATAGTAGCATCGGCTTCTTGTTGTTTTGCGGGTGCTTCTACCCGGATGTTTTCCTCTGTTTTCAAAGTACCCGGTCCCGTTACAATCGCAATATAGCTTGCGAAGATACAGATGACACCGATAATAGCAGCTGCGATGAGAATCGGTTTCCAATTGGTTTTTTCTGATTCCTCAGATTCATCAAAATCTTCAAAGTCATCGTATTCTTCATCATATTCCTCGTCATATTCTTCCTCAAAATCCTCATCGTCTAGTACATCTGATTCGATTGGTTCTGCTGTACTGTAAGAAAGTTCCTGCAAATCAGGTTCTGGAAGTGTGGTTTCTTCTGGAAGTGTGGTTTCTTCGGCAAGAAAAGTTTCTTCCATTGGCCAGTCAGCAAAAAATTCGGAAGGAAAAGGGGTTCCATCCACGGGACAGAAGTTTTCTCTTTTCGAAATGATATGGCCGCAGGTAGGGCATTTGGGTATTTTTTTCCCACATTGCTCACAAAAGTTTGCATGTGCAGAAATTTCATGCTTACAGTAAGGGCAGTGCATAGTTTCTCTCCTTTATCATGTGCATCAGATTGGTGATGGTGTCATGCAGATGGTTTCTGAATTTTTATACAGAATGACCATGGTCGGATATTTGCTTTTGGTGCATTGCTTAAAAAAATATAAATTATAAATGGAATATACATACATTTTACAGGTTAATTCCAAGGTGTGCAATATACTTTTACAATTATTTAGAAAAAATTACTATTTCTGGGTTTTTAATGGGATTTGATTCATTGAATGTAAAATAGTTATGAAAAAGAAAAAGCCGCCAAAAGGCGGCAAAGATTTTTGTTTTACGGTGCAAGTGCATCCACAGCGAAAGCCAGAATGATCATCAACAGGAAAATCCATACGTAGGCGAAAAATCCAATGGCAATATACCGAATTGCGCGATTGCGATGGCGGCATAGGGGAAAATAATATTGTATGCCTCTGTAATTTCCTAACCAAAGTGTCAGGGAGAAAAATATGATAAAGCTGATGATTTTGTAAGGAATCAACTGAATGCCAACAACATTATCCGATTCCATAAAAAGACAGCCTATTACAAGACAGAAATACCAGATTGCAGCCCCGATCATATATCCTTTTTTTCTGCTGCGAAAACCCGGCAGAGCATATCCCTGACATTTTTCGGGGATTTGCAGCTGTTCCAATGTGAGGGGAGGCTTCTGTATTTTTTCAATGGCTTTTTGGAATGCAGCAACAGAATCATAACGGTTTTTGGGATCGATTTTAATGCATTTGGCAATGACACTGGAAAATTTTCCTGTGTAGTTTGTTTCTGTTGGAAGGGCACCGGTGAGCATTTTGTGGAACAGAACCCCCAATGCGTAAATATCGGCAGCCGGTGCAGAAGGGGAAAAACCATACTGTTCCGGAGCGGCATATCCAGCTGTACCAAAAAGAACGGTATCCTGAGAACGATCAGGATGATAGGACTTTGCAGAATTGAAATCCACCAAAACCAATCTGCCATCATAAGTCAAAATCAGATTGGATGGCTTCAGATCACGATGAACCATGGGTGGATTCTGCTGGTGCAGCGGCTGTAAAATCCGGCAGATACGCAGAATATAATCAGCGGCTTTTTCTTCAGAAAATGTACCTTCTTTGGCAAGGACTTCTTCCAGAGAATTACCGGAAATATATTCTTCGATGACGTATAAGGTATCACCTTCTTCGATGAGTTCTTCAATTTTGGGGGTGCCCGGGACGTCTTGAGTCATGAGGTATTGAAAAACCTGTAAATCGTAAATTGACAGCGCTTTTTTCACAAAAATTTTTCCACTTACCGTATGTTGTACCAGGCGGATATGATGGGCTGTGTTAATTTCAGCAATTTCTCTATAGAATGATAAACGCAGACGGGTTTGTAATTCCATAAGTTCACCTCAAAATGAATCCCTATTGTTTCAAAATGTGAAATGCAGTATAATTTTACTACAATGAACAGGCTTTTGTAAACAGGAGTGGAAATATGGAAGAAAAAAGCACATCGAAGTTGATGGAAATATTGAAACATACTAGGAAAGGGGAATTGGCAGCGCTGCAGGATGATTTGACAGTGCAATCTCATAGTTTTATTACCTATATGGATCAGTTGATTCAGCAAAGGAATCTGAAGCGGCAGGATATTTTTCAAAAAGCGGATATGCCCCAGAAGTATGGATATAAATTGCTCAATGGAGAAAGCCATACCAAAGATCGGGATAAGCTGCTGCGGATCTTCATTGCTATGGGAATGAATCTGAAGGAAGTACAGCGGGCACTGGCATTGTATGGAATGCCGGGACTGTATCCCAAAAAACAGAGAGATGCCATTTTTATCATTGCGTTCAATGAAGGGATTTCTTCTGTAGATACGGTCAATAGCTGGCTGCGGGAATATGGAGAAACAGAACTGACCAGAAGCGCAGATTAAAACTCCCCTAAATCGGGGGAAAAATCAAGAGGCTTTTCCTTTATACTGAATTTGCAAATAGCGAATAGCAAAAAGCAAAAGGAGGGAGCCTATGAATGATATGGAATTGGCAGAAATTCTGCGCGGTATGTACAACAATGCCAGACGGAATGAAGCGGTGTGCCAGGTCAATCTTTTTGGTATTCTTTATGCAGAAGAACTGAAAAACAGTGGCTGTACCATCAAACATATTGTGGAGCTCTCTGGAATCCAGTCCGGTTATGTTTCTGAAATCAGTAAAGGAATGAAATTATCCAGATATGTGGTTCCAAGAGGCGATCAAGAATGAGTTTGCCTTCCTTTTTGTGAGAGGTTATTTGCGGAAAACAAATGGAAAAAGGGAGGAAGTAACATGAAAACAGCAAAATTGGTCATTGGGATCCTCAGTATTGTACTGACCATGGTGGTTTTATTCCAATCTTGCGCGGCCACGGTGGGGGATGCGTTGGCAAATGAAGGAGGAACCAGCGGTGGTGTGGGAATGGCTGTGGCACTGCTGATGCTGGTGGCAGGTATTGTAGCCATTGCGGCAAGAAATAGCCGCGGAGGCAGCTTATTCTGTATCATTGCCTATGCTTTGGCAGGTGTTTTGGGACTGACTGCACATGGCATTTTCCAGGATTTGATCGTTTGGGGAAGTTTGTGCCTGATTTTTGCACTGATTTTCCTCATTGGTTTGATTAGAGAGAAACGGGCATAACTAAATGCGCCTAAAGCAGTAAATGAATTGGAGAATCACAGAGAACTTTGGACGTCCTCTGTGATTCTTTGTTTATGGAGTTTCTTTGAAAATAGGGTGGAAGAAAATCAAATGTAAAATGAACGATAGCATACATTTTATTTTCTGTTGTGACATAGGATGTTTTTAGGAAAAAGTTATGAGGATAAATTTTGTTAGATGTTGGAGAAAGAAGTGCATAGGACAGCATCGTATTTTGATTCTGCTCATGATGTTTTTTATTGCGTTTTATGAGAAATTGTGATATAGTATTATAGGTATTTGCCCAATGATACTGTTTTATAAAATAAAAATGATTCGTAAGAAACAGGTCGCTGGTTGTAGATAAGGATAGTCCATCAGATATGCCGGAATAACTCAGTCGGTAGAGTAACTGATTCGTAATCAGTAAGTCGCGTGTTCGAGTCACGTTTCCGGCTCTTTGAAAAAAACGGTTAAAACCTTAGGTTTTAGCCGTTTTTTTCATGTCCAAAATTTTTCAGATGGATTCGGAAAACTTCGCTCCCTGTTTCTATATCAGTGGTCAGAAACCTCCTGATAAACTCCGTGGTCATGCCTTGTAAAAAGAGCTGTGCCACAGAAGAAAACAGAAAACGACAAAGGAACATTCTCTGGAAGGATTCCAGTTTCTCCTGTCCAACGAGAACTTTTATTTTTTCCGCTGTCTGCTTGAGGTCTATGATGTCCACACTGGTTTTAGAGGAAAGTGTCTTTTCCTGTATGAAGTCTTGGAATGCCTGCTCCAACAAGGAGTCTGCATGAGATATCAGACAGAGCAGTTGTCTTGTACTGGCCTCCTGACAGACAAATACTTTTTCTGCTTCTGCATCAGAAATGCTCCGCATTATGGTTGCCATGGCTTCTGAAACTTCATCCTGTAAGCTGACAAAATCAATCTGTGCAATCAAACGAAAGCAGAGAGAAAGATAATGATCCAGCAAGTATCTCTTCATCCCAAGGCTTTCCTTTAGGTCTTGTGCTGACTGAAAGAATGCTGAGAATGTTGGTATGCTTTCGTCAGGTGAGGAGAGATATGCTTCGAAAATATCCATAAGATAACCACCTTTTAGAATGTAATATGCTTTGTGGTATATAAACTCTTATGGAATCAGAAGTCAAGTGATTTCAAGATACGATTTTTTCCAATAGCCTGTTATTTGATTCGTTCCCATTCTCCAGTAGTTGGATTTTTCGCAAGGGTCAATCTATAATCATCATATAACAGAACGTAGATTTCCTTACATTCAGGAGAGAGGGGAAGATCAAATTCACTTTTTGCTCCAATGGAGCCATTGACGCCTCCAAAAGCAGAATAGAATTTTAACATCATTTTTTCTGGATCATCAGATACGTTTTTTACAGTTCTTGAATAGCCAGCAGAACTTAAAATGTAAGTATAGATGGTCATTTCATCTTCCTGTTCCGATACTTCAAAATCTGCTACCACGACATCTGTTCTTGGTAAAAAACCAAGACCGATGTAATAGGCGCCCAATATCAGTAAGATAATGATAGCGATGATTGTTAACGGTTTTTTCATACAGAGTCCCCCTTTGATGTTTTGCTAGCCCTTTCATTTTTCATGTCATCTCTCCACACTCGTATGATTTCTTTTGCTGTCTTGCCTTTATTTATTGTGTTATCAATCATAAAATCAATTTCTGATGGATTTTACCAATAAATACAATATTAAACTTTATTTGGATAAGTGTGGTATATATACTTTTGTTCCCAAATATTATCTGTCGTGTTACTGTATTCTGAAATCTTGCAGTCATTGAAAAGGTCATCAGCAATTTCAAGGATAATTTCTTTTAACTCTAGGTTATCAAGGAATTTCTGAGGAATTGCGTCTATTCCTAAATGTGCCCCCAAGATGTTTCCTGTGACAGAACCAGTAGAATCGCTGTCTCCGCTATGGTTAACAGATGCAATGATGGCTTTTTCAAAATCGTGCTCATATTTTAGAGAACAGTAAATGGCAATGGCTAGTGTTTCTTCTGCTACCCAACCTTCACCGAGTTCCTTGATGGCATCCAAATCTCCGATGTTAGGATCTGCGGAAAGTGCAATGGCTCGATCCACTAATCCTGTTAAGCGATGCAGACGTTTCGCTTGGGGGAATAGGGTGGACATTGTTCTTTTGGCATCTTTTACGGCATCTAAAACAGATATGCCAGAATGGTGTGATAATAGATGTATCATGTGGACAAACATTGCTGCAGGGATATAGCCTAATTCATGTCCATGGGTCAGAGCTGCTGCTTCAGCGCCAATCATATCAATATCTTTGATGGTGTATCTATTATCTTCAAAGTAAAGACCAACAGGGGCGACTCTCATAATACCGCCACAGCCTTTGCTGTTGTTTTGAGGATTGGATGTAGAACCCAATCTGTTTTCTAAAAGATATGAAATACAAGTGCGTCCAGGTTCACGACTATGATTCATTTCTGGGATATTGTTGAGCCATGCATACTGAGGAGCTTCCAACTTGAAATCTTCAGCCAACTGCGTTTTCAGCCAGTCCTTATAGCATAAGGAAATATAATGCGGATAGGGAGCTATGATACCTCTTGTCATTTTTCTTGTTGTTCCAAGCAAAAGACCGTTTGCCGTAAACAATGTCATTTGTGTATCATCAGAAATTTCAGCAACACCATTCACGAGAGCATATTCTGTGATACCAGCAGAACCATAAGTTCTGAAAATCTCAGAGTCTTTCATAAATTCAACAGCGTAACCAAGGGCATCTCCAACGGCACCGCCTATCAAACATCCACGAATTCTATTGATATCTTTCATATATCATCCATCCTCTTTGCAATCCTCTAAAACTGGTAGGTAAACATTTTTATTTCTTCAGCCAGTCCTTAAATTCCTCCAGTGTCATCTCCCCACGATCACACAATTCTTTTTGCTGTCTTGCTTTCTCAGACCATGCGTAAAAATCCTCCTGAGAGATTTTTTTACTCTTGATCCATGCGAAGCGTTTCTTATATTCCCGTCTGTAAACTTTGAATATCTCATCATCCTTTTTCTTTCTTTCCCAAAGATAGGACGCCCCCAAATCTCTGCATGTCCTGCCCATGTCATCAATGGGGCGGGAGCAGTATTCCGTATCGGTTCTGCCACGGATGGCAAAATATTTCTGGCAGTTTTTGCATTTTCGGATGGGCTGTTCTCTCTTGATGCACTCCCGCAGGATATAATCAATGACATCATAAATGCTTTCTGGATAGAGCACATCTGTAAAAGCCCGATCTTCCACCATTTCATATTTGATATTCAATTTCTGGAAGCGGAACAGCTTCAAAGAATCATCCTGATATTTCTTGAAATGGCTTGTCAGCCGTTCGTTGACAGTCCCCTGAGATAAATCTCTGTCCAAACAGTTGTCGAAAATATCTCTGATCTGACGCTGTATCTCCACTGCTTCCGAAGGAATCCAAGTCAGTTGTTTTCTCGGCAGCAGGTCAATGATGTTTTTGAATTCCTGTTCTTCTGCCTGACGGAATCTCTTTTTCCAAACATGGTAAGTGATTTCGAAATAGGGGTGTACCTCTGCCATGTCATGGAGAAAGTCCAAAACGCTTCTGGTGTACTGGGCATCTTTTTTCTGGTAGAGATTTTCAATATCCCGTCCCAGTTGTTCAAATGCACCCATAAGGGGTTGGAAATCCACATACAGAAAATCGATCAGACTATCAGGAAACTGATATTCTTTTTTCAGCGCATATTCTTTTGTTTCTGTTACGAAGTTTTCCTGTCCCTCTAACAGATAGACTTTATATTGCAGATCATCAGCCATGGTCATTTTCCTTTCAAAATAAAATTAGACAGAACTATAATATTATTATAAATGTGTCTTGACAAAAATGCAATGGCGTGTTAAATTTTAGTTATAGACTTATAAAAATAATATTTTTGATAAGTCTAAATATTTTTGAGATATCAATGAGGAGGTGGTGTTCCAATGCCCATATCAGATTCCCATAAAAATTTCATAGGAGAGGAGGTGTTATGGTGTTATGACGAAACCGCTTCAGGTCATGAGTGGCGAGGAACTCATGGATATGGATTACAAACCCATCAAGTTTGCGGTCAGAGAATTTCTTCCTCAAGGACTTGCCATACTTGCTGGTGCCCCTAAGACAGGGAAATCTTTTTTCGCACTTTGGCTTTGCCTTTGCGTTGCGAAGGGGGAGCCTGTCTGGGACTGCGAAACGGCAAAAGGAACCGTATTATATCTCTGTTTGGAGGACAATCAATCCCGTCTGCAAAACAGAACCCTTACCATAACAGATGACGCACCTGCGAATCTGTTTTTTTGTTGGGAAGCCGCTTGTCTTGGGGAAGGATTGGAAGAACAGATTCGAAAGTTTTTATCAGAGCAGAAAGAAACAGTGCTCATCGTCGTTGATACATTGCAGTGCATCAGAAAACAAAGTCTGGATTATAGTTATGGAACGGACTATAAAGATATCCAATCGCTGAAAAAGATTGCTGACGAATATCAGCTGACCATACTTCTGATTCATCATTTGCGGAAGCAGGAAAGCAAAGACGCATTCCATATGATTTCCGGAACGACAGGGCTACAAGGGGCAGCCGATACCATTCTGGTGATGACAGAAAACAAAAGGGGCAGTGGCTCCGTGAAGTTATCTGTTCTGGGCAGAGATGTGGAGCCGCGGGAATTGAAACTGGAACGAGATGAAAACAGCATCTGGATGAAAAAAGAGGATTCGCTGGAAGAACAAAAAGAATCCGTCGACGAAATCGTTTCCATTGTGGATGGGTGCATGAAAAAACATATTTTTCTATCAGGAGAGCCAAGTGCGTTGGCAGAACTGTTCAGCAACGCTTCTGGAAAAACCATTTCCCATCTGACGCTCTTGAAACGATTGAAGAAAAGCTCTGCAGAGCTTCTGCGTTTGGGTTATGCTTTCCATACCAGAAGAAGCGATGGCAAAAGAATCATGGAAATTTCAAAAATCACATGGCTGGAAGGAGAAAAGGAAAATGAAAATGAAAATAGATTTCATCAGTGACGGTAGTCGGCAGAAGAATCCTTCTACTGCCCCTGCCACAGAAAAAGACAGTAGATTGGAAAAACCTTTGAAATCGGGGAAAATGTGGATTTTCCAAAGATGCAAAAATGGAAAAAGTGACGGTAGTGACAGTTTTTGGGTGGGCTGGCAAAAAACTGACCCTGCTGACCCTGTCGGAAAGAAGGAAGGCGTTTGTCGGCGATGTGACCGCCTGTGTGGCGATGAGAAACAGGATTGGGGGATGTGATCGCCAGAGGAACAAAAGGGCAACGTGAGGGATTTTTTGGGGAAATGTTGAGAATTGGCAGTGAACGGCTTTCTTTGACCCTATTGTAAAGCCAATTGGAAGGGCGAAAAAAGATTGCTGGTTAAAGTGGCGGTGTCTTGTTCCGCCACGGTTTCCTCCAATCCCCGCAGTGCGGAGATTGTTTGCGCCGAAAAGCTGGTGTCAGAAACAAGGCACAGACGTCGGAAGCGGCGCTTTCCAGTGGGAAAAACTGCCTTTTCCCTTAGAAAATACGGGCTTTGCGCCTGACGTCGGTACCGACATCAAGGAGAGATGGAAGGGGGAGATTAAGATTGCAAAAGGAGAATACAAAACAGTATTTACTGTCCGGCTTTCGGAGGAAACAGCCAATCTTTGCGTGGCTGGTATGGCAATGGATGACTGCAGGAGCCGGAATGAATTTATTGAAAAAGCCATCAAGTACTATGCTGGTTACCTTTCCGCAGAGAAAAACAAAGTGGTGTTGGGCGAGCAGATTCAGAAGGTGGTGGAGTCATCGGTGAAATCTTCTGAAGGCAGACTCTCCAATCAGAGCTTTCGTATGGCTGTGGAGTTGGCAAAACTGCAGTGGATCATTGCTTTTTATTTTCAAATGGATGAAGAAACATTGACTGAGCTCCATAATCTATGCCAGCGGGAAGTGAGAAGCATGAACGGAACTTTATCTCTTGAAGACATGATAAAGTGAAAAAATGAATGAAAGGATGGTGGCGAAGTCGTGGCAAAAATCATTTTTACTGCACGATATGTGAAGAACATTTCCAAAGGACAAATGAAAAACTATGTGAAATACATCGCCACCAGACCGAATGCGGAAAGATATGCCCAGCCGATCTCTGATGAAGTTTCCGTACTTCAAAGGGAATGGATATCAAAAGAACTGAAAAAATTTCCGAAGATGAAAGAAGAATGTGCCGCAGAATATCAGGCGTATGAAGAAAATCCAAGCTGTCAAACAGCGGAAGATTTCATTCATAAAATCGCAGAGGTGCAAATTTATCATGGAAATGATATGAAAAATTACGTGGGCTACTTAGCCAAACGCCCTCGTGCAGAGTTCATAGAGCAGGGGCATGCCCTGTGGAATGACAGAGATGAAAAGATTGATTTGCGGAAAGTCCAGAAGGAAGCAGCGGAATATCAGGGACGCATCTGGAACTTTGTGGTTTCTCTGAAACGAGAGGATGCCCAACGATTGGGCTATGATAATGCAAAGGTATGGAGAAATCTGGTCACGCAAAAATCTTTGGCAATGGCAAAAGAAATGCGGATCAAGCCGGAAAATCTGGTTTGGTATGGTGCTTTCCATAACGAAGGTCACCATCCGCATATCCATATCATGTGCTATTCCAAAGACCCAAAGGAGGGCTTTCTGACGAAAAAAGGCATTGAAAATTTGAGGAGTGCCTTCGCTCATGAGATTTTCCATGATGAATTTCTCCATCTCTATGAGCAAAAAGACGAAATGCGGAAATGGATTCGGGAGGAATGCAGAAACCTTTTGGAGCGTTCCTTGCCTTTGGAACACAAAGAAAATCCTTATGCACAGGCATTGCTATTTACCTTGGCAAAGAATTTGCAGACAGCAAAGCATAAAAAAGTCTATGGTCGTCTTGCCAAAGAAAATAAATTGCTGGTGGATGAAATCATTTCTGAAATCAGTAAGGATGAAAAGATAGATTCTCTTTACCAGTCATGGCTGGATTTGAAAGATGAGGTCATATCTTTTTATGACGGCAAAGGCTACGCCAGACATTCTTTCTCTGAGGAGCCAGAGTTTCGGAACATCAAAAATATGGTGCTGAAAATGGCATTGGAAATCAGCAATAAGCAGATGGAAAGCCAGCACCAAAAGAAAAATCAGATACAAAATGAAATCATCAGGAATCATTTGATACGGTTATTGAAAGAAGTCAGCAACATCGTTGTGGAAGATTATGAAAAACAGGATGCGGTCATCCATACTGTGACCGTAAACTGCGACAGAAAATTCAGGAGAAAAAAGAAGCCCATGGCATGAAAATGGGGTAATGCAGGAGGTGCTTTATGAGAAAGGTATCAAGGGTAATGAGTACCAAAGAAATCAGGGGTATTAAATTTCATGTGGAAAGCTGCTTCAATGGAGAAAAAGATATCACCGAAAAAGTAGCGGATATGATCAAAAAAGATTTTGAATCTGGTGCATATGACGAACCAGAGGAAGAAGATTCAGTAGATTGGGATATGGATTCACCGGCTATGTAGGGATATGATATTTGGCTGAAAGAAGGTGATTTTATGGAAAATATCGCTGCTGCAATTTACTGCAGACTCAGCCAGGATGACGGCAACGCCGGAGAATCCAACAGTATCCAGACACATGATGTAATGTATAGAGGGTGGATTACACCAAAAAACATTACATCATGACTGGCGGCTCATTTGTGGCGAATGAAAA
>PPYE01455721.1_pt1 | contig 11231 bp, 21 predicted proteins | sample 1559881 | NCBI WGS metagenome assembly PPYE01 (sample SAMN08240022, study PRJNA423297) | Human gut metagenome, whole genome shotgun sequencing project.
CACGGGAAGCGGCAGAAGATTGTTATGAATGCCATTACGATGATAGCTTAGAAATGAGATTAGTTAAAGAGGCATTCAGACAAGGTGCCGAATGGCAGTCCAAGCAATCACCTTGGATAAGCGTTAAGGAGCGGTTGCCGGAAGAAGGAAATCCTGTATTAATAAGACTTAAAGATGGTGTTATTAGGCTTGCATGTTATGATATAGAAGAAGATAGCAATATACACTTCTGGAATGACAATTACGCCTATGAATTGATTGGCAGTTGGGATGTTACCCATTGGTGTCATATTCCCTATTTTGACAATAATTACAAACTATCAAAATAATAGCTATGAAAGAGATATGGAAAGATGTAGAAGGAGTATTTGGGTATCAAGTTAGTAACCTTGGGCGTGTTAGAAGTCTTTTTAGCAGAGGTGGCAAACGGGCATATCCAAGAGTAATGAAAGGTCATATTGATTCTCATGGATATGTACAGGTGACAATTAGCGTAGATGGGAAATCGAAGCTTATGTTTGTTCATAGACTTGTAGCAAAAGCCTTTATACCAAACCCGTTAAACTTGGAAATGGTAAACCATAAAGACGAGAACCCTTTAAATAATAACGTTCACAACTTGGAATGGTGTACAAGGTCTTACAATAACTCTTATGGGCACGCAACTGATAGTTATAGAAGAGCTGTTTGTTGTATATACAGAGAAATAGCATACTTCTTTAATTCAATCAAAGAAGCTTCAGCTAAAATGAATATTCCTGTTACATCTATTTTTAATGCGTTAAAAAGGCACTCTCCTATGGTTAGTAGATGTCTAACATTTTACTATGTCAGTAAAGAAGAATACCCCTCTTTCGATGAGATACTCGAAGCCAACAGAGATGTGCTTGAACGGATTAAAGAGAAAGGAGATTAATATGGAAAGGTACAGAATCATACGAGGAGAAGGGTGCAACGGTTGTATTCCCATAATAAGAGCTAAAGAGTTGTTGAATGTTTTAAAAGGATGAATTGATTATGAACAAATATAGATACAGAGAAGTAAAAAACTATATCCATAACGAACTAAAGTTGACTAAAGAGGATATAAAGGATATAATAGTTCCAATTGTGAAAGAGGAAGTTAAACATATCTTCCATAACACCTATGGGGACGATGTTAATATAGAGAGGTGGATTCGTTGTATGGTTTCTGACGAGATAAAGAAAAACGGTGATTACCTTATGATAAGAAATTTGTGTAGGGAGATAATTAAGGAGGAAATTGTCGATAGGTTGTCAATTGATATAAGCCTTAAAAAGAAGGAGGAATAATTATGAGCATATTTACGTTAGAGGAAGTGAATCAAGCGATCAATATGGCAGTTGACGAAACATCTAGAAAGGCAGTTGAAGTTCTTTCGTCTGTATTGGACAATTGGGTACATGGCGGTGATGCAGATTGTATCATTGCGGAGTTTGAAGAAAAGTTAAATGAAGCAATTAATGGATAAAAGATGATGGGTGTATAGACAAGCAGATTGCGAAACGCAGAAAAAGGAATAAGAACCGTAAAACACATAGAAAATGAAAAAGTACAAGGTTTTATTTTGTGATATGGACGGAACGTTAATAGAAACTGCAAGCGGTGAGACGTTCCCGAAGGGTATATGGGACATGAAGTTTAAGTTTGATGTCCTGGATGCAATAAAGAATTTGAATCCCGAAGAAATTTTTATCGTGACAAACCAGGGAGGGATAGAAAAAGGGATGGTTCCAGAATCATTCATTTGTGTAAAATGTGAGTATGTGAATTACAGTATAATGGATTATTGCGACATTGATACGCGTTTTAAGTATTGCGGAAGCAATGACAGAAGCAACCCTATGAGAAAGCCGAATACCGGAATGCTTGAAGAACTTATTGATAATTACAAGACATGGAAAGATTGCAGTTTGGAGGTAGAAGATTGTTTAATGATTGGTGATGCAAGCGGACTTGAAGGGCAGTTTTCAGATAGTGACAAGAAAACAGCCGAGAATTTCGGTATAGACTATATGGATGTCAGCGAGTTTGTAAATGTTTACGGGAAAGAGGTATAATTATGAAAGTAAATAACGGAATAATAATAGACGGAGTGTTGCATGAATTGTGCGTTGGAATATGTGATGAGTGCTCATTACAAAATGAGTGTGATGATAGTTCAGAAATCATTTGCGATATAGCTTATGAAAACCCAAACATGGACCAGTGCTTTGTCAATCGTGGAAAAGTAACGGATATTAAGATAGATAAGGAGGAATAACTATGGGATTTACAACACCGTGTTTTATACGCAAAAATACACAGGAACTTCGGAGAGGACTGGAAGAATTGGGGTATTCACATGGTAAGCCTAAATATTATGCAGATGATGATAACAAGTATGATTTTATTATGTGTAATAATGGAATATTCTTTTTACTATCCCAAAAGAATCATGTGATAAGAAATGGGCATCCTTTGGAAAAACGTGGAAGTGTTGATTGCGGAACCAACGAGGAACTTTTCCTAGCTATCGCTGCATTGAGGGATGATAGTAACTACATGCAGTGGTTTATAGCAGATTCCATTCTTAGCGGTATCGTTCATTCGGTACTATTATTAAATCAAAAAATTAAAAAAAAAGAAGGAATAGATGGAAATAAAGAACATAACCGTTTCTGTATGAAACATAAAAACAAAAGGATGAAAAATGAAAAGAATAATTACTGTCCAAGATATGATTGACGAATTAATGTTAGTTGTCAATAAGGATGCTGAAATAAATATTGTAATGAATACAGGAGATTACCAAACTGAATACATTCCAGATTTGTATGATTTTTCCGTCATTGACTTTACTGATGTGCATCCTGATGATGGGAACTCGGAAAATAAAGTAGTAATAGAAATGTTTCGTTAATTGGATGGAAGTAGAAAACACTCTTATAAAAAGAAAACTTATATGAAAGTAGGATTGATTGATGCGGATTTATTAGATAACGGAACCACATTCCCCAATCTTGCCATAATGAAAATGTCCGCGTTCCTTAAATCAAAAGGTATTCATACGGAATTATTGATGGATGGAAACAATATTGATTCCTATGATGTTATTACCGTATCAAAGGTGTTTACATCCACAAACGAACCAAGTTTCATGCATGGATATAAGGGAAGTGTGATGTATGGGGGAACGGGATGGTATATGGGAAATGCTCATGATAACAGCTTCAATGATATAAGATATGAGGATTTGCACGATCTTCCTAATACAAAACTGTTTAACGGTTTGTTATGGGGAACACAGATGCCCGATTATCATATATATGATTCCTTTATTGAAACGATAAAGCGAAAAGGTAAATTGAAGGCGTATCATTCGTCCTATACCGATTTTTCCATAGGATTCCTTACAAGGGGGTGTTTCAGAAAATGCCCGTCTTACTCCTAACAGGGCTTCCATGTTATCCAAGAGCAAATATTACGGTGACTATACATTTGCATTTGACAATATAAAGGACAAGGATGTTATTTCAAGAAAACTTGATTTATGGAGAAACATTACAGACAAGTCAACCAAACTTTATCTGTTTTGCGGATTTGGAATCGGTACAAGCAGAGAGTTGCTTATAAAAGACATTCTTGAACTGTTTGAAAGGATAGAGATACTTATGAGATACAAATGTCTTGGATATGTCATGAGATACAAGGATTACGCTCTTCATCCCATGTCAAACATATATGTGCAGATTGCAAGATGGGTAAACCAACCCAGTTTCTATAAGAAAATGTCATTTAGGCAATTTTGCGAGTTAAACCAAAAGGGAGTACAGAAAGAATGTATGTCTATGAGAACATTAAAATTCATGTATGACGAATTTCCTGAATACAGGAGTAGACTTAACCATTATTTTAACATGAAATATGAATAATTTTAAACTATATATCGCCCGTGACGAAGGCAAATGGGATGAAGATGTACAAACAACAGGAGAACTGAACCTGTTCTATGATACTCCGGAACTTCTGTTTAACGTAAAAGACTGGACATCATACTGGGGAAATGCCCGAAAGATAGCGAATATTCCCTCTTACATGTATCCTCAAATCAAGGATAAAGAGTGCTATGTTTTCAACAATTAAAAATCTTTTTCATAATGATTTATTTTAGTTTTTTCTTACAACAATCGCAAATCTCGTCTTTTATAGGTTTTGTAAATAAAGCACCTACATATCCTGCAAGGTATCCGGCTTCTTCTGATGAAGGCTTTATGCCATAATGATCAATTATATGACCAATCATGTGCTGTTTTTCATGCTCCAGTGTATTCATAAATTCTTCATCAGACGTACTGTGACTGATAATAATTACAGTGCACTTATTGTTTGAATACGTTACACCGTAATTGTATTTTTCAGTCTTTATCTTATCCGTTATCCTGTTCAGCAAATGAAAAGGACAGCCAATATATTCCAGTCTGTATATCGCTCTTAAATAAGAGTATTTATCCACAGAATAGAATACATCAACCGTCCAATCATATTCCTCAATGTATAGTCTTTGTCGTACCATAGCAATCAGATATAATCCTCCCAAGAGAAAGGTGTTCCACAGGCTATACACTTTGCATAATACTCGTCAAGAGCACGGGTAGGGCTTCCGTCAACATCGTCAAGATAGTCTTTTACAAACATACAGGCATATTGCTCATTGACTATGGATGAACCCATATAGTCGGCACGTACCATATTCAATACATAAACCTTGTTGTATTCCACATCATTCTTCAACTCAACATTGAATTGCTTCATTAATGTTTCCACTTGATCCTTGTCATACGGGTGTATTTTGTTTCCGTTCCTGTCTTTCATTTTGGAAACGGCATATTCACATAATTTCTTAGAGAAGTTCCATCCGTGTTCTGCAAGATATTTTTCCATTCCCGAAGGAAGTTTCTCATATACATCTAATCTCGTTCTTTCCATAGCTTTTGTTTTTAAAAAGATAGCCCGTAGCAAACCACTACGGGCTTAAACCAATTTAATTAGCGTCTACGTCTGGCGTAAGGACCAGTACCTTTGACTCCGCGTCTTTCTCCGTACTCATCATCATCATCCCAAATACGCCCATCATCGTCCATTCTTCTACGCATTCCACGCTCACCGTAACGTCCATCCATTTCCTCCATAGCGTCACGATAACCTTCTTTATACGCTTTTTCTAATTCCCGGTCCATATCTTCACCTTCAAAGCTACGGCCCATTCCATATACTTTCCAACCCATAGTGTTTATTTTTTATTGTTGTTATTATTATTGTTTGTATGTTGCACGTCAGGCAATTTGATACCAGAAGCAGCAAGTTGTGCAAGTATATCCTTTATCTGTGACAATTCACCTTTAAGTTCCTTCATTTCCTTGTCCTGCTGTGCCTTTTCGGCAAATGCAGGATTCAACGCTGTAAGCATCTCATCGCAGCTTTTGATTACTTTCTGATGGTATTCCACAGATTCCACAACCCTTACACTACTTATTTTCATTGCTTCTATCTCTGCATTGATGGCATCCTTGCTTTCCGATACAACCACATTTCCGCCTACTTGGGAAAAGTCTGCTATACTAAGATTGGCTGGCAACTTTTGAAAATCAAGAGTATCATCTCCAACCTTAACTTTCACATCCACAACCATTTCATTTTGCGGAAGAGGATATGCTGTATATCCGTTCTGATATTTAGGAACAGGATTTGAAACACTTACCACAGTGCCCACATCACATCTTGGGTTTTCCCCTTTATGCAATATGAAAAACTGCTGTCCTTGTCGTATTGATTGAAACATACTTATTCTAACTTTTTAATATCATTTTACAGTGCTTCTAGCCTGTGCGGCAGTAGCAGGTGCAACGATATGATTAACTACTTGAAATATCCCATTACATTTGTCGTAATAGACAAAGTATTTATTGCCTTGTGAAATCTCACTTGATGGCATTTGATCTCCAGAACCGTTTACCAAAGGAACCTTGCTTGTGGATGTTGATGTGGTATTTGTCAGTGTGGTAGCCACAGAAACAAGATACCCGTCAGATCCGGCAGCAGGAACATGATTTACACTCAAGAGCAAAATACCTTGATTTGGCAATCGCCTGAACAGGCACGGGCTAATACCATAGATAACCTCTGAATTTGTCGTGTCTGTTGTTACAGAAGATGTCCGAACAAACGGTATTCCTCCAAAGTCAAGTCTATGTACTCCTTTAAAACGGTTAGCGTTATATCCCATCATATAAGGATTAAAAAAATAACTCATAACTTTTCCCTTTCTTTAGAATTTTACTATATTTGCATCGGGATAGATAGGAGTAATTAACCTATTGAAAAGGGTTCGCTAACGCCCTTCCCTCTTTTTTTTTATGTTAGCATCACTAAAATAAGTTAGCAATGACAAACGAAGAATTTATTAAGAGCATCTCCTTGGAAGGAGAAATTTGGAAGGACGTAATCGGATATGAAGAAACATATATGGTTTCTTCATATGGTAGAGTTGTGTTTAAAGAACGTTTTAGAGATAATGGCAATGGTGGATACGTTATGCCACCAAAGCTATGTCATTTAATGGAAACGAAATTTGGATACTTACAAGCTCGCCTATATAAAGATAATAAAGAGAAAAAATGCTATGTTCATAGATTAGTTGCATCTGCACATATATCTAACCCTAATAATTATCCCATAATAGACCATATAGATACCAACAGGAAAAACAACAAAGTATCTAATTTAAGATGGTGCAATTCCTCTATGAATGCTCTAAATCCAATAACAAGAAAAAGAAACTCTTTATCTAAAATTGGAAATAGAAAAATTATTCTAGCAAACAGTAAATCTGTTGTTCGTATCAATCCAAGTAATCCTAATGATATTAAGATTTATGAATCACCCACTTTTGCTAAAAAAACAGAAGGATATAATCAAGGTCATATTTCCGCTGTATGTTTAGGCAAAAGAAAGTATCATAAAGGATATAAATGGATGTACCTATCCGATTACGAAGCCCAATTCAATAAGTCAAAGAACTCTTAACTAAACTTTAGCAATTGCAACCACAGTTGTCACCAGCAGCATAACCTGCACCAAAACCAGCCATGAACGGATAACCTCCATAGCAACAATTTGGGTTAGGCACTATATAGGATGGAACCGGGCACGGAGCCTTAAGTTGTCCAACTATATTTGCAGTCTGAGCCTGTTGAGAAGCAGCCAGAGCCAAATTGCTGTTTTCCTGTCTAAGTGCATCTATCTTGTTTTGCATTTCACGCATTTCAAGCTGACAGAATTTATCATTGATGATAGCTGTTTGAGCGTCTATCTTTGCGCCAAGAATGTTAAACTGAGTGTTCGCATTGCTTGTCAAAGTATTAGTCTGCTCTACAGTAGCCAAACGGCTATCACATCCTTGACGTTCAATAGCTGTACGGATATCACAGCAGCAAGAAGCAAGCTGAGAACCGATAGCTGCACTATTGGACTGAATTGAGTTGATGATCTGTTGAGAGGAAAGACCTACCTGATTACCAACTTGCTGAATCTGTCCTTGAATTTGGCAGATAGCATTCTGCAACTGTTGAGTAGAGCAGTTCAAAGAACTAGCCAACTGATTGATAGCTGTTCCGTTTCCTTGAATAGCGTTCATCAACAATTCACGTCCTGCTTCATTGTTCAATTGAGCAGGGATTCCGTTTGCTCCATTGCCAAACCCGTTACCGAATCCGTTACCACCCCACAGGAAGAAGAGCAGGATAATCCAGATCCAATAACAACCAGCACCACCCCAAGCGTCTTGATTTCTGTTACCATTCATCAAGGCAGCTACAAGATTGGGGTCTAATCCTTTATTCTGCAACAGTGCAGGAATCATTGACATAATACCTGCGCTTTCTCCAGCGGCAGGATTGTCGAACATAAAAATTTTGTCTGAACCCATAATATTGTAATTTAATGTGTGTGTATTATAACTCCCGTAAAGACTGTGCACTCATCTTTACGAGTGTAAATTTACAACATGGATTGCCTAAACAAAAATAAAAATTTCGCAGTATAACCTATTGTGTTTCAGATAGTTTAAACTTGTTAAAATAAGTTATTTACTTGTGTGTTGTTTTTCCTATTCGTATATTAGCGCAATAATTTTAAAATAGAGGAATTGAAGATGAAAGAATTAAAAAAATGGAATAATAATCCAATAAAGATTACGTATTTAATACCTAGTGGAAACAAGTACGCTTATATAAAATTAGGTGACACTGTTGATCTGACGAACGGAACATATAAAATAACCGCTTTGGATAATGAAGAAAACATTTTCCAAGCGGTTAATATGGAGAATAAAGATGATTGTGTTACAATGTATGCGTATGAGGTTGTATAATTTCCCTAGCTTTTAGTCTTGTATTTGCCCCTTGACTTCTTTGGACGTATAAGCCCGTTGTTTTTAAGAGCATCCAATGTTTCTTTCAAATAAACGGGTTTTGGCATTCCTTGTACTCTAACGGGAGATAATAACGGTTGTACGGGATGAAATTTAGTACCTTTGTATGTAAGCCTTGCAAACTCGGTATCACTCACATCAAGATACTTTATGGCATTTTCTCTATCAAAATAAGACGGTATGATAGTTGATTTGTTTATTGCGTCAGTAAGGAAGTTGAACTGTTCCGCATCAACATTCGAGTTTCCGCTTTTCAATGCTAGAGATATCCCGTCAAGTAAGGAAGCTAATATAGTGTTATAATTCATGCCCATGACTTACTCGATAGATGATATGTTTGCTGTTCCCGTAACACTTACCTTGCTTCCTGGTGTGACTGAAAAATATTCCACCGTTCCTGCCGGGAGAAGCATTCCTGTTGGTGCTATTCTGCTTGATCTGCTTTTCGTTTCCTGTACCAATGAGATACGGCATCCATCCGATGTCGCTACTCTTATAAGGTTTGACAATGCTGTGTATTCCTTGTCGGTTACATCTTCCGATGCTGATATTCTTGCAGCTACGATACCTTTTAACGCTTCATCCTTTGAAGCGTTTTTGGTGGAGAAATACCCACCTATCTGTTGTTTATCATTGTTTTCCATATCCTTTCAAGTAAGATTGTTTCACACTTTCGGCAAACTCGTTCAGCTTTACATAATCTGGGTCAAGTTTGTTTAAAATACCTTTTCTGAGAGCCGCTTCTTCCTCACCGTTGGGAAATTCATCCTTTATGGCGGCATCTACCGTTTTGTCGTATGATACAGGGTTCTTTACACGCTGTACATCGGCTTTCCACTTTTTGACGAACTTTTCCTGTACAATATTTCCCATATCGTCCGTTTCGGGTTCGTCAACTTGTTCAATGTTTAAATGAACATTGCTATATCCAGTGCCTAAATCAAAGATAAAGGCAGGCTTCTCGTCAAAAATCAAACCTCTTTCCATAGTTTAAATATCTAATGTTCCATCAAAATAATAACCCCTATTGAATTTTATGACAACATCTTCCAATGGTAAAAGGCTTTTGTCTACTTGGGAAAGGAATGCTCCTAATGTTTCGTATCCGCCTTTCACAAAGCATTTTTCTCCTTTGAACAGTATCTGCATTCTTACCCATGTACTATTGTCCTTCTTTGTAGATGGTCTTACATCAAAATCAAGAATGTCTATATGCTCATCGACAAGTTTGTCTATCTTTATATCCTTTCCGTCAAACTTTCTTGGCACTCTTATATTTAAGTTACTAATCTTTGTCATGTGGCTATTATTATTAACTAAAACTTTATTAATTAAGTTTTTAGAATCACAGTGCATCAACATACCCATATAACTCGTAATTGATTTTGGGTTATTACGTTTTGACGCAAAGTTTTTCTTTATTCTCTTTCTTATTTTGGTATGACCAGGAGTAAAGACGAATCCACCGAAATCTATTCCTTCTGAAACGGGGAATATCCTGTAATTTTTCTTCATCTCCAATTTCTTTTCATACCACAGGTAATTTCTTATCCTCCACAGCCATTCATGCAACTGTTTCTTATCATGGGATAATATCACCATATCATCGGCAAATCTGAAATAATGCTTTACTTTGAACTGCTCCTTCACAACATGGTCCAAAGACCTTAATACCAAATGGCTTCCTATCTGAGCGTCAGGATTGCCAATAGCCAGACCTTTATTGCTATAATTAAGCGTATTCATAAGCCATAACGCATCCCTGTCTTTCAAATCTTTGCTGTATGCCTTCTTGTAAACGCTGTGCCTTACGGACGGATAAAACTTCTTAATATCCATTTTCAAAACGTATATTTTCCCGTTTTTGTCCATTTCAAGCAATGTCCGTTTCATCTTTCTCACAAGGGAGTGCTTTTTAACCTTACTTGTAATACCCCTTTTGGGCAGACAGTTATATGAATCAAGTGTAAGGCTTTTTGTCCATCTGTCCATCATTGGTATCAAAAGGCTGTGCTGGATAATCCTGTCCGGATAAAACGGGAGTTTGTGTATCTCCCTTATCTTTCCTGCATCAGTCACTTTCTCTATCACCTCATACTTGCTTACATGGTATGATTTGTCTTTAAGCATCTGATAAACATTCTGATGATATTCATCCTTATGTTTCTCATAATCCCTCACACCCCTGTGATTTCTCTTTCCTTTCTTTGCCTTTTCAGCAGCAGAGATAATGTTATCCATACTGCCTATCGTTTCAAAAATATTATTCAATCTTTTCATCTTACGTGCTTTTCTTTGCCCGTTGAGCCAAAGCTAACTAACTTTCCATATACCTACAACTGTAAATGTACTAATAAGTTCCCATCCTCAAACAATGGGTTGTCTTGACATTTTTCATCTTCCTGACGAGGCTTCTGTATAGCAGTAATTTTTTTAGCACGTTAGCTGCCACCGATGTTCGTGTTCGCAGTTTCAGGGGCATTGTTCGCATAACCATTCCGCAGAGAACAATTGTCGTTGTTCGACTTACCACCAAAGTAAACACCACCATTCTACAGACCGCCTTTTTTCAACTAACCGCCTTTGACAGACTTATTTCACTTTGCTGACGCATTTGGTTAGATTTTTATTATGCAAACTTAAACATAATTAATATATTTTGCAAGTTTTGGGAGGGGGATTTTTCACTTCGTGAAAAATTAGGGTTGGGTTATTGTACAACGAAAGCCGCCACCGATG
>PPYE01031027.1_pt1 | contig 11230 bp, 9 predicted proteins | sample 1559881 | NCBI WGS metagenome assembly PPYE01 (sample SAMN08240022, study PRJNA423297) | Human gut metagenome, whole genome shotgun sequencing project.
AGTGGGATTCGAACCCACGCGCCCTTGCGGACAAACGGTTTTCAAGACCGCCTCGTTATGACCACTTCGATATCTCTCCATATGTTGTTGACTGCGTTCGTTGTGTTCTCACCGCCGACGCAAGTGATATTCTAGCATCAATACCCGCATCTGTCAACAACTTTTTTACATTTTTTTCAATTTTTATTTTTATCTTCCCAGATTTTCCATAAAACCCGCTAAAATACGGCATTTTTCAATCACCAAACATTCTTTAATGTTTCAAAAATGCTTCCGCGATATCAAGATCCTCCGGGGTTGTGATCTTAATATTCTGATAAGATCCCTCTGCCAGAGTAACCTTTGCCCCTGTCTCCTGCTCTACTACCATGGCATCATCTGTAATTTTGCTCATATCTTTCTGACGAATGCTGTCATGAGCCTCACGTATCAGTGAATACGAAAAAATCTGCGGGGTCTGAATTGTCCACACACACTTTCTGTTTGGAGTTTCTTTTACATATCCCTCTTCATCAGAAAGTTTGACTGTATCTTTAGAAGGCATACCAATCACACATGCACCTGTTTCCTTCACTTTCTGCAGACCACGTTTAAGAATTTCTTCTGTCACAAAAGGTCTTGCACCGTCATGGATCAATACATATTCACAGTCTCTGCATTCACAAAGACCTGCATAGACAGAATCATAGCGTTCTTTTCCTCCCGGGATTACTGCCGATACCTTTGTAAATCCATATTTTTGCACGATTTCTTCTTTACAGTAGGAGATAGATTCCTCTCCTGTCACAAGAATAATATCCTGAATCAGAGGACTTTCCTGAAAACAGCGCAGGGAATAATACAGAACCGGGTATCCCTGTATCTCCAGGAACTGCTTCTGTACTTTACTGTGCATTCTTTTTCCCTGCCCTGCTGCCAGAACAATGGCCGTATTTCTTTCTGACATCTCAACGCTCTCCCAGTTTAAGATTCGGCACAGCATTCAGATCCCAGCCATGACGTGTACCTTTAATATATTCATAATAAGCAGCTACTCCGATCATTGCTGCATTGTCTGTACAGAAGATCGGTGACGGCCGATAAAAACTGTAATTATTTTTCTTACATGCTTCTTCCATTGCCGCTCTTAACGTTCCATTCGAAGCCACTCCGCCTGCAATTGCAATCTTAGTCATCCCATAATCTTTGGCTGCAAGCATTGTATGCTCCACCAGCACATCAACTACCGCTTTCTGGAAAGATGCTGCCAGATCTGCTCTGTTTATCTCTTCTCCGGTCATCTGCGCATGATTAATATAATTCAACACTGCTGATTTTACACCACTGAAGCTGAAATCGTACGGACAATCTCCAATTTTAGCTTTTGGAAACTCAATTGCATTGGGATTTCCCTCTTTAGAGAGCTTGTCTACCTTTGGTCCTCCCGGATATCCCAGTCCGATAGCTCTTGCAACTTTGTCAAAAGCTTCGCCTGCAGCATCATCACGGGTACGTCCCAGGATTTCAAATTCTCCATAATCCTTAACGATCACAAGGTGTGTATGTCCTCCTGACACGATCAGACATAAAAATGGAGGTTCAAGATCCGGATGTTCAATATAATTTGCTGACACATGGCCCTCAATATGGTGGACCCCTACCAGTGGAAGCTTCTTTGCATAAGCAATTGCCTTCGCCTCAGCAACGCCCACAAGAAGTGCACCTACAAGTCCCGGACCATAAGTGACACCAATTGCATCCAGATCATCAAGAGTTACATCTGCATCTGCCAGTGCCTGTTCAATTACCTGATTAATCTTTTCAATATGTTTACGGGAAGCAATTTCCGGAACTACCCCACCGTATAAAGTATGAAGAGCGATCTGTGAAGAGATTACATTTGACAGAATAGTTCTTCCGTTTTTGACAACAGAAGCTGCAGTCTCATCACAGGAACTCTCAATTGCAAGAATTAATGTATCTTTCATTTTCTGTTCCTCATATATCGGACGGATAAGTCATCCGTTTTACTACTTGTTCATAATCAGTTTCAGTGACATATTATTCCTCAAAATTCAATTCCAGACTCTTTCCGTCTTTTCCCGGATATGCATTTGGAAAAATTTCACGAACTTTATCCATAAACTCATCCGGTCTGACCAGAGACGGACTGTAATGTGTCAGCCACATCTCCTTTACCCGGGCATCACGGGCCAAAACCGCCGCCTCGCGGAAAGTCATATGCTTGTATCCGCGTGCTTTGTCTGCTTTGTCATCTTCTCCGTACATTCCTTCACAGATAAACAGATCCGATTCCTTTGCATTTTGCAGGATAGATTCTGTTGGTCTGGTATCTGTTGTATAAGTAAGCCTGATTCCTTTTCTCGCAGGTCCAAGTACCATCTCCGGTGTATAGGTAATACCGTCTGCTTCGATGGTCTGCCCTTTCTGGAGCGGATTCCAGTATTTCAGTGGAATATCCTGCTCTTTCGCTCTCTCAGCCGAGAATTTTCCCTGGCGGAGAATCTCAAGGGTATAGCCATAACAGAGTACATTATGGTTCACTTTAAAAGCCGTAATACGATAGCCATTTAATTCAATGACCTGCTCCGGCTGTGTAATCTCAATAAATTTAATTTCAAACGGAAGCTCCGGTGCAATGACGCGAAGTGCATTGACCACTCTCTCCAGACCTTTGGGACCTACCAGAGTCAATGGTTCTGTGCGGTCTGCATTTCCCATAGTAAGAAGAAGTCCCGGAAGCCCACTGATATGATCTCCATGATAATGAGTAAAACAAATCACATCAATAGGTTTAAAGCTCCATCCCTTCTCCTTAATTGCTACCTGAGTACCTTCACCACAGTCAATGAGCAGACTGCTCCCGTTATATCTTGTCATAAGCGCAGTCAACCATCTGCGAGGCAGAGGCATCATTCCACCGGTTCCAACTAAACATACATCTAACATATATTCCCTCTATTTTCCAGCTTCCGGCAATTCCCTTAAAAGGTGTATGGTCCGGCTGCTGATTTTTTCTGCTTTCATTTCTTTTTCATTCAGGATGTCTGGTCATAAGCAGCGCATCCTCCACAGGATCACTGTAATATGCCTTACGTATTCCATCTCCGGTAAATCCCATACGTTCATATAGACGGATTGCAGTCTCATTTCCCACACGTACTTCCAGATGGATTGTCGTAACCTCCCTCTCTGCAGCAAGGCGGATCAGGCTCTGCATCAGAAAAGCGCCAATTCCTTCTTTTTGTCTGTCCCTGCGCACAGCCACATTGGTAATATCTCCCTCATCCAGAACCATAAGAAGACCGCAGTAACCCAGAATCTTTTCTTTCTCTTCCACCACCAGAAACATGGCATCATCCCTGGTCAGAAAAGTAAAAAAACCTTCTTTTGTCCATGGCACATGAAAAAGATCCTGCTCAATCTCCATTACCTGATCCAGGTCATCCACAAGCATTTCCCGCAGGATCATATTTTTGTACCTGCCGGTTTCTGCTCTTTTTCTCTCTCTGCACGCTCACGCTCTGCCTGGGAAACGCGGAGATATTCCGGGATATGTTCCATAGCAGTCTCTGTGCGTCCTTCTTTATAATAAATACTGCCAAGAGCTGCCACTGCCGCTGCTCTCTGTTTATTTACATGAGCCGGTGCAAAAGAATACGGAACCTGCAGTTTCTCTGCGATCAGTTCACGAAATACAGGTACACCGTCTCCCAAAAATGTAACCATCTCTCCTCTCTGATTCAGTTCTTCCAGCAGTTCCTCGATCGGTGCTGCCCACTGTTCTTTCAAAGTCATAAGCTGATGCTCTTCAAATCTGTAAATTCCTGTATATACCTGCTTTCTTCTGGCATCCATGATCGGACAGATCAAGCCCTGTGCATCATAAAGATTATATGCCAGTGCATCTACTGTCGGTACTGCTACCAATGGTTTCTTCAGGGCAAGTCCCAGGCCTTTGGCTGTTGCCGAGCCGATACGGAGTCCTGTAAAGGATCCCGGTCCCGCTGCCACTGCAATAGCATCTACGGATTCCAGTTCCAGTTCTGTCATCTTCACAATCTCATCTAACATCGGAAGCAAAGTCTGAGAATGTGTTTTCTTATAATTTACAGTATACTCAGCCAGTAATGTATCATCTTCCACAACTGCTACAGATGCAACAATTCCTGAGCTGTCCAAAGCTAAAATTTTCATTTCTACCTCCTAACTGTTCTCCGGACCAATCACTGTAATCCTTCTATAATCAAAGCCTTTCTCCAGATCTTTCTCTATGGTTACTTTGATCAGCTTTTCCGGAAGGATTTCTTCGATCAGATCAGCCCATTCGATCAGACAGATTCCCTGTCCGAAGAAATAATCGTCATATCCGATTTCTTCCATTTCCTCAATGTCACCGATACGGTAAACATCAAAATGATATAAAGGAAGACGTCCGCTTTCGTATTCCTGAATGATCGTGAATGTCGGGCTGCAGATAGGCTCTGTGATCCCAAGCCCTGCCGCAACTCCCTGGGTAAATACGGTTTTTCCAACTCCAAGATCACCTGTCAGAGTATAAATCTGACCCGGTTTCGCATTCTCTCCGATCTTCTTTCCCACCTCAAATGTTTCCTGTGGTGTTTTTGTCTCTATAATCATCTTTTCCACCTTTTTCTTGCAGAATTGTTCTTTGCATATTATAATAGAGCGAACAGCGAAATACAATACTTTTTGAAAAGGAGACTTGAAACTATGGCAAATCCGATAGTTACAATTACCATGGATAATGGCGATGTGATGAAAGCAGAATTATATCCTGAGATTGCACCGAATACAGTTAATAACTTTATCAGTCTTGTAAAAAAAGGCTTCTATGACGGACTTATTTTCCATCGTGTGATCAACGGTTTCATGATCCAGGGAGGATGCCCGGACGGAACAGGTATGGGCGGTCCGGGATACAGCATTAAGGGTGAATTCACTCAGAACAGATTTAAAAATGATCTGAAACATACTGCAGGTGTTCTTTCCATGGCACGCGCCATGCATCCAAACTCAGCAGGAAGCCAGTTCTTTATCATGCACAAAGATGCTCCGCATCTTGACGGTGCTTATGCTGCATTCGGCAAGATCACTGAAGGAATGGATGTTGTAAACCGTATTGCAGAAGAAGATACCGATTACAGCGACCGTCCGCTTGACGAGCAGAAAATCAAATCCATGACAGTAGAAACTTTCGGTGTTGATTATCCGGAACCGGAGAAATGCTGATTCGCTGACTGTTTATGCCCCATGCAGTTTTCAGGCTGCATGGGGCATATTTTATCAGTCCGTAAATACTTTCACTTCACCGTCAATCACTGAATAGTAAAGATCTTTCTCTTTCTTCATCTTCGCTCTTCCATTTGTTCCCTCGGTGATTGCTTTTTCTACAAATGCAATCTGATCCGCCGGAACCAGCAAATGCAGAACTACCCTGTCAGTGTATTCAGAATCAAGGATCGGTAATTTCTGTTCTCCGGCAATATACTGGATCTTGCCTATCCCGGTATAATCCGTAACTACTTCCATAGAAATTCCGTAGGTTTTCTCAATCACTGTGCTGGCGGCAAGACCTTCCTGCAGACTCCTGGAATATGCTCTGACAAGACCTCCTGTTCCAAGAAGTATCCCTCCAAAATATCTGGTAACTACTGCTGCCACATTATAAATATCTTCCCCCAGGATTACATCCAGCATTGGTCTTCCCGCAGTGCCTGACGGCTCACCATCGTCACTGCATCTGGTATATTCTCTGTTCTTTCCCACCGAATATACATAGCAGTTATGTCTGGCATCCCAATATTTCTTCTTCATTTCCTCTATAAAGGCCAGTGCCTCCTCTTCGGTCTGTACAGGACGCACTGTAGCAATAAATCTGGATTTCTTTTCCACGATCTCGCCTTCCCCGCCCTCGTAAACTGTCTTATATTTCTCAAGCATGTCTCATACTCCTCTTTCCGTTCTCTTATTGACTCAGTGTACCATGAATTACAAAAATGTGCCAGCACAGTGTATACTAATCCTGTAAAAAAACACAATAACCATTAAAAAAGCTCCAAAAGCAATTGTGAATTTTTATTTTTCTGCTTTATTTACTTATTCTTATTTGATATAATAGAACGGATTATAAAGGAGGTTTAACATGAACTACGGTAAAAAGTCGACTGCAAAGAAACGGACGGCACTGATCTCCCGTTCTTCCATGATGGGAAAGCGCGCCAGAGTTTCTTTCATCAGAGTCCTGTTCGTATCACTGATAGCACTCTGCATCGCAGTAACCTGTCTGGGTGTGGGGTCATTCAGGGGTGTAATTGATACTGCTCCTGATGTTGATGATATTGATATTATGCCACTGGGCTATGCAACCTTTCTCTACGATGATGCAGGGAATCAGATCCGTAAACTGGCTGCTCCGGATTCCAACCGACTGCCTGTCACTCTCGATCAGATACCTGTTGATCTGCAGCATGCAGTTGTCGCAATTGAGGATGAACGTTTCTATGAACATAACGGTATTGACGTAAAAGGTATTCTTCGTGCCGGAATGAAAGCTCTCACTACCGGAGATTTCTCAGAAGGTGCCAGTACGATCACACAGCAGCTTCTTAAGAATAACGTATTTACCAACTGGACCAGTGAATCTACTCAGCTGGAAAGATTTACGCGAAAAATCCAGGAACAGTACCTTGCTGTCCAGGTTGAGAAAAAAACTGATAAAGACACCATTCTTGAGAATTACCTGAACACAATTAACCTGGGTGCCGGTTCCTACGGTGTACAGGCTGCCGCACGACAGTATTTTGACAAGGATGTATGGGATCTGAATCTTTCTGAATGTGCAACTCTGGCAGGTATCACACAGAACCCGACGAAATTTAACCCGATCATCAATCCTGACAGCAACAGGAAGAGACGCAAGGAAGTTCTCCAGCATATGCTGGATCAGAACTATATTACTCAGGATCAGTATGATGAAACTCTTGCAGATGATGTTTATTCCCGTATCCAGGCCGCTCAGGAAAAGAACTCCAGCACTGAGAATACTGTTTACACATATTTTGAAGATGAACTGACAGATCAGATCATCAACGACCTGATGAATATCAAAGGTTACACCAAAAAACAGGCAACCAATCTTCTCTACAGCGGCGGACTTAAAGTATATACAACACAGGATTCCAAGATCCAGAATATCCTGGATGAGGAATATGCAGATCCTTCCAATTATCCGGACACTGTCCAGTATGAACTTGACTATGCCCTGACGGTTACCGATCCTGATGGAAATCCGGTAAACTACAGCAAGGAAATGCTGCAGCTTTATTTTCAGAATGAGGATCCCGATTTCGATCTTCTGTTCGATTCCCCGGAAGATGGACAGACTTATGTAGACAAATATAAGGCAAGCATACTCGCCAACGGAAGTAAAGTTCTTGCAGAGCGTGTCAATTTCGCACCTCAGCCACAGTCTTCCATGAGTGTGATCGACCAGCATACCGGCTATGTAAAAGCTCTGATCGGTGGTCGTGGAGAGAAAACGGCAAGTCTTACACTGAACCGGGCAACGGACACTACCAGACAGCCTGGTTCTACCTTTAAGATTGTGTCCACTTATGCACCTGCTTTAAATGAAAAAGGCATGACTCTTGCAACAACATTTGAAGACGAACCTTATGAATATCCGGATGGTTCCCCTGTAAACAACGCAACCCGTTCTTACAACGGAACAACCACGATCCGTACTGCGATCCAGAATTCCATTAACGTTGTAGCCGTCAAGTGTCTGGAAAAAGTAACTCCTGAGCTTGGATTGAAATATCTGGACAACTTTGGTTTTACAACCCTTGCTCATGGAACAGAGGCTGACAAAGATGCCAATGGTAATGTATGGAGCGATGCAAACCTTGCCACTGCGCTTGGCGGCATCACCCGCGGTGTCACAAATGTTGAACTGTGTGCATCCTATGCAGCCATCGCAAATGACGGAAATTATATCAAGCCAATTTATTACACAAAAATTCTGGATCACAACGGAAACATCCTGATCGAGAATACTGCTGCCGAACGTTCCGTAATCAAAGAAAGTACTGCTTTTCTTCTCACCAGTGCAATGGAGGATGTTGTAAAACAGGGTACAGGTACAGCCTGCCAGCTTGACAATATGCCTGTTGCCGGAAAAACAGGTACAACCGAAGCCTATAACGACTTGTGGTTTGTGGGTTATACACCATATTATACATGCGCAGTATGGTCCGGTTATGACAACAATGAGAAATTACCTGATTATGCGCGTAACTTCCACAAAGCTTTATGGAAAAAGGTTATGACTCGTATCCATGAGGGACTTCCTTCCAAAGAATTCGAGAAGCCTGCAAGTGTAGAAAAGTTAAGTGTCTGCGAGGAAACCGGACTTCTTCCAAGAGCCGGCTGTCCGGTGATCACTGAATACTTTGACGTAGGTACCATGCCTACTGAATACTGTGACCAGCATTTCTATGACAGTGATGATTATGATTATGACTATAATTATGATACAGATTCCTCTGATCAGACTGACAACACCACTGACACTGATAACAGCGGAAACTCTGATAATGGAGATACCGACAACAGTGGTGACAGTAACAATACTGATGACAACAGTAACAGCGGTGACGATGGTACTGATAATACCGGCGGAAGCGATGGCAACGGTAACAGCGGTGACGATGGTACTGATAATACCGGCGGAAGCGATGACAACGGTGACGGTAACGAGGATGATTCCTCTTATCAGGTCGACTATTATTAATGCAAAAATACCGGTACAGGAGCACCTCCGAATGATGTTCCTGTACTGCAAAAAATCCACAGTCCTGTCAACTCAGGGCTGTGGATTTTTTATATATTTTCAAAATTGATTCTCAGATATTATACTTCTTTAATAACCATACGCGCAGATCCGTAAATACCTGCATCATTTCCGAGAGTTGCAAGAATGATCGGTGTTTTCTTGCATGCTGTAAAAGCATATTTCTCATAGTATTTCTGAATACAGTCGATCAATGGCTGTCCGGCTTTGGAAACACCACCGCCGATAACGATGGCTTCCGGATCTGTCACACATGCAAACATGGCAAGTGTTCCGCCAAGCATTTCTCCTACCTGTGCCATAACATCGCAGGCTACTTTGTCGCCCTCTTTAAAAGCATCCAGAACATTCTTTGCTGAAAGTTTTGTAAATTTGCGAAGAACAGTCTGCTCATCTGTAGCAGCCAGAGTTCTCTGTGCCACGCGAACGATACCTGTTGCAGACGCATACTGCTCCAGACATCCACAGTTACCACAGTTGCAGGCTTCCTTTTCTTCATGGTCAACTGCTGCATGACCGATTTCTCCACCTGCACCATGAGCACCGCCAACAATCTTTCCATCAACGATGATTCCACCGCCGACACCTGTTCCAAGAGTTACAAGAATAACGTTCTTAGCTCCTGCTGCTGCGCCTTTCCATGCTTCGCCAAGCGCTGCTACATTGGCATCGTTTCCTGCTTTGGACGGAAGTCCTGTCAGTTCTGTCAGTTCCTTAGTAACTTCTTTAAAGCCCCAGAAAAGGTTTACCGCACATGGCACTTCCCCTCTCTCGTTAACAGGTCCCGGTACCCCGATTCCCACACCGTCGATTTCTTCTTTATCCAGCTTACGCTCTGCGATCTTGTCAAGGATTGTCTTTGCAATATCCGGCAGGATTGCTTCTCCACTGTTCTCCTTACGTGTAGGAATTTCCCATTTCTCAACTAAGACTCCGTCTGTCTGAAAGAGTCCACATTTTACAGATGTACCACCAACGTCAATTCCAAAACAATACTTTCCCATAATATCTGATATCCTCCAAATTACTTTAAATTATTTTTCTTCACGTTTCTTTGCAAGGTTTGCCTGAACACGTTTGTACAGCTCTTCCGCTGCATTGTATCCCATCTTCTTCTGTCTGTGGTTAACTGCCGCAGATTCAACGATAATAGCCAGATTACGTCCCGGACGGATAGGCAGAGAATGGCATACAATCTTATTTCCAAGATACTCTGTATATTCCTCATGCAGGCCGAGACGGTCATATTCTTTGTCTCTGTCCCACTCTTCCAGTTTGATAACCAGATCCACTGACTGTGTATCCTTAACGCTCTCAACACCAAACAGAGTTTTGACATCGATAATTCCGATACCACGAAGCTCAATGAAATGTCTTGTGATATCCGGTGCCGAACCCACCAACGTCACATCACTGACTTTACGAAGTTCTACAACATCATCACTGACAAGACGATGTCCTCGTTTGATCAGTTCCAGCGCAGCCTCACTCTTGCCAATTCCGCTCTCACCAGTGATCAGGACACCTTCACCATATACATCCACAAGCACACCATGGATGGAAATACATGGTGCCAGCTGTACACCCAGCCAGCGGATAATCTCAGCCATAAAACTGGAAGTTGTACGCTCTGTCACGAAAGTCGGAACATTATATTTAACTGCCAGATCGATCATATCCTGTGATGGTCTTGTCATTGTACTGAAAATTACACAGGGAATCTTGCTGGAAATAAATCTTTCATATTTAAATTTCCGTTCCTCATCACTGAGCTGCATCAGATAAGTATACTCTACATATCCGATGATCTGTACCCGTTCATTTGCAAAATGCTCCAGATATCCTGTCAACTGCAATGCCGGTCTGTTGATCTCCGCTGTCTTGATCACAATCTCAGACAGATCAATTTCAGGAGTCAGGTTGTGAAGTCCCAGTTCCTGAACTAATTTTGTCAACTGTACACCCTTCATTTATTTCTCCTTTTCAGTTCAAAATCTGAAAGCCCGGTCTGTCCGCTATCTCAAAACCTGTTCATACAGACATAACTCATTTATAGCTGTCGTCCGAAACTTTCATAGTAAATTTCACGTCTTTTTTATTATATCACATCACTATATACAACTTCAATTACAAAAAGCGAGAGTCTTTGGGTAATATGTAGAAGAACCCAGGAATATTTTTACATATTTTATATTTTTTTCTCACCAGTGTGCCGACAAGTTGATTCTTGAAACAATCTTGCAGGATAAATTTTTTTATTTCAAGGCAGAGGAAGGAGGCGTAGCGGGCTACGCTGAGGCTTTTAGACCTGTGCAATCGGATTCGCAGACAAGTGAGTGGTATAGTTATTTCGAA
>PPYE01645286.1_pt1 | contig 11230 bp, 9 predicted proteins | sample 1559881 | NCBI WGS metagenome assembly PPYE01 (sample SAMN08240022, study PRJNA423297) | Human gut metagenome, whole genome shotgun sequencing project.
CAGCGGCGCGTAATCGCCCGGCACGCCCACCTTCAGTTCACCGCTGTGCTCGATGGATTGCATATCGCGCGCCTGGGCGTCGCAGGTCATTATCGCCAGCGTCAGCGCCAGCCCCACCGTCAGTCTCATTTCGCCATCCTTAAAGTTATCGGTTTTCATGCCAGAGTGACCGGCCGCATCAGTCACAGTATCCGCAGCGCGAGCCAGGGCATTCATCCTATTTTTAAACACCGGGACATACAACCCGACGTGGGGCAAAACGTTAATTAATCCTCTTTCTCGCTATGAGCTTGCTGGTTGTTTTGACTTTCAGTAAAATGCCCCGCAGCGCATTCATATATTATTCTTGGCTATACGTTTAATATATTATTTCTTATCGTTTGTTTTAACTTCCCCTTATACGTTAATAGTTGAATATTAAATCATAACGCACTGATTAATAAGTAAAAACACTTCATGCAACATCTTTCATTAGGATTTTTCTAATGATCCTGCTTATCATCTTATTTACTCCCTTCCTCTCCAGCGGTAATACTTGGTTACAGAAGCAGTGTATAAGGAAATACATTATGATTATTATCATTTCCGCCAATAAATTTTTTATTAAAAAAAGATCATTCATGGCGATATCGTTTTTGTCGTTAAAAGTGAGATTCTTGCCGATCCAGTCGAAAACATTATCATAAACTCTATTTCGACGATCGTGCTTGATTATATAGATGTTACCCAACGGCTGCAGAAATACTTACAGAATGCGTCTGATCATCGCTGTATTAAAGTGTTCAGAAAATCAATTAGCTCGCTGGACAGTTGTGTCAATATTAAACTTACGAAACAGGAGGACTCTCTTCTCCCCTATATCATCTCAGGTTTAAATAATAAGAAAATTGCTCAGGCCACCGACCTTAGCAATATGATGATCAGTCACTATCGGAGAAACATCTACCAGAAACTCAATGTCCGCAATATTGCAGGCCTGTATCATTTCCTGCACTCCCTGGAGGGGGGATAAGTTCGCTTTATGGCTATCACAACAACAGAGCTAACGGCTTATGCAGCGTCAATGAGTATGCCTGGCTATTAGCTTCCCTGGGTCACAACAGAAGGAATTGGCTATGAAAATGAAATCACTTTGCCTGGCAATGGCACTCGTCGGCTTGACCTCACACTATGCCGCCGCGGCGGACGGTACGCTGAATTTTATCGGTAAAATTGTCAACTCAAGTTGCAAACTGGAAGGTGCCGATAAGAACGGTGTCATTGAAGTTACGATGGGCTCTGTTCCGCTGTCTAAATTAAAAAATGGTACCAATGGCACCGGGCCAGAAGTTGGGGTCAATATTAGCGTCAGCGATTGTGAAAAGGGCACGTACTATATTGTGCTCGACGGACCTTCAGCCACCGAGGCGCCTATCCCTAACATACTGGCTCTCGATACGGATCCGAATTCGGCTAAAAAAGTCGGCATTAAGCTAACCGACCGCAATAATACCCCGGTCACACTCGATAAACCTTTCGATCCCACCGTCGACCCGAGTATTACGATCGATGCCGATGGCGGCTCTGGTACCTTCTACCTGAAAGCCTATTACTACACCTGGGATACAGACGAAGTCGACGCTGGCGCCGGCAATGCGACCGCCCGGTTTACCATTATGCAGGAATAACACCTGGCCAGGGACGGCACGACGCGGATAAGGGGTAAGATATGAAAACGCTGCTGGCAGTGATCATAGGCGCTTTGGCTTTTCAGACCCAGGCGGCCATTACCATCGATGCCTCACGGGTTATTTATTCGGGCAAAGATAAATCGGCCAGTCTGAAAATTAACAACCGAAGCAGCAAAAACTATATCGTCCAGACCTGGCTTGATACGGGTCCGGAGCCCCCCAGCAGCGGCTTACCCATTGTGGCAACGCCGCCCCTGGTCAAATTACGCCCCGAGCAATCGGCACAACTGCGCTTTATTTACTCAGGAACCGGTCTTCCTGCCGACAGGGAAAGTCTGTTTTGGGTGAATATTCAGGAGGTCCCTCCTGCGCCTGAGGGAAATAATATCCTGCAGTTCGCGATTCGCACCCGATTAAAACTATTTTATCGCCCGCAGGGGATTGCCACATCGCTGCCCAAAGCCGTTGAAAATCTGCAGTGGCAGCAAAGCGCTAACACGTTATCTTTTACTAACAACAGTCCACTGCATATTACGGTTATTAATGCCGAGGCGATCGACAACAAAGGCAAAATCTATCCTCTGAAAAACTTTATGTTGCTGCCGTACAGTCATCACGCAGTCAATATCGCCAGCATGCAGCGCTTGCATAAAATGAAATATATTAATGATTACGGCGCCGTTGTTGATATTCCAATAAAAAAATAAACGTCGCACCTCTTTAGGGAGATAGAGTGATGGACGATAGTAAATTACGCTATTTTGCCAGCGCATGGTTAATCTCCATCACGTTACCGGCAGACAGCGCGGAACGCTATAATGCCCAGTTTGTGAACGGCATCGACCCGCTGGCTTTTAATCAGTTTGTCGCCAGCGATGGCGACGTCATGCCGGGCACCTATGACGTTAATATTTACATTAACGATCTGCTGGTGGATAGCCGCCCCGTTCGCTTCTCAGAGGATAGCGCACATGGCGGGTTGGCGCCCTGCCTGAGCGCGGCGGAATATATCCGCTATGGCGTCAAGATTGACGATGACCACCAGCCCTGTTTCGCGCTGTCGCAGACGATCCGCCAGGCAGCGCAACAGCTGGATATCGCTAATCATCAGCTGATCATTCATATCCCTCAGCAATATATCGAGCACTATCCCCGTGACTATGTTTCCCCCATGCGCTTTGATGAAGGTATTAACGCTGCTTTCGTCAACTACAGCTATTCTACCGATGCCAATAATGGCGACGGGGGCAGCCGCCAGTATCAATATCTTTCGCTAAACAGCGGGATCAATATTGCATCGTGGCGATTTCGCAATAATGCCTACTGGAATAAGTTCAGCGGGCAGGCGGATAAGTGGCAAAGCATCGCCAGTTGGGCGGAAACGAACATCATTCCCTGGCGCAGCCGGCTTGTCGTCGGCCAGACCAGTACCGACAACAGCGTCTTCGATAGCGTCCAGTTTCGCGGCGTACAGCTTGGCACCGATGTCGAAATGCGCCCCAGCAGCCAGACCGGCTTCGCGCCGGTCATTCGCGGTGTGGCCAACAGCAACGCCCGGGTGGAAGTTCGGCAGAACAACTATCTGATTTACAGCGAGAACGTCCCAGCCGGGCCCTTTGAGCTAAATGATATCAGCGCCGTTAACCGCAGCGGTGATTTCTACGTGACCGTCATTGAAGCCGACGGTAGCCAGACGACCTTTACTGTCGCCTACACCACCCTGCCACAGCTGGTGCGGGCAGGCCAATGGAATTATCAGCTGTCGGCGGGTAAGTATCATGACGGTGCTGACGGCTATGCCCCCGCTCTGATGCAAAGCTCGCTCTCTTATGGCCTGAATAATACCTTCACACTGTACGGTGGCGCCCTTGCCGCGGAGAACTATCGCGCCGGCGCCTTTGGCGTCGGTAGCAATTTGGGGGAGATTGGCGCCCTCTCAGCCGACTATACGCTGGCGGGAACGACGCTGGCGAATGGCCAGCGCAAGCAGGGAGGGAGCGTGCGTTTTCTGTATGCTAAATCCTTTTTATCAAGCAAGACCGACTTTCAAATCGCGGGCTACCGTTACTCAACGGCAGGTTATTATAGCCTCAGCGATGCGGTTAACGAGCGTCGACGCTGGCACAATGGCCTGTACGAAAATGATTACTGGCCATCTGACGAAGACGAAAGCTGGCAGGCAAGCGCTCCCCAACACTATTACACGTCCTGGTTTTATAATAAAAAGCATCGCTTTGATATTTCTGCCCGGCAAACTCTCGGTAAGAACAGCGCTTTCTTCCTTAACTTCAGCCAGCAAAATTACTGGAATAGCTCAGGAAGTGATATCTCTCTGCAGGCGGGTTTTAACAGCACTATCCATAACGTGAACTATGGTCTGTACTATCAGAATACGCGTAGCCACTTCACGCATGACGACAATAGCATCACACTGCGCGTTTCCATCCCTTTTACTCTGCAAGAAAACCGCCGGATCAATACCGCATTTACCCTCGCCCACAGTAAATCGTCTGGCACGTCCGGGCAGGCTGGGGTAAACGGCACTCTGCTCGATGATGGTCGCCTGAGCTGGGCCGTCACCAGCGCCTATGATGACACCAGCCATAGCACCAACAGCGCCAGCCTGGGTTATCTCGGCCAGTACGGTAACCTGTATACCGGCTACGCCTACAGCAAAAGCCATCGTCAGGCGAGTCTGAATCTGAGCGGCGGCGTGGTGGCGCACCGCGGCGGCGTTACCCTCTCGCAACCGCTGGGCTCAACCTTTGCGCTGGTGGAAGCCAAAGACGCTCAGGGGGTAGGGATAGAGAATCAGACCGGCGTGCGCATCGATCCATTCGGCTACGCGGTCGTACCACAAAGCGTTCCCTATCGGGTCAATTCTGTCGCGCTCACCCCTCAGGACTTCGATACCTTTCTTGATGTCCCTAACGCAGTGGCGGATACCGTGCCTACCCGCGGGGCAATTACCCGGGTGCGCTTTGATACGTTCCGGGGATATAGCGTGCTGATCCACACCACCCTCGCCGACGGCAGCTATCCACCATTGGGCGCCGAGCTCTATCGCGCCAGTGGGATCAGCAATGGTCTGGTCGGCCCGGGAGGAGATGTCTATGTCAGCGGAGTCGATTCAGGCGAAAAACTGCAGATAAAATGGGGCGAAACGCACCAGCAAAGCTGCGAAATCACCCTGCCCGAACTGCGCCAGGAGCCTCAGCAGGCGACGGCCTGGCGTGAATTATCCTTAATCTGCACAGTAACCCCCTCGAGGTAATTATGCGCCGACTTAGCGATACGTTATTTCTGACATGGCTTTCCGTTCTGTTCATGCTGAGCGCCTTCCCGGCGCAGGCGCTGACCTGCAAGACCACCTCGTCCACGATCAGCGAAGTCGTGAATATCGAGAGCATCATTAAAGTCTCCAGCAGCGAGCTTATTGCCAATAAAAAGATATGGGTCTCCAGTCCTATTACCGCCACCTTCAGTTGCGAAGATACCGATAATTTTCCGAACGGTGAAAGCGCCTATTTCTGGCTGGATCCGGAAAATAAAGCCAGCAGCTTGCCCAACTTTATCCAGGTAGGCATTACTTACAACGGCATCGACTATCTGCTACAAAATAAAAAATCGGTGGAGATTGGCCCGGCGACGCTGTGTGATAAAAGCGGGAATACCTGTAAGTCCCCGGCCATTGGGCAGACATTCAGCCTGGTTTACCAGGTCTATATCATCTCGACGGGCCGCAGCGTGACCGGGGATGGTAAAATAGACGATAACCTAAAATTGTCGCTTTTTCAGGTAGATGGCCAAGGCGGTCTACGCAACGGCACCGCTGGCGCCAACTATAATCTTTTCATTACCGGCCTGAACCGTATCAGAACAATGGCCTGCGTCCCCACGGTATCTATTTCGCCAAGCGAAATTAACTTTGGCGATATTCCTGCCGGTAACGCCCGACCGGGCTACTATGAAAAAACACGCCCCTTTACCGTCACCTATGGTCTGGTCAAGCAGGGTAACGGCAGTGATTGCGGGACCGAAGCTATGCTTGCTACGTTTAGCACCACTAATACGATACAGGAGAGCGCCATTATTTTGCCGCAGCCGGACAGCGGCTTCGGCATTGTCATCTCGCCAAACGCCAGTATGCTTCCACGTATTGAGATGAATGCTCCGATTCACTTTACGCTGGCAACGGGAGCGACCCTCGCGAGCACCTATACGGCGGGGCTGCTCTGGTTGTCGAGAACGCCGAAGCTGGGGCCTTTTTCCGCGACCGCCAAAATCACCGTGACCTTTGAATAACGCCGCCCCAGGCTAGTTATACTCCAGGGCGAAAGTCACCATGCTGTTGGCCGTACCGGCTCCCACCGTGGCGTCAGTCTCGCCGCTGGCGCTGTTGCTGGCCTGGCTCAGGGCCAGGGTATCGCTCTCCACGCTGACGCCGAAAAAGCCGATGCGCACGTCGGTCGGCGTCGGACAGAAGACCGGAATCGAAAAGCGCTTCGCCTGGCCGCCGGTAGTCCCTTTGCCATGAAACTCCCCCCGGTTAACCGTACCCAGACTGACCTGGATCGTCGATGTCGCTACCTGGCAGCTGCCGCTGCTGCCAATGTCCACATTCAGGGCGGCGATATCGATGCTGACCGGCGCGCTGGCGACAAAGCTGGCGCTTGCGCTGGTCTGCTGTTCAATGGTCATCTCCCCCACCTGCGGCAGCGGCGGCGAGTTGGTATGCGTCCCGTCCGCCAGTTGCACCGTTCCGGTTTTATAGAAGGTTACCGCAATCCTCACCGTGGTTTGCTGCTGCGTCATCAGCGCCGGGAGCGTCGCACTGTCGCATACCACCACCGACTCGCCGCCGGCGGAGTGGCTGCCATCGACGGCACGCATCGGGCCGCCGGCGCACTGGAAGCTGAGGGCGTAACCAATGCCGTCGATAGCGCTGGGGTAGACATGCTGTCCGTTAATCACCATCGGCGAGCCGCCGGTTTTCAGCTGCTTATAGACGATGCGTTTGGCGCTCGCCGTCGGCAGCTGCAGGTCGCAGGAAAAAGGGATCCCGCTGCCGTTATCCGCCATCGCGCTGGTCATCTGGGTATTGACCGGCAGCGTGGGTAAATACTTGATATTAGGAATATTGACCGTGGTCTGGCCGATATTTGCGCGGCAGGTTTCAGCCCGCACGCCGGGAAGATAGGCGCTCAGCCCCAGCAGAAAGAGGAAAGGAAGTAGACGAAAAACAGATTTCATAGCCGCCTCAGCGTGTCTGGCACAGTCCGGAGACGGTTTTCACCGTATTCAGACTCTGCTGTGGGTTATCCGGAAGATGAAAATGCAGCGTGCAGCTCTGCGACTGATTGTTGACGATCCAACTCACCGCCAGGGTTCCCTCCTGCGGCACGCCGCTGAGATACACCTGGCCGCCGTCGGCCACCATGCCGCCCGGCGGATTGCCGCTCTCCTCCTCCTTGACCAGCCGCGCACTGGCGCCAAACGGTAGCGGCCCCTGGGCATTGCGCAGGGTAAACAGCACCCGGTTGCCAATGTGGGTCTGGTAGTTGGCCATCACCACCGCGCCGCCGCCGGGGATCACGGTCTGCCCCTGCTGGTCGACGTCGGTGTCGTCGGCCATCGACTCCGTATCGAGGGTAATGACATTTTTCCGGTAGGCGGTCAGAGAGGGCACCACGGCATAGCCGCGCCAGTCGGTGTGCACATTGTTGCCGTTTTGCACCGCCACGCCGGCGGCCCCCGGCGCCCGGACGATGGCGAAGCTCTCACCCACCGTCTGGCCGAAGGTGACGCCGTGCGGATGCGCGACCACCGAGCCGGCGCCTCCCCAGGTCAACTGGTTGCTGGCGGCGTCATGGCGATAGCCGATCTGGGCGTTGCCGAAGCCGCCGTGGTAGTCCAGGGAGGCGCTGCTGTTGCTGCCTCGTCCCTGGTTGCCATAACCTTGCTGAACCGAGTAGAACAGATTTGGCCGCGTCGGCACCGCGCCATACAGCGACATCTGCTGCGAGGTATAGCCATTGCTGTCCGAGGTGGTGTTGTAGCTCACCGCGCTGTCGGACAGCGGACCACCCAGCGGAATATTGATATTGAATGACCAGGAGCGGTCATTTTTTTGCTGGCCGCTGGCGCGGGTGTAGTAATAGCCCACGCCCCAGGAGATCCCTTTCCAGGCGCTGTAGAACCCAAGGTGCACCGTCTCATCCCGACTCTGCCGATGCCAGTACTCCTGCGACCAGGCGGAAACCGCCAGACTGCCCAGGCCACCAAGGCTTTGCGACACCGACAGCTCTTCCCGGCGACGCCGGTTGTCTAGTTGCCCCTGGGCGCTTTCAAGGGCGCTGGCTTCGGCAAAATCGTAATAGCCGCTTGACGAGTAGCGATAGCTGGCGAGGCTGAACGCAGTGCCCGAGCTGACAAAATTTTTCTGATACTGAGCGCGCAGCGAATGGCCCGTATAGCGCTTGCCCGACGGCGTACGGGTGACGGCCTGGGTGACATCCCCTCCCAGCGATCCGAACTCGCCAAAACCGCGGCCCAGGCCCAGCGCCCACGCCTGATAGTCCCGGGCCAGCTGCGTACCACCATAGAGGGTGAATCCCGCCGTCAAACCGTAGAACAAAGTGCCCTGCAGAAATTCCGGCGAGCGCACCGACTCCCCCCCGGAGTGGTAGCGGCCGGCGCTGAGACTGAATTTGCCGCGCCCTTCGCGCAGCATATATGGCACCGCGGAATAGGGCTGGGTAAAGGTACGCACCGCGCCATTGCTCTCGGTCACCTTCACCTCCAGATCGCCGCTCTGCGAGGTGGGGTAGAGATCGCTGATGGCGAACGCCCCCGGCGACACAAAGGTCTCGTAGATCACATACCCGTGCTGAGAGACGGTCACTTTGGCATTGCTGTGCGCCACGCCACGAATGGTTGGGGCAAAGCCGCGCTGGCTGTCCGGGAGCATTTCATCGTCAGACATCAGCTGGACGCCGCGAAACTGTATGCTGTCAAACACATCGCCGGTGGTATAGGTATCGCCGATCCGCAGCAAGCTCTTCAGCGAGCGGACATCGCGCTGCAGCCAGGTGCTCTGGGTATCCCAGTGCCGGCGCTGCTGGTCATACTGCATTGAGGAGATGTTGCGCAGTCGCCAGGCGCCCAGGTTGAGGCCGCTGCGTAAATTGAGATAGTTTGAGCGGCTGCTCTCCCCTTCGTCGGCGTTCTTTATTTGCGCGCCGGAAAAATAGTAATCGACAAACGCGGCCGGCACGCCATCGTCCCAGCGCGACGGATCGACATAGCCGCGGCTTTGCACGTTCATCGCCGCCTGGGGAATACTCAGCGTCAGGCGCTGGTTAGCGAAGCTGAACCGACTGCTGGCGTCGGGAATAAACTTCTCGATCCGGGTGAAGGTTTCGCCTTCATGCAGCGCTTGAAAGGCGGGAAACGCGCTGACGTTGACGCCATACTCCGCCAGCTGACCGGGCGTCAGCACCGGGCGCAGCTGCCCGCCATCGTCAACAAACGTGATATCAGCCTGACCCAGCTCCTGGTCATTAACCACCACGGTGACAGGATAAGTCCCCGGCTGCTGGCCGCCGGGTTTGGCGAAGTAGTGCAGATCGGAGGTTTGCTGCTGCGGATCAGCAAACTCCAGCGCCGCCGGGTCAAAATAGTCGTCGGCCATCGCCCGGCCCAACGGACTGAGACAAAACATCATCGTCGGCACCGTCGCCAGCGCCACCGCCCGCCCGGCGGTAACGGGCAACAAGGCATACTCCCGCACCCTGGCTGTTGTTATTCTTTTCATGCTGGCGCCGTCCGGTAAGCTCATCAAAAAGGGGAATTACTGCTGGGCGAAATCGCTGACGCCGCCGTAGTCGTTAATCGCCCGCCATTTGACGGTGCCGTGCCCGCTCACCGGCCACGTTTTCTCGCCGAAGGGAGCCACCATGCCGGGATCGTCGATGCTTTGCCCGCCCACTTCGACGGCGTAAAAAGAGACGAAGTAGGGAGTGGGATTTATCACCGTCAGCCGACCGCCGGACTGGCTAAACTTCAGCTGCTGCCAGGCCTTTGCCGGGTCGCCCGCCAGGTCGTTGGGGCGATAGAAGATTTTGAATTTCGATTTAATATTCACCTGCAGCTTATTCACCTCGCCCTGAGGCGTCGGGGCGATACTTTTGACGTTCAGCCAGAAGACCGATTCACGGTCGCGGGGCAGCGAGGCGCCAATAAAGTTAATCCGCAGAACGTTATTTTGCTCCGGATCGAGACGGAACAAGGGCGGCGTTACAATGAAGGGCACCCTGGCCTTATCGTTTTCCGCGTAATTTTCCACCCACGACTGCACCAGATAGGGCGTATGGGTATCGGCATTGGTGACTGAAATAGCGGCTTCACGCTTCCCTTCCTGATAAATCACACGGGTTCCACCCATGACAATACCGGCCTGCGCTGCCGTGGTATACCGTCACGAATATATTTCGTGACTTCATGACAATTAACACATTAGCTATCTGTAATTAATCAAGACGCAGTGGGCTGACTCTGAATAACGCGCAATTAGATCAATTATAAATCATATTGAAATTAGCTGTACCGTCGGCTTTACCTGCCGTCACGGTCGCCGCGGTGGAGATATAGTCGGCGTAAAACTCGAGGTCGGCAGAGCCGGTGCCGCCGCTGGTACCCGGAGTGACCGTCTGTTTGGCTGACGTTTTACCGAGGCTGACAGCCGTCGACCGATCGTGCTCATACAGCTTAATCGCTACGCCGCTGGCGCCGCCGTTGATGGCCAGCAGGGAGTTATCAGACTGATCGCGCGCGCCGTCAAACAGCACGGCGACCGTAGTCACGCTGGCCGGGCAATCTTTCACTTTGATATGGAAGGGGGTTTTGGTGGTTTCAAAACCAGTGCCGGTAAAATAGTTGCTGGCCCATTTGCCCAGATCAACCTTCTGGCCATTAGAACTACTATCGACGTTGCAAGAGCTGTCGGTGATTGACCCATTGAAGATGACCTGCCCGCCGGCGCCTTCCGAACTGGTGCCCGAGTCAGGATTGATAGTGTTGGCCGCGGTAGCCTGCAAGGCTACGCCAGAAAGCAGCGCTCCTATGAGGATGGTTATAAAGCGAGGTTGTTTTTTCATTATTTATCTCATCGTTAACGAACATATTTTCCATCATCGACAATAGCCACTATAAGTTAATAGCTATGCTCGCCATATATTTAATTTTTGAAATGGCTTTTCAATGTTAATTTACATATCTATACAAAAGAAATTCAAATACCTTTAAACAACAACAGATCAATTCAATTAACAAATTTAAAGACAATTGTTCAAAAATTCGTCTTGTTTTATTGTGCGCTCGTCAGAGCGTACACAAAAATTAGGAATTTTCCTGGTATTAATATTCATAATTTCTACACAAACGACGCCAGGGTGCGCCACCTCCACCCGCTAATCCCTTATTATGGAAGTGTTTTTATTTTCAAGTGAAAGCCAATACATAAGTGACATAAATACATGGGCGCTGCCGCCGGCAAAATA
>PPYE01662511.1_pt1 | contig 11227 bp, 7 predicted proteins | sample 1559881 | NCBI WGS metagenome assembly PPYE01 (sample SAMN08240022, study PRJNA423297) | Human gut metagenome, whole genome shotgun sequencing project.
ATCGTATCTGTTTTCTTTACGATATTTTTTAATTACTTTTTTACGAAGTTTTTTTTCGGCGTTTAGAACTATTTTTTTATTGTTATTAGACATAAAAATTCCTCCTCACATAATCAAGTGTTTTTTATTGAAAAGCCAAATTTTTTATCTCCATTCCGCTATCAAGCGGAGGTACAAATAGTAATGAGTGTTTCATAACTCTATTTTTTAGCTTGCAATAATATTATATTACAAAGTAAAGGGAAATGTAAAAGAATTATTTCCACCCGATAAATAATCAGCTTGTTTAAGAATACATATTAAAGTAATCCTGTTTATGTCTTTGCTTTGCTTCTTTTTACTTTCACCACCATGACCTGCTGTATGTAATATATAAAATATTTAAAGGAGAATTACAATACCGTAGCATTGTGCATCTCCCTTATAGGCTGATTTTTCTGTTACCTGCCAATTCTCCGTTAGTGTGCGGCTTTCGATTCGGATTTTAGGTGTCAGCCACACCAACAGGATGTCCCCTGTTTCTAGGATATGTAAAAAATAGATTTAGTCAACGGCAAGAAGAATAATTAAAATTTACCACCATTGTATTTTATTATTTCCAATAATTCATCCGTTGTGCTTACATTATAAAAACTGCAATTCATAATACAAATACCCGGCGTATACGGAATCTGGATGGATTGGCCATGTCCGGATTTTTTTAATTGCATAAGATTGTATTGTTCATAGCAGGCCAATACAGAGTCTGAATCCCAAGGGATTATTGTATCCACATATGCATAGGAAAGTTCATCGGATGTATTTGTACCATTATCATATACATATTTTTCACAACAGGGTGCATTAGTTAACAAATTATGCCAGTATTTTATATGACGATGATCCTGTATTTGGATGACTTCTGAGAAATCATCGGAACAGTAGGCATAACTGTTGCAGTTTTTTTCAGTTCGATATTGATTGGCAAGTGGAAAATCATGTCTGCAGTAAAGCATTTGTAATTTCTCAAATTTTTTTACTGTTGTCTTTGAACGTTTTCCATTAAATTTTATACATTGAATATCTTGAAATACAGGGGCAGAAGGATAATCATGAAGAAAAAATCCCTGAGTGCACCAGTAAGTTTGGTATTCTTCTTTGGTGTAAGATGCTCCTGCGCCTATATCATAACTATAATGCAGAAAATTTTTTGCTGTTTCGGGCGTTAATGTTGGCATATAGTACCGCCAGTCTAAGGTATAAGTTGTATTTTTTGAAGTTCGATGAACGACAAAGTGGTCACAATGAGGTTCAACCCTGGGGACATCATAATTAAAATGTTCCACGATAGCAATTTCAATGAGAGGGGCACTGTCGTTTGTATAATTTCCATCAATAAATAATTCGTTTGTTTCCGTTTCTTTTACCGTAAATGTTTCTGAGGTATTAAGATTATATTCTAAACACTTTGTAGCCAGAGTAATTAAAAGATATTTACCGGATGGATGAAACTGTACACTTTTCAGTGTTTCATGAGCCAGCAGGGTAGAATATATAATTTCACGTTTTCCAGTACGAATATTTATAATTTCAATATATTCATGGCTGGCTTTACTGAACATGAGTGCCAGATTCATGGTACTTTCATGATAAGCACACCCACTTACATAGTATTCTGCATTTGGGTAACAGAAAGCATTAACCAGTTTGGGTGTGTTTCCGCTGAAAATGGATACACCGTTAAACTGATGGACAAAAATACCGAGATGATGTATTTTATCAATGAGTAAATCCCGGCAGTCATATAATGCCGTGTTATAACGTCTTCGCAAAGTATCATTTGCGGTATCCCATTCATAAGTATTTTCGGAGTTTCGGATGATAAAACGATTGCAACTTGGAACAATATTTGCGTAGAAAATTAATTCTTCCATATCTTCATCATCATTTATGAGCTTATTTAATGCGGAAACATTATACTTCATAAGAATCCCATTTTGCTGGTGTGAGATCAGATCAACATGGTAACAGCAGTCAGGATATATAATGTAACACTGGCGAGGACTTTCCGGGCAATATTGAATCGCGGACGGAGTAGAATCACCATTTTCCATGGTTATATCACACCAGACAGTTTCGGATGATCCTGATGAACAGGAAAACCGTTCCAGACAATGTGTCTGTTCATTAAATAAGATGAAACAATCCAGAGAAGGAAAGTACCTGGCAATTGGAGAAGCAGCGGGTTCTCCTGTAAAGTTATATAAAACTGTTACTTCCCCGGAAACAGCATCGCATTTTAGTAAAGTGCAGGGCGTTGGAGTACTGGATTCATCCCAGTCATCATCAGTATCAATATCGTCATCAGAGAAAAGTTCATCGGGAACAGGTTCTTCGTCCTCAGATTCTGGATAAAAATCAGGAGAATCAAAACAATCATATTCTCCGCTGAAAGCATATATAGTAGAACAAGCAGATTCAGCATACAAATCTGTCTGTTTCATGAAATCCGGAAAATTCTGGCTGTACAATTCTTTTCCGGATTTAATATCAAAGCAGTACATATTGTAACGATCAGACAAATATAGAATACTCTGACTATCAAATGTAAAAGAAAAACTGGTTATAGTCCTGCCTGGTTTTGAAGGCTGAAGGATAACAGGAGGCTGTTCTGGCTGCTGTAAGTTGAATACATATAAGCAACCAGAATGGTCCGTTTGTTTGTTATTGTATACTTTTGCAGCAAGCCATTGACCATCAAATGATATTTTCATCAGTCCGTTGGGTGAATAATCATATGGTCCGTTGGGTGCTCCAGATTGAAGAATATATTCTAAACAACCGGAAAAAATATCCCAGCACTTTATGGTTCCAAAATCATCCAAAGTAAAGCAATGATGACTGGAATAAGCATATTCTTCAATACTGTTTACATGATCTTCCGGCTCAAAAAAATAATCAGGAAGAATAGAGTGATCAAATTGTGCAGTAAGTGTAGATGTAGCACCTTTTTTACTACATGGTATGGAAAAAATATTATAATGCTTAAAATTAAGTCCCGTTAAGTCCATGCCAGATAATTCCTGACGTCCGTACACAATTGCCATCAGAATATTATGCAGAAGATAGTGAAGAGCGTAAGTCATTCCATATTTCTGGCAAAAATTGATGGCATCTGTTAATACGTGCTGTTCATCCGTAGAATAGCTTGGAAGATACCAGTTTTCGGTATTGGAATTTAATACAGGCTTATTATGATGTTCCATAAGTACTTCACTGATAAGCTCTTTTTTTCCTTGATTCCAGTAATGGGAATTAAGAAAATAATTGTATGTATATGATACAGAAGCTAAACCCATAAATTGATTTATATCAATGGCTGGCAACATACGCAGAAACTGTATGTCCAAAACAGCAGAAAAATAATCACGAAAGTAGTGGTGAATAAAAGCGTATTGACGACGTTCCCTGAAATTTTTTTCAGGTTCATTATATTGGTATAAAAGGCCAAGATAATCAAACGCACAGGAAATAATTTTTTGCTCATATTTATCCAGTTTTATAAGGGAATGAAAAGCTATGTTTAAAAGCTCTGGATCATAGGAAAAATCATCATAAGGAATCGAAGAAGCAGATAAAATCATATGTTCTACAATATCCATTCCATTTTGTATTGTCTGAATCAGCTGTGTTTCTGACAGTGAAAAAATATCCTGATGTTCCATGCCCCATCCTATATAGGGAAGGATAAAATCTAAAACAAGGGCGGTCTGATACTTGTCTAATGGATTTGTATGAGTGGCTTCTGCGTGACTTCGAGTGTTATAAAAGAACGAATTTCTGTGAAAGAAACTATATAAAATTTCGCCCCGTGTTTCAGGGAGAAAAGGAAGATCTGCCTGATTTTCACATGAAAATATGCAAAGAAAAAGGGGAATGCGCAAGCATTTAACCAATTCTTTGCTGGAAAGTGTGAAACCTATGGAGGCTTCCGAAAAGTTACATTTTTCCAAATGTAATTTTATATCATTTTTCTCAAGACCAATTAGATTTACATTGCGGAAACTGGAAGTAAAATAGGCAGACTGTGTTTCTCGGCTTGTGGCAATAATGCGGACATTTGGGTACTCTTTATGTATCACAGTAATTTCATTGCTGAGTAAAGCACGGCAGGACTGGGAAGTTCCCTTTCCGGCAACACTGACTTCATTAAAACCATCCAGCAAAAGTAAATATTGAGGTAATCCATTGGAGGGAATGCGCTGTAGCTCTTTTTCTACAGAGGTTAATGTCTGCTGTGAAACAGCGGCTAAAGAACTGTGATTTTCAAGTAACTGTCCGATATAACGGGTGATAAAATTTGTTTTTTTGTATTGATCCTCATACCAGTTTTCTATTAAAGCAGGGCAGCGTCGAAGTTCGATAAAAACAGGAATAGGATGTCCTGTCTTATATTGGGCAGGTTCTTTATTGCTATCCAGAAATTCATCTTCAAGAAGTTGCTGAAGAAAGGTGGTTTTTCCAATACCACCTTCACCGGTTACGGCAATATCGGTATTATCTTCAGAACAGATATCCTTTAAAGGGCGGATAGTTCCGTCTTCTTCTTTTCCCCGAAATTTGAAAACATTTTCTGATACATATCCCTTAGGAAGCAATCTTTCAATGATATTCAGGTCGTGGAAACGATTTCCTTCTGCATGTGACTGTAAAAATGATTGTTGTGAACCTTTCCATATTTCTTCTGATAATGGTGCAGAAAGAATCTGACAATCTAAATTCATAAAATCAATCCCAAAAGTATAAAATTCATTTCCTTTTTCTTGGAGAACGGAAAGGTGATTGCTTTGGTAGCTTGCACAGAGAAGGCAGGCTGCTATAAAGCGGGAAAGCTGGTATGGATTATCTGGAGAACATGAAGCCAGGAGCTTTTCCTTATGCGCTGTAGGAAGATACTTACAGGTTTTTACCAAATTTTTCAGCTGGTTGTAAATATGTGTGGGCTGAGAAATTAAGGGGAGGTATTTTTGATGGATGGCATTTACAAGTTTGGGAAAACTTTCTGCATTGCAATATTTATTCCTGTCATCCCCCATCAAACCGCGGCTGCTGAATCCTTTTTTTGCCTTATCAGTATAAAGTCCAGCATTTTCCGGAGATTCATCCGTAAATAACATCGTATATAACAGGTGATTCGTTATTCTTATAGAAGTTACCTGGTCTTTAAGAATATGAAGAACGTCTCTAAAAAGCATATAATCCTCCTTGGCACTAATTTGGCACCATAATGTCACTGACAGAAAAAAAAACATGTGGTTCAATTGTTTCATAAGGTGCTGATAACTTATTTTATCATAAAACCTTAATATAGTGGAATTTAAAAATTGAAAATATCGTAATCCTGATTCTAGAAAAGGAAAAAGATACCATAGTAGAGTTTTACAAAAAGGCAAATCATTGCCGAATGTACAGTGTACTAATGGGATATTTTGGCCATTTCTGGAATCGTCAGTTGTTTTGCTTATTACGGCTTTTTTTGAATGAGCTGAATCTCAACAGTACTCCTCAGCTTAGGTAACTTTATTTCTTAAAGTTTTGGGGGAAAGGACAAAACAATGACTATGAATACGAATCACAAAAATTTGTCAGAATGTATGTTGCTTCAAGAACAGAATGTAACTATGAGAAGTTCACAGGAACTTTTTGAAGCTATTTCACTTGATGAGCTGCTTGCATTTGAGAGTCAGTTGTATGAAGACAGGACATTTGCAATCTTGCATCCTGTTGGTAAGAAGATATTTAACATTATTAAAGACTGGAATAAGTTCGTTAATTTTGATGATATTACATATTATCATGCAAGAAAACTGGAGGATGGAGAACGACCATTTTTAGACCAGGAGATGATGAAGGCCCCAGTTAATGTAACTTCACATGGACGATATAATGCGATTGGAGAAAGTTGTTATTATATTGCAGAAACAAAAGAGGGGGCGGTAATGGAAATCATTAAACATAGTAAAGAATTAAAACCACTCATTCAGATAGCAGGACTCAAGCCAATCAAAGATGCAAAGATGCTGGATTTATCTGAAGGATCAAATAAATTTCTTGATCATTTGCATTTCGTTGCAGGGAATGAGAACGGAAAAATAGTGAAAGAATATTTACTTTCCAATTTTGTAGCATCCTGCTGTAAAAGGATTGGAATTGAAGGGATTAAATATAAGAGTACAGGATATAAGTGCTGTGTTTTATGGAAAGATGATTATTTTAAATTTGTAGAAGGAAGCAGAGAGATTAATTAGAAAATCAATGGTATAAGGCAATACTTTTAAGTATATTTTAAAAAGATAGTAGTGTATACATAATCTTTCTCTAAAAAGGGCGTGTGAAAAAACGAGAGTTTTTTCATGCGTCCTTTTGCTTATGGATGTAATAGTAGTTATATTACATAAAAAAGGGTATAGTTCCCCTTACCCCATAAGAATGCTATTATGAAATCCTATGCGGCAGTTGCACCTTTTTTCTGTTTGTTGTGATATTTATAAAGATTGTGTCCGATAGAAATAAGAAATACTTCGAGCAGTACAGATTTTATTCCTCTTCGGACAATTCTTTTGTACCACCGATCGTTTTTCATGATACCAAAAGTACCTTCTGCCTGGATGGATCTGTTCATCCTCAGAAGTGCTCCCTGGATACTTTCGAGATTTTCTATCACTTCCTGATGCATCGCTGTAAGTTCGCGGTTGATCCGAACAGTACGGTTTTTATCTGTCTTTTTACATTGTTCTGCGTATGGACAGCTGGAGCAATCTTCACACTGATACACTTCTTCCTGACGCCCATACTTGTTTCCCTTTACGTTTTTTTGATACTGAAGGTAAAATCTTTTCCCGTTTGGGCAACGCATAATCCCGTCTTTCCCGATTGGAAAATTTACTGCACGAAATGGATCTTCATGATACTTCTTGTCAGTAGTCTCTTTCTTGAACATAGGGAACTTCATATATTTTTTCATTCCATGCTGCTCACAGAAGATGTAATTATTGTAAGAACCATATCCGGCATCTGCCACTGGGTATTTCGGATAAAAGCCATATGTCGTATAAAACTTGTTCATCAATGGAATAAAACAATCCATATCTGAGCGATACTGATTTACATCGACAACAGCAATGTACTCATCTGCAACACCGACCTGTACATTATAGGCTGGAAGCAACTGGTCATTTCCCATGTAGTCTTTCTTGATTCGCATAAAAGTGGCCGAATGGTCTGTTTTTGAGTAGCTGTTGCGCTCTTCTCCGCAGATCTTTATTTTTTCTACATATTCTTCCAACTTGGTTGTATACTCCCTGAGTTTTTCATAATGACGCTGCTGCGTAGTTTTACGATGTCCTCTACCATGAACAAATATCGTTTCATCAATCTGCCAGGCTTCAGCATACTGCTCGGCAGCTTCTTTTAAATACTCTGGTGCATACTCACTATTGATACAAAGCTTTATCCCTGTACATGACAGCTCTTCATTGATTTCCTTAAAGAGTTCAGTAATCTTATCAAAGAGCCGGTATCTGGATTTTTCTGTGGCTTTTTTCCACACCCAGGAATATTTATTTGCATTTGCTTCAAACTTGGAACCATCGATGTATAGATGTTGGAGATCCACATGTTCTGTCTCGAAGATTTTTTTGTTTATGTCTCGAAATACTTCTTCAATGGAATCAGCAAGCACCTCATTAATGAAGTAGCCGAAGGTACGATAAGAAGGGGTTTGATGGTCCATAAGATACATAAAGCGGAGATTGACTTTACACTGATCTTCCAGCTCACGTAACGATATATAGCCATTCGCCATAAATCCAAACAAAACTGTCTTCAGCATACTGACCGGGGCATATCTAAATCTTCCTGTATAATGTTGCGGAATATTTTTCAGATATTTCTCCAGTTCGATTTCTCCCATAAATCTGTCAAAAGTCAGCACTGGATCACAGATGTCCAGATAATCTTGAATTAGCATTGGCAAAACTGCCTGTTTTGGGTTAGAATAAATTATGTTATTAATTTTTTTCACAAGTTAATTATAACAGAAAGAAAGACCTTGAGTTCATTATAAACTCTTGGTCTTTCTTTTTTCAGGACTATTCTTTTTTCACAGCCCCAAATTTTATCACTTTTATAATGACTTATGCATATTTCTGAATAAGAATATATTTTCAATCGAAAATTTGGTTTAAAACAAGGAATGTTCGTGTGAATTTTCTTGTACCGGTATTTTTATATATGGCTGATGAAGGATACTTTCAACATTGGAGCATACTGTACGAAGTTTTCGTTCATATTGACGGAAGGTATCAAGTTTTTCCCGTTGGGAAATCTGCAATTTTATTAAGCGTTTTTTTTCTTCTTGTAACATTTTCAAAGTAGGTAATTTTTTTCCGTTAGATTTTTCTTTCAGTATTCTAAGGGCTGACTCATAGAGAATAAGTTCAGCCCGATGAGCTTCGTAAAATTTAGATTTATTATGACTCTTTCGATAATCAGCATATATGTTTTTGTTGGCAAGGTACTGTCCAGTGTAATGAATTTGTTCATTTATACTTTTTAAAGTGTCTTCTGTGGATTTCAGAGTATTTCTGGCGTCAGTGCTTTGAGCCGAGGCATTGGAAAGGGCACTATCTAAATCTTCCTTTCTCTGGAAACCATGTTCCTGTACATAGGCAACTGTCTGAGCCATCATCTTAAGATTAGACAGCTTTACTTTTTGTGCGTATGCCTGACTTTGCTGTGCCTTGATACAGTGCTGCAAATCTGTTACAAGTCGTAAATCAGATTTTATAAAAAGGAAAGAGTGTGTGGTTTCGTCAGAAATAGACAATTTTGACAGTTCTGAAAAATCAGTAATTGTTCTGTCAGCAGGATGTGACTTTTCTGATGGCTGTCTGTTTGAGTTCTCCTGGAATATCTGCAGAAGATGATTTTCTTCATAAAGTGTTCCGAGATTTCTTCCGGTAATGTATTTTTGACGATTAGGATGCAGGTAGCTGTATCTGCCACGACTGACTTTAAATGTGATATTATATCTATCAGACAGCAATCTGGAAAATTCTTCTTGTGATGTTGCCTGTGAAGCAACTGCATCAATCGCATCACGAAGGTATTGCTTCTCCGTTTGAAATGTTGTCTGTCTTGGAGTAAGTCCTTTCTTTTTCAGTTCTGCATTGTGTTCATCGAGATTTTTTTGACCTCTGCGTTTTGCCCAGTATTCTTTTTCAGATATTTTCTTTTCTGCGGGGTTCAGAAGATCTACCTGGTTTAGTCCATTGGAACGGCACATATCCATAACTTTTTGCTTTAAGTAGATTCTGTATCTGTCAGAAAGATGATGTTTATATCCGGCTTTTGAATCCCGGTCAAATTCCATATAGGGCTGTGGTTCTGTATTATATTTTCGCACACTGTTGATTACAATATGCACATGAATATTTCCACTGCCATTATGACCATCAGTGTGGGTGCAGACAAGAGCCTGGTGTCCGGGAAAATTCTCTCTGGCATATTCTACGCCAAGTTTCTGTGCCTGTTCTCCGGTCAGACCATGTTCTTCCTGATCTTTAGGATCAAAGCTGATGATGTAGTGATGCGACTTAATCTCATTAAAAGATTGATTTTTATGAAAGAAAGCGTTAGTTTCCCGACATTCTGCATCAAATGTAAACGGATCACAATTTATACCATCCAGATAATATTCTTCACGAAGAAGCATATTCCCATTTTCATCAAGAATTGGTTTTTGTGTATATTCATCATGTTGGAAAATCAGATAGCGTTCAGTTTCTCCATAATCGGCATTTTTGCTTGCAATATGCTTCAGGATTGCCATATTAGTTTTCTCCTGCGCTATTTCTATTATTTGCATTGACAGTGATAAAATCTCCAGCCAGTTTTATTACTTCGTATTTTAATTTATAAATTTCAGTAATGCTCTTTTTGATTTCGTTGCGCATTTCCTGGGAATGAAGTCCACCAGTATTAAAGTAACGAGCTATCTGGTTCAGATTGCTACCAATCTTTCCAAATTCAGCAATTAATTTTTTTAACTCCGGTAAATCTGCCACAATTTCATATTTCACAATTACTTTTTTATTTGTTATTTGTTTACGGACATACTCTGCTAACGGGAGGCTTGCAGCTTTTGCGTTTTCTGCAATTATTTCATATTCAGTATTGGTGAGACGGAGCATGATATGACGAGTATGCCGTAAGTTTTTATCTTTTTTTGGTCGTGCCATTTTATAGTTCCTTTCAAAATAAAGATATTTCTATATATAAAGCCGATTTGAAAATATCAGGCGGTAACACAATAAAAAAATTTATGGATTTTTCGTGATAGATATGATCACGATGCGACTGTTTTTTTACAGGAGCCAAGTATGCATATTAGTGAAAACTGTATTATCTGAGGGTATGGGGAGCAGAATCCCCATCAAGATTGCCGGAAAATCGAAAGTCACGAAGTGAGTTTTGAGTTACTCAGGCGAAACTTGCTCTGATTGTCCAGAATTTGAAACTGTCTTAAAAATTAAAATGACATTAATATTCGATATTGTTACATGAAAAGGGATAATGTAAAAAAATAGTGTATTATAAAAATGTAAAATGCATTTTATAAAAAAGATAGGACAAAAACAAATTACTTTTGTTAAATTGTCGCATGATAATAATAAAAGGAGGATTGCAATATGTTCAGAAAAAATGTAAAAATTTCAAAAAGAGCAGGTGCATTATTGGCCGTTGTTTGTCTTAGTATGGGAACTTTGGTTGCAACAGCAACAACCGTTTCTGTTGGTGGAGGAACTTGGTCATATGGTGTAGGCAGTACAGTATGGTCTAATTATCATCATCCATCTAAAATACATGGTTCTTCTGTGGTAAATGGAAACGGTGTTACTGACACGGATTACAATCGACAGCCGGGAGAAACATCTCATGCATCGGCAACAGCTGTTGACGGTAAGACAGACCATGCGTATTATTGCATTGGGCAGCGATAGTAGTTATTTAAAAAGAGCATGAAGAAAAGAAATGTTGAAGATTGAATTCAACATCAAGTTTCGCTATTGTTTTTGGGGGCATATCATAGGATATGCCCTTATATAAAAAGGTAGTGTCAAGTAATCTATGAAAAAACTGAGTTAAAAAAATAGGCTCAGATGAACCTTGAAAATTGCGGATATGT
>PPYE01597913.1_pt1 | contig 11225 bp, 9 predicted proteins | sample 1559881 | NCBI WGS metagenome assembly PPYE01 (sample SAMN08240022, study PRJNA423297) | Human gut metagenome, whole genome shotgun sequencing project.
GACGGCTGGCAGGACGCCGAGTTGGTGCGCGGCGCCGGCGGCGTGCTGCGCGCGGCTGAGATGCAGCCTATACGCGTGATGCAGGAGCTTGCGCCCGTGAACGCATACCGCACGCAGGAGGGGCGCTGGATCTTCGACCTGGGCCAGAATTTTGCAGGCAAGGTGCGCCTGACGGCCTATGGCCCCGCAGGCAGCGAGATCGTGCTGCGCTACTGCGAGGACCTGACCGGGGACGGACAGCATGTGGAACAGAAGCACATCAGCGGCTTTGTGCGCACCGGGGAATTCCAGACGGACAAATATATCAAAAAGAGCGACGGGCCGGAGGAATGGACGCCGCAGTTCGTATATCACGGCTTTCGCTATGTGGAGGCCGAGGGGCTGCCGGAAGAACTGCCGGGACCGTGCATCATGGGCCTTGTGATGCACACGTCTTTCGAGCGCACCGGACATTTTGAATGTTCGGACGATACGCTGATGACGATTCAGCGCCTATGCCATTGGTCCAGCATCTCCAACTGCCAGGGCGTGCCCACAGACTGCCCCCACCGGGAAAAGAATGCCTGGACGGGAGACGCGGGTACCGTGCACGATCAGCTCCTGCTGAATTATGACGCATTCCTGTTTCTGGAAAAATGGCTGGACGACCTTTGCCAAAGCCAGAGACCCAACGGTTCCATTCCCTGCGTATGTCCGTCAACGGGCTGGGGCTATAACTGGGGCAATGGGCCGGACTGGTCGATGGTATTGACGACGCTGCCCTGGGCGCTGTACGAACAGACGGGAGACGCAGCCATTCTGGCGCGGTATTATCCTTTCATTTGCCGCCATTTTGATTTTATGTCCAGCATGGCTGTGGACGGCATCGTGAACTACGGCATCGGAGACTGGTGCGCACCCTTCGACGGCCCGGCAATCTCTGTCAACATGAGCACGTTCAAAGCGCCTGTGGCCCTGACGGATACCGCCTGCTATTACCGCAGCGCCAGGATGCTTTCCAAAATGAGCCGTGTGCTGGGCCTTGACGACCCGTATCTTGCCAGGAGCGAGGAGATTCGTGCGGCGCTGCTGCGCAATTTTGTGGATGCGGATACCGGCGAGGTGGCGGGAGCATGCCAGACCTCGGACGGCTGTGTGGCTTTCCATCATCTGCTGAAGCCGCAGGAGGAGGCGCGGCTGATGGAGCGCCTGGCAGAGCGCATCGCGCAAAACGGCTGGCACATTGATTACGGCATTCTCGGCTCGAAATATGTGCTGAACATGCTGGGCGAATACGGGCGCACGGACGTGATCTACAAGATGCTCACGCGGGAGGACTACCCCGGCTATCTTTACTGGGTGGATCACGGCTGCACGACGCTGGCGGAGTGCTGGAACCTGGGCGGCTCGCACAACCATTACATGTTTTCGGATGTATCGGCGGTGTTTTACCGCTATTTTGCGGGCATCCGCCCCGATGGGGACATTCCCGCATACCGCAGCTTCCTGCTGGCGCCCGCGCTGGATTTGGCCATCGACACGCTTTCGTGCAGTGTGGAAAGCCCGCACGGCACTATTTTTGCAGGTTGGAAAAAGGACGGGGACACGGTGACGTTTACCGCCGGGGTGCCGTTTGGAACGACCGCACGTCTGCGGTTGCCCGCCGGTGTGCAGGCGCCGGAAAACGGCGCCGTGCTGGACGGCGGCCGGCATGAATTCTGCTGGAAAATCGCTCAGTCCGCGGGTTGAGCGGCCGAAACGGAGGGAACGACAATGAAAATGGATAAGGCAAAGGTTGAAAACTGCATTGCGAAAACGCGTGCTTTTTATGATACGAAGGCCGTGGGCTGCGCGCTGCTGAAAGTGAAAAACATCGCCACGCTGCCCTCGCCTGCGCTGTCGCTTACGGACTACACATTTCCGGACGATGTGTACAAATATCTGGACGCCCGCGCCCAGTGTACCATCGAACGTCTGGCGCAGCGGGCGGAGCTTGCGGATGATACGGTGCCCGCGGAAGGGCCGTGGTACGGCATTGCCGAACACACGGCCTTTCTGGGCGGCCGGGTGGACTACGAGAGCGATACGAGCTGGCATTACGCGATGCTGGATGCGCCCGGAGAACTGGAAAAGCTGGCAATGGATGAAAACAACCCGGTATTCCGGATGGTGAACGGCGGTATCGCATATCTGCGCGAGAAGTACAGCGATTATTTTCTGCCCATGGTGCGCGGCGCGTCCGGCGCGCTGGAGATGGCAAACACGCTGCGCGGCAACGACTTTTTCTACGATTTCTATGAAGAGCCGGAGGACCTGAAGGCGCTGCTGGATTACTGCGCGGACGCGCTTGTATGGAACTATGAAAAACAGATGGAGGCGGCAGGAGACGTATACGGCGGCGTGGTGACGGGCTTTGGCGAATGGCTGCCCGGCTGCAGCCTGGGGCATGTGTCCGAGGATACGACCACAATGATCTCTCTGGAGCAGTTCGAGGAGTTCGGCCGGCCGCGCACGGAGCGCATTTTCCGCAAATTCGACGAGGTGTTTATCCACATGCATGCCCTCAGCGAACGATGCCTGGCCTCTGTCGCATCGTTGCCGAATATCCGGCTGATGGAGCTTTCCTCGGACCCGAACACCGACCGTGCGGTGGAGGTGTGGAAGCGCAGCCGGGAGAAACTGACCCGGGTGATCCCGGTGCTGCGTCTGACACGAGCCGAGATCGAGTCGAACATGGACCTGCTGAAGAGCCAGAAAACAGTGGTGTGGTATGACGCCGCCTGTATGGAGGACGCGCAGGACATGTGCGCTCTGTTTGCACGGGAGCTGCCTGTGCGCTGAGCAGCGCGCAAAAAAGGAGAACCGGTATGGACGAAAATGAAAAACGGCTGCTCCGGCAGATCGACGCATTTGTGAAGCGCAGCCATGAGGGCATCCTGCGAGATATGAAAACGCTGGTGGACATTAAAAGCGTACAGGGAGAGCCAGCGCCGGGCGCGCCTTTCGGCACGGGGCCGAAGCGCGCGCTGGAGGCCGCTCTGGAAATTGCTTCGGGTATGGGCCTTTTCACGCGGAACTGCGAGGGCTATGTGGGGTATGCCGACTTGCCGGGCAAAAGCGAAAAACAGATCGCGCTCATCACACATCTGGACGTGGTACCCGAGGGCAGCGGATGGACAGGCGACCCGTTCTGCATGACGCTGCGGGACGGATTCGCGGTGGGGCGCGGCACAGCCGACGATAAGGGGCCGGCCGTCATCACACTGTATGCCGCAAAATTTTTTAAGGAACAAGGCGTGAAACTGCCCTATACGCTGCGCGTTTTGTTCGGCACAAATGAGGAAACGGGCATGCAGGATGTAGACTACTACCTTGCCCATTATCCGCAGCCCGCATTTTGCTTTTCTCCCGACGCGCGTTTCCCGGTGGGATATGCGGAAAAGGGGGGATACAGCGGCTGGCTGGTAAGCGCGCCGCTGAACGGCTGCTTGAGGGAATTTTTTGGCGGCGAGGCAAAAAACGTGGTGCCGGACCGCGCCTATGCGCTGGTGCGGACAGAAAAGACCCGCCTGCCGGATACGGAAAACATAACAATACGGGCCGAAAACGGCTGTGTGCGAATTGAAGCGCGGGGAAAAGGCGGGCATGTGGCCGGGCCGCAGGGGTCTGTCAACGCCATCGGGCTGGTGGTGGGTTATTTGCTGGACAACGGTCTGTGCACGCCGCAGGAGGAGCGGGCACTTCGGATGCTGCGCACGCTGCACGCGGATACAGACGGCAGTGCGCTGGGCGTAGCGGCCCGCGACGATGTATTCGGCCCTCTCACATGTGTGGGCGGGATGGTACGTCTTGAGCAGGGCCGCCTGCGTCAAAGCGTAGATATCCGTTACCCGGCCGCCATGGACGGCGAAAGGCTGCGCGCGGCGTTGTGCGCGTTGGCGGAAAACGCAGGCGGCAGCTTTGAGCCGGGCGCCATGCGCGCTCCGTTCTGCATCGACCCAAATTCTCCGGAGATCCGCACGCTGACAAATACCTATAACGAACTGGCGAACCGCAGCGACGCGCCTTTTGCGATGGGCGGCGGAACCTATGCGCGCCGGTTTGCAAATGCGATCAGCTACGGTCCCGGCGAGACGGACCAGCCCCGCCCTGTTTGGGCGGGCGCCCCCCACGGTGCGGACGAGGCCATGGAAATGGCGCAACTGTACAAAGCGCTGCGCATCTATATTCTTGCAATTGCACGACTGATGAAGCTGGAGCTTTGAGGCAGAGACAGACGGGGAAGCAAAGATGTCCTGTGAAAGAAGCCCGTGCCGAAGGGCACGGCGAAAGGAGCGGAAAGCATGAATGCGGATCAACAAATTCTTACACAACTGGCAAAAGAATACCGGGAGGTCGCGTTTGCGCCCGTAAATGAAGAGCGGCGCGCTCTGTGGAAGGCATTGAACGGGCTGCGCGAATGCCGCCCTCTGATCATGATGGACCAGCTGCCCTGGCATGAGCTGGATGTGGACGGGGACTTGAAGCTCCGGTGCAGGGATGCGGACGCCCGTATTGTGGAGGATGCTTTGCGCAAACAGCTGTACCAGGCAAAATATTTTCCCGCGGACAAAGTATTCGAGCCGTATCTGGAACTGCCCAAAACCATCGAGGGGTACCACCACGGCGTTGTGCGCCGGGAAGTGACGTTGGCCGCTGACGAAAAAAATGATGTGGTGAGCCACTCGTATGTCAGCCAGCTGAGCAGCGAAAGCGACCTTGAAAATTTGAAATTCCCGGACATCCGCGTGGACGAGGCGAAGGACAAAAAGCGCTGGGAAAAGGTCAGCGAAATGGTGTCGGGGATACTGCCGGTGCGCCTGACAGGCGTGCGCATGTTCCACTGCGGTATCTGGGACGACCTTGTGGAGGCGATCGGGACGGATAACTTTTTCTTCTTTTTTGCGGACGAGCCGGAGCTGCTGCACAAGGCGGCCAGACGCATGGCGGACATTTGCCAGAGCCTGATCGACCAGCTGACGGAAAAGCAGCTGTTCGACGCATATGAGCCGACGGTACATTGTACGGGCGCGTATACAGATGAGCTGCCGCAGGACAAAGAAAAAAACGTTCGGCCGGGAGATGTATGGACATTTGGCCTGGCGCAGATGCTGGGGTCTGTCTCGCCCCAGATGTTTGAAGAGTATGAGGTCGAATATGTCAAGCCGCTGCTGGAGCAGTTCGGCCTGGTCTATTACGGCTGCTGTGAGCCGCTGCACAACCGGATCGATTACATCCGCAAGATCAAAAACGTACGCAAGATCTCCATGAGCCCCTGGGCGGATATCAGAGCGGGAGCAGAGCATATCCACGGCGACTATGTCATCTCCCGCAAGCCGAACCCGGCCTATCTGGCGGCTGCTTCCTTTGACCCGGAGCTTGTGCGCAGGGAACTGCAGGAGACCTGCCGCGCGGCAAAGGAGAACGGATGTACCTGCGAGCTGATTTTGAAAGATGTCAGCACGGTGCAGTACCACCCCGAGCGGCTGGCGCAGTGGCACAAGATTGCAGTAGAGGTTGCCGGTGAATGGTAAAACGGCGGCTCATACCGTATAAAGCGGATGCGGCGCAGTCGGTAAATGCTGCCTTTGGGATTTTTTTGCTTTAATGTTATTGATGTTCCAAACGAAAAATTGTATGATAAAGGAGAGAAAAGCAGCGCACGGGGAAAGGCGGGAACGCAGATGGAATACGAGCAATTCGACCGCAGGCTGGCGCGGGAATGTGCAAAGGCCTTTTCCCAATCCACAGGTCTGGGCTGCACGCTGTCCGACAAAACCGGCAGGGCTTTTGATGAATACGGGTACGGCTGCGAGAGCTGCGGCATGTGCGCCGCCGCAGGCGCCTCTCACGACCGGTGCGTGCAGGCGCATATCTACGGTATGACGGAGGCCGAGCGCTTCGGCGGCAAGTATATCTATTTTTGTCCGATGGGGCTCACATGCTTTGTCTCTCCGATTCTGGGCGAGGGCGGCGCCGAGGCGAAAATCACGGTCGGCCCGTTCATTATGGTAGAAAAACAGGATTTTATCGCCTGCGAGCTGACGGAAAATGTCCGCCTCACAGAGGCACAGAAACAGGCCGCGGTGCAGGTGCTGGAGAATATTCCCTTTGTGCCGACAGAACGGGTGACGCAGCTTTCGGTGCTTTTGTTCATGGCCGTTGGGTTTATGAACAATGTTTCGGCGGAAAACAGAATGATGGAGTCGGGCCATTCAGAGGAGCTGCAGGGGCAGATCACTTCCTATATCCTGGAGCTTAAGCAAGAGGAAGCGCCGCCGCCCTATCCGTTTGAAAAGGAGCATGTGCTGCTGCAGTGCGTGGCCCGGAAGGACCGCGACGGCGCGCGCCGTCTTTTGAACGAGCTGCTGGGCGCGATCCTGTTCGTGGACGGCGGGGATATGGAGCTTGTGAAATCCCGTCTGTATGAGCTGCTGGTGCTGATTTCCCGGACAGCCATCGAGAACGGCGCGGACGCAGAGCACACGATACGGCTGAGTCATGAATACCGTTACAGGATCGGCGCATTCACCACCATTGATTCGCTCTGCCTGTGGCTTGCAGGTGTGGTGAACCACTTTATGGACGACCTGTTCCGCTTTTCGGACGCCAAGCACGCCAACATCATCCACCGGTGTACACAGTACATCAGCGCCAATTACAAAGAGCGCATCACGCTGGAGGACACCGCCCGGATGGTGTATCTTTCTCCGGCTTACCTGAGCCGCATTTTCAAGCAGGAGACGGGCGTGACGTTCAACGAGTACCTCAACCGCGTGCGTGTGAACAAGGCGAAGGAACTTTTGCGCCGCCGCGAGCTGCGCATGACGGATATTTCCCTGGCTGTGGGGTATGAGGATCAGAGTTATTTCACAAAGGTGTTCAAACGTGTGGCGGGGATGCTGCCGCGGGAATACCGGGAAAAAATACTGGTCTCCCGGAAGGACTGACGGAAGGAACAAAAAGCAGACGGAGCTGAAAGCTCCGTCTGCTTTTTATATAATACAGTTTATGCCTGCGGCCCAAGCTGCTTTGTACGCTGCAGGCAATAGCGCAGCGGCTTATAAAGCAGCAGCGCCACAACAAAATTGCCCGCGCCGTGCAGCAGGTCGAATGGGATGCCTGTTACCCACCAGGCAACGCCCGCGGCAATGCCGCCGTTCATCACCGCGTAGGAAACAGCGTACAGCGCGCCGTAGCAAAGACCAAACAGCCCGCTCAGCAGGGCCCAGAGCAGCACAGAGCGGTTTTGACGCATCAGCCGGGCGAACAGCATCAGCACCGCCCAAATATACAGCTGCGGGAACCACCAGATGCCAAAGCCGTTGAGCAGGCCGTACACAAAGACATAGGTATAAACGGCGGGCACGGCCAGCCGCGGATGTTCCAGCGTGTACAGGATGACCAGCAGGCTCACCAGCTCGATATTGGGCAGGCCGTCCAGCGCGAATTTGGAAGCCACCAGCACCGCCGCGAGGAACGCGGCGGTAACAAGGCTGCGCGTCTTGCCCATCTCAGTAGCCGGTTTTCAGCGTGATCTCAAAGTGGTCGCCGTCCGCGACCGGGGTGGAGTCAACGCCGGTCATCACATCCTCGCCGTCCTTCGTGAAGCACCACCACTCCTCTTTGGCATCGTCGGCCGTCACGCCGTTGACTGTTTTTACATACAGACCGTATTGGGATTCTTCGCCTTCGACAAGCTTCTGCTCCTCCAGTGCCTGGCGCAGAAATTCCGCGTCGGTAGAGAAGCTGAATTCATCGGTGGTCGCGTCGGCGTATACGACGGTTACGCCGATGGCCTTCTGCCCGGCGGTACCCTTCGGGCCAAAGGCAAACCATACCGCCAGCATTGCGGCCACAAGAACGACCGCGGCGCAGACGATGATCAGCGTTTTTTTCTTTTGTGCAGACATGTTTCAATTCCTCCTGAAAGCAAAAATAAAAAGCCGCGCCTCCCGGACCGGGAGCGCGGCTTTTTTGACAAAACAGACGCGCACGATCCATCCATCGTAAATCGTGAGAACAGCGCCGTGCCCGGTACCCCGGCTGAGGGCAAAGCCCAATACGGTGGCGGGACCGCGCGGGAGTTTCACCCGCTTCCCCGGAAATGCGCGGCGCAATATGCAATTGTATATGCTACAGTGTACAGGACAGGCACGTTTTTTGCAAGCCCCTTTGGGAGCGTCAGAAAAACATACCTTCGGTATAGGCGTTCATGAATTCCGCGCTGGTGGAAAGGTCCACCGTCCTCGCTCCGGCAGCCAGGGCCTCGCTGCGGGGGATAAAGCCCCTGTTCAGCAAAAGCATGGCCGCGCCGCTCAAGGCCGCGTTTCCCAGCACGCGCACACGGGGAACGAGTTCTTCGGGCAGAAGGCCGATGCGGCCCGCGCTGTCTACATCCAGATAGCTGCCGAAGCCGCCCGCGACGGCCAGCTCGGCGGCGTCCGCCCCGCAAAGCCCTTCCACGCGCAGCAGCGTGCTAAGCCCGGCGCAGATGGCGCTTTTGGCAAGCTGTACCATGCGGACGTCTTTCTGCGTCAGGCATACAGGCGGAGCAACGGGCGCAGGGTCCTGCTCCAGAAGCCCGGTTTCGTCCAGCTGCTCCAGCTCCACCAGGCAGGCAAGCGCGTCGATGACGCCGCTGCCGCAGATCCCTTTCGGCGCGCCGCCCCCAATGACGTGGGCCTGCAGTGCGCCGTCCTGTACGCGGACGTGATCCACTGCGCCCGTCTTTCCGGCCATCCCCATGGAAAGCCCGGCCCCCTCAAAGGCGGGCCCGGCGGCCGTGGAGCAGCAGGAAAGCTGCCCGCGATGCCAAAGAGCGATCTCGCCGTTGGTTCCAATATCCACCAGCATGCGGGTATCCGGCTTGGAGCAGATGCCGCTGGCCAGCAACGCCGTGGTGATGTCCGCACCCACAAAAGCGGACATACAGCGGGGCAGATATACCTGCGCATGGGGGCAGGGCAGGCCAAGCTCCCCAGCCGCAAGCGTTTCTCCAAACAGGCGGGAAGCGGCGAACGGGGCATGGGAAAGACAGTCCGGGTCTGTCTGCGTGAGCAGGTACAGCATCGCGGTGTTCCCTGTGATGACCAGCGCGTCCACTGCTTCAGCGGAGATATGCGCTGAAGCGGCCATTTCCAACACCAGTGCCCGCACACCGGCGCGCACGGAGGCGGCCAGCGCATCGCCGCTGCCGTGCAGTGCGGCCTCGATGCGGGAGATGACGTCGGCGCCCCAGCCCGCCTGCGGATTCGGCGCGCTGGCCTGGGCCAGCAGCGTACCGTCCGGCCCGTACAGGCAGGACGCCAGCGTAGTCGTGCCGATATCCACTGCGGCTCCGCAGACGGAAAAGATTGGGTCATGCACAAAATCCGGCATCTCGCCGGCCAAACGGATCTGGCTGGCGGCAGCACCCTCAAGCGTTACCGTACAGTCGCCCTCCACACGGGCACAGCAGGCCAGACGCACGCCCCGGGAGATATCCTGCGGGGAAAGGTGTTCCCGCTCTGCGTCTGAAAGGGCGCTCAGCGCGCCGTGGGCGACGACGCGGCACTTGCCGCAGCGGCCGTATCCGGCGCAGGGCATTTCCAGTGCATGGTGCGGCAGAATGACGCTGCTCAGCAGCGCACCCATCTGCGCTTCAAGGTGTGTTCCGTTGACGCTCACTTTTGCCAAAGCGTTCCCTCCCACAGTTGACTGCCGCCCGCCGGCGCTCATGCCTCGCAGAACAGCAGCGCGCCGAAATAAGTTACGGTGTTCTGCCCGTTGATGTACTTCATGCCGCTGGAGGCGGCAAGCTCTGAGACGTTGATGCCGTAAGTCTCCAGAGAGGGCATCGCAAGCTCCGGATGCCGGCAGGGTTCATTCGTGCGTTTGGCGCACACCCCACACATGTGGCAGCCGCCCGCACCCAGATGCAGCTTTTTGGCGAAAGGCAGCGTGGCGAACCATTTGGCAAGTGCCCGCGAAAGCTCGTTGTGCAGCCGCGCCGCCTCCATCATGCCCTCAAAATCATAGCTGTCCTCCAGCTTCCCCACCGTTTGGTATACAAGCGCTTTTTGGTAGCTTTGGGCTTCGTTCATCAGCGCATCGATATCCCCGGCGTCCGGCGGGCACATCCAGCATTTTCCGTAGTTGCCGCAGGCGTTCGTTTCGCACATTGCGCGGAACGCGCGGTCGAAGCGGACATCCTGCAAATCGACCACGCCTGCCTTATAGGCGCCCAACCCGCGCACCTGCTCGGCCAGTGTGGAGTAATCCATTTCATCACATCCTTGTTTTAAGGCCCGGTTCAGCCGCGGCCTGCGGCAGTACCGGCGTAAAATTCATTCACGGCGGCGAAAAACGCGTCGATGTTTTCCCAGCGGGAGAGCGGCGGGATATCGCAGCCGGAGGAGATCACAAAGTTGGGATAAAATGATAAGCGGCGGAGCCGGTTTCCAGAATGGAATCGATCATCTGGATGGTGCTGTTGCCGCAGTTGTGATAGATGACGAGGAACGAATCGTCCTGAACAGCATCCACGATCTGCTTGACATAAGGGCCGGAGAATTCTGCCGAAAGAGCGGGCGAGAGCAGCCCGGCCACGGGCTCTGCGATGACGACGCCGTTCGCGCCTGCTTCTTTGTAGGCTTTGCAATATTCCGTGATGAACTGTGTGGCCTTTTCCAGCAGGACGTGGACCATGTCCGGTTCTTCGTAGCAATAGATCATGATCTCGGTCACGTCCAGCAGACGTGCGGCCAGTGAGAATGGCCCGATAACGCCGGCGAACACGGGGCGGTCGGTGATCAGGCCGACCGCTTTTTCAATGGCCTCGATGTATAACCCGGTGCGCCCGGCGCCCACGGGAGGGACGGCCAGCGCGCGTGCTTCTTCTTCGGTGGAAACGATGCTGCCCACAACGGTGGGAACTTCCTCGTCCGAAACGCGGATCGCGGAACCGAAGCATTCGGCCTCCACGGAAAGATCCATCAGGCTCACGCTCGCGGCCGCGTTTGTGCGCTGGGCCACGAGCTGCATTCCGCGCGCCTGGGCGTCGCTGCTGGAGATCAGCTCCCGCACGCTGATTCCCATAAGCTGGATGGCCGGGAAAGAAAGCACGGGCATCGCCTTTTTAACAGGAGCGCCGCGCAGCTCTTCCAGCCAGCGTTTCATGTCTCTTTTCATTCGCCTGCCTCTTTTCTGTTTTCTGAGTTTCAGCC
>PPYE01485661.1_pt1 | contig 11224 bp, 9 predicted proteins | sample 1559881 | NCBI WGS metagenome assembly PPYE01 (sample SAMN08240022, study PRJNA423297) | Human gut metagenome, whole genome shotgun sequencing project.
AATTTCCTTTCTCGTCTAATCATAACTTGTACACTTTTTATAGTTATTACTGTGTAAAGCTATTTTAGGACAAGTCACATCAGGTTCATGCGTGAGAAAGAAATCATTCTGAAATCATCCGATAACCAGAGCTATTATGTTATCGGGAACTTTTAAGGAGGAAAGCGTATGTTAGTAGATAAAACGGAATTTGAAGCATGGATGGAACGTATCATGGGTGAGCTGTACCGCATCTCACGGAAGCTGGACAAGGCGGAAACGAGGGAAAAGCACCTGAACTACCTGAACGGAGAGCGTCTGTACGACAATCAGGAAGTATGCCTGTTGTTGCGCATCAGCAAACGTACGCTGCAACGATACCGGAATAACGGGGTGTTGAAGTTCTATTCGATATATCACAAGACATATTACAAGGAATCGGATTTGCACGAGTTCATCCGCAACAACTTCGACGAGAACGAGATAAAACGGCAGGCACGTGAGGACAAGCTGTCCGAGAGCTATCCGCTGCCGAAAGAATAAGTCCATGTTTTTGCTTTGTACCGGTGAAACTACTGCCGTGAGGCAGGAAATCCCAAACTGCGTATTGGTGTTTGTCATGGCAATGACTTCATACAGTTGTGAAACAGGATGAAGTTTCTTTTCTTGTTCGAATGGTGATACTCCAAAGGACAGCGGTCCGGAGGGGTATCATTTTTTATGTGTACACCTAAAAATATTCCAGTTTCGTGGCGTAAAAACCGGAATATTTTTTAGGAGAAAAGCGATTCTTGTACGATTGAAAAGTTAATGCCGGACAGTATATATCTAAAAATATACTTTTTAATTCATTGTTATAACGGAAAATCAGTATCTTTGTCGTAAAGTAATGACTTAATATGTGTTGAATATTAAGTGCTTGCATAAAACAAAGGATATGATAAAAACGATAACCATAAAAAATTTCAAGTCTATAACAGCAGCTGATTTACCATTAGGTAATGTCAATGTATTTATTGGAGCCAATGGCTCCGGTAAATCGAATATATTGGAAGCCGTAGGAATGGTTGCCGCAGAACGTGCCTGCCAAATAGAGGTCAATGCTATGGTGCAGAAAGGTATCCGAATAGCCAAGCCTGATTTAATGGTAAGTTCCTTTTATGGACAAATGGCTAATAGTACTATCAGTGTGAATATGTCTGGTACAGAAGGTGCACGTATCAAATATACAGTATATAATCCGACACCGGAAGATATATATTCCACTTGGGCTGCCGCTTACTCAACCGGGGAAAATCGTGAAGACGCAGATGCGGATGATGTCGTCAAAAAAACAGAGATGTTAAGAACTTATGTTTCTAAATATCTTATCTATTCTTTATCTATCAATGCACTTCGCGGATTGACCTCTGAAAGCCTGCAATATCCGTTAGGAGTTAACGGAGAAGGATTGGATGTATTGTTAAACAATCTTCCTAAGGAAGAAATTATTCAAATCAAAGAATCCGCTAAAGAATATATTTCTTGGATTGAGGATATATTCTTTGACAGTGAAGATATGTACAAGATGCAAGGATATAAATTAGGTCGAAGCAAGTCCAATCTTTATTTTAGAGATAAATTCATGCAAAAGAAGAATAATTTATTTTCTGCGGAAAATGCCAATGAAGGTGCATTGGAATTGTTATTCTATCTAACATTATTTATCAGTAAAAAAACGCCGGATTTCTTTGCCATAGATAACATTGAAAATGGTCTTAATCCTCGTTTATGCAGATTCTTAATGAAGAAGATTTGTGAATTGGCGGTAAAGAACGGCAAACAAGTTTTGATTACCACCCACAACCCAGCCATATTAGATGGATTGAATTTGAATGATGACAGCCAACGATTATTTGTCGTGACTCGTAATGACGAGGGGAAAACACAAGCCAAACGCATTCAAACTAAAGAACAGACCGGAGATTATCGCATGATGCTTTCTGAAATGTGGATGAAAGGATTGATTGGCGGTATTCCTAACAACTTCTGACAGTATGAGATTAGGAATAATAGCAGAAGGGAATGCGGATGTAGCCGTGATAAAAGCTGTCCTAAAGGCTTTGAAAGGTATTGATGGTAGCGATGTCGTACAGTTGCGTCCCCGTGAACAGTATGATGAAACCGATTTGAATGAGTTGAGTTTCAGTAACTGGAATCTGGTTTTACAATCATGCGGAGATGAACGCTTGCTTCAGCCATTCTTTGATGGTTTGACTGAAGATGCTTTATTGGTTGTTCAAATAGATACGGCAGAACGTGGAGAAGCCGGGTATGATATAGCGGAACCATTGCGTACCAAGGGTACGGATTGGAGGGAATATTGTGAACAACTTCATGCTACGGTAAAACAAAAAATAGTTGAAATTGTTCCTGAAGCATATCGAGATAAGGTAGCGTACGCAATTGCCATAGAGGAAACCGATGCTTGGTTAATACCTTTATTTGAAACTTCTTGTAAGGAAACCGCACAATATGCTAATCCGAAAGAACATCTGCATTATTTAATCAATCGAATTGATGGCAAGAAAAAAAATAACTATATAGATACAGATAAGAAAAATTTGAATTATGTCTATATTGCCAAGGATATGCGGAAAAAGCTGAAGCAGTGTCGGCAAAAAAATAGGAGTTTGGATTTGTTCTGTTTAGAAATAGAAGATAAAGTGACAGAATAAGGGAATTGAGAAAAATTGGTATAGAATGATGCCGGTTACTATTGAAGATATGGAGTTTAAACTGTCTCCGGGCAAGCATAATGAAGTACAGGCGGCGGTCATTAATGAGTTTGCACCCCGTTTTGCGGCAGGTGCAAAAGTCCTTTATATCGGTGATACTGCCAATAAAGACTTTTATTGTAACAAGGAGTTTTTAAAAGAAATTGGCATTCCGATCACAGAACACAGCAAACTGCCGGATATTGTCATTTATGACGGTAATAAAGAGTGGCTATTCCTAATCGAAGTGGTTACTTCGCATGGGTCGGTATCTCCCAAACGTGTAATCGAGCTGGAAGATTTCACGAAAGAATGCAAAGCGGGGAAAGTATATGTTACTGCTTTTCCTGATAGATCAGAGTTCAAGAAACATGTGGCTGATATTGCATGGGAAACCGAAGTTTGGATAGCGGAGAATCCAGACCATATGATTCATTTTAATGGAGATAGATTTATAGGGCCAAGATAGTAAGTCTGCTCTGAGAATAGTGGAATTTCACATTTGATTCATGATTTCTGAAATTTTACTGCTGTAAAGTTTACAATAGTAAAATTTCGGTTATATGTATAGTATAAACCCCACCCCGCCGGCTTTCCAAGAAACAGCAGAGTGGGGTTGTTTTTATGGCTTCGGTTACAGGAGCTATAACTTCAGCTTGGGTTTGGGCTTTTCGGGCCGGTCAGGATCGGGATCGTCCTTGTTGCCGGACTTGGGAACGCCTCCGATGAGAGTTGAAATGTTAAGTATTTACTCTTTTTTGGTTTTCAGTGCTTTAATCATATTATATTCTCAAAATTATTAGTAACTTTGCTATTGCTTACAAAATTTACCGCTGTAAATTTTACAGTGGTAAACTTTGCAGTAGTGAAATCGAACATAAAATGATAAGGATATGAAATTCTACAATAGAGAAAAAGAGTTAGCATCATTGGAAAAGGTTCGCCAAGTATCCTTTTCCGTGCATTCCCAAATGACTGTCCTTACCGGTCGGCGACGTATCGGCAAGACCAGTCTTATATTCAAGAGTTGCGAGGATACTCCTACGGTGTACTTGTTTGTCAGCCGAAGCAATGAAACAGATCTCTGTCTACGATTTACTTCCGAGATCCGGCAGGCACTTGATATTTATGTACCGGAACTTACCAACTTTGCAGAAATGTTCCGCTTCTTAATGGATTTGGGAACACGGATGGAATATAATCTGGTTATAGACGAATTTCAGGAGTTCTATTACATAAATCAAGAGATTTACAGTTTGATGCAGGATACTTGGGATCGACTGAGGAAACAGAGCCATGTCAATCTTATCATGAGCGGTTCGGTCTATACCCTTATGAATAAAATCTTCAGGGATTCAAAAGAACCGCTGTATGGCCGTGCTGACAGTATCATGAAGTTAGCTCCTTTTACTACTTCCGTATTGAAAGAAATCATATCGGATCATAAGGCCGACTATACTAAAGATGACTTGTTGGCACTCTATACCTTTACCGGTGGTGTCCCAAAGTATATCGAGCAGTTTATGGACAATGGATGTACAAGCATGGAAAGCATGGTCGATTTCATGTTGCAACCCGATTCATCCTTTCTGACTGAAGGACAGGCTTTGCTGATACAGGAGTTCGGAAAAAAATACGGTAATTACTTTTCTATCTTATCAGCAATCTCCAATGGTAAGAACACCCTACCGGAAATGGAAGCGGTTATGGGTGGAATGAGTCTGGGCGGACAATTGAAGAGATTGGAAGAAGACTATAATCTGGTAAAGAAGAAACGGCCCATACTCTCCAAAGAGGGTTCCCAGACAGTTCGTTATGAAGTTTCGGATATGTTTTTACGTTTCTGGTTCCGGTATTTTATCAAGTATCAAAATTATATAGAGATACAGAATTTTGAACGCCTGGCAGATATTATAAAAAAGGATTATCCGACATTCTCCGGTTTGGCTCTGGAAATGTATTTCCGCCAACAGATGATGGAAAGCAAGGAATTTGCAGATATAGGCTCTTGGTGGCAAGGCAAGAATAATAAAGATCAGGATGAAATAGATATTGTCGGACTATATGCGGAAGAGAAAAAAGCTCTGGTGGCAGAGGTGAAAAGGCAATCCAAAAATTTCAAGCCGGATTTGTTTGCACTCAAAGTAGAGGAATTACGGAAGAAAGTCTTGTTTAAGTATGAGATAGAGAGCAGGCTTTTTTCAATGGAAGATATGTAGAAAATTTTATAAAAAGATTATGAATAACGTTCAACTATCTAATATATTACATATACAAGAAGCAAGTAAACAAGATAAACTTGTCATATTTGTAGGAGCTGGTGTTTCTACAAATTCTGGTGTTCCAATGTGGGGAAAGCTAATTGAATCTTTAAAACAAGATTTACCAGAAACATTACGCCAAGAAACAGACGATCTCAAAGTTGCTCAATTGTATAAAGACTCCAGAGGCTATAAAGAATATATGGAAAAAATAAAAGAGTCTTTGATGTGTGGAAAAATCTCACCCAATCCAATACATTACGCCATATTGGATTTGAAGCCATGTCATATCATCACTACAAATTATGACGATTTGATAGAACAGGCAATTATGCAAAAATACCAGCAATATTATGTTGTAAAAAGAGATACTGATTTGCCGTATCTACAGTATCAAAATACGCTTATTAAAATGCATGGTGATTTTGAAGCTGATAATATTGTTCTAACAGAGAATGATTATTATAATTATTCCAATAATTTCCCTCTTATAAGATCTTTTGTTCAATCTCTTTTTGCTTCTAAATTAATATTATTCATAGGATTCTCTTTTAATGACATGAATCTTAAAATAATTTTAAATGATGTCGGTAATATTCTAAAAGAAAATATGCAACGTGTCTATTTTTTAACAGATAAAGAGGTTGATTTTATACAAAGAACTTATTATGAAAATAAAGGTATAAACATTGTAAGCCTACCTATACATGATGTAGAATGCTATTTAGAAGAACAATCTATAAAGATTAATAATACTGGACTTTCTTTAAAGCCCGGCATTGCCTTATATAAGCAACTTAGTTTGATTAAAAATCTAAAGAAAGAGAAAGATTTGATCAATTACATTTGTGGATATATTGATTCATGTAAAGATGAAATAAGGGTTCTTGGAGATGGACTAAAATATATTATTCCAAAAGAAGAACAGTTACATTGGAACTATCATTCATCTGGGCTTCAAATATTTTCTCCCTATATTGATAATATAAAAAAACAACTAAAAACTTTTTCTGGAAGAAGGAAATTTGTAATCCAATATAAAGGTCATATTTTAGAAATAAGGAAGCTGGCATACATTAATAGAATATTTGATTTAGATGGTTTAAGATTAATAAATAAAAAATTCTATCGTAATATACATAAATATTTTCCATGTTCATCAATTGATTATTTTTATGAATTAGATTGTGTCAATCTATGTAATAGAATGAAAGAAATAAGGGCGGAAAATTATAAATGTAATATTAGTGATTTGGAACTGCCTTTTATTTTATATAGATTAGGTGAATACTATCAAGCATATTTGATTTATAAAGAATTAGCTTTTCTAACATGGAAAAATAAAAAATATATTTTGTATTTCATTTGTATGCATAATATTTATTCAATACGATATGGAATAAAAAATCAGTTGGAAAAAAGGACTGACATTGATTCTTTAGCAATATTTGAAGAAATTGAAAAATTTGACTTATCCTTAATTTTAAGGAAACTACCAATAGATATTGCAATAAAGCATATTTTTGAGGATTTGTTATCTTATCGTTTTCATGGAACTAAATTGGTTGATTCTGAAAAATTAAAAGAAGATATATCAAGCCTACGAAAATCAGCTGAGCGTGGTGGATGCTCCAGTAATAGTTTTATTTATTTATTAGAAAGTAAATTCTACCAAGAATTTGACTTTTGCAATGAGAACAATATTATTTGTGATAATAACAACTATACTAAAAGTCTTTATTACAATGTTGTTGCAGGTATTTTAAATAGTCATGCAACTCCTTCCAACAAAATAGCTAATATAATACCGCAAACAAAAATAGAAGAGTTAAGAAAAGAACATTTGCTTCTTTTAATCTTTCACATAACTAATAAAGATTTACTTTCTGCAATAAAGCAATATGATATAAAACAAATAGTTTTAAGCAAAGATAGTGTTGAGTATATACATAATATAATTGAGAATTTGAAAAATGCTATAACAAATAGTAAGTATACGAATTATATTGTTATTAATCGAGATATATTGAAAAACATAATTCAAAATATAATATCAATATCCAATAGAGTGGTAAACAATGAACTTCAGATTGCAGATATTTATTTGATTCTTAATTATATATGGGAAGGCTCTTTTACTTTGTCACCTTTTTCTTATGAATTAAGTGTTTTAGTAGATAAACAAAGACCAGATATTAATGATGCCAAAATCTTCATTAACAATCTTGTATTTAATCATTATAGACGATTGGATATAAATCAAACTATTTTTCAATTGAGTCTTATATTGAAAGATAATAATCAGATAATCGAAAACATACATGGCTTAGAGGACATTCCAAATATAGAGGATGTTTTTTTAGATGCTTCTATTTTTGAAGTATTAAGTAATAAAGTTCAACGTGAAATGATTGCTTATTTTAAAGAAAACATTAAAGAGTTATACTATTTACTTATGCTGCATGAAAGTTACCATATCCCGATTTTGGATAAAAAAATACTGAAAGAGCTATTGGAAACTCCTTGTTTTGAGAAAAGCAACTATAAGGATACGGAAGAAATATCATCTTTAATTTTATCTCGTATTAGAAAAAATAGTGAGTACTCCATAATGTATGATATTATAGATGATTTTGCAAAACAAAATATTTGTTTTCAATTTTTCTTGGATCCTTTGAATTTTAGTGATTTGGATACGATACAGCCAACATGGGTGTGTCATTGTGAAGATAGTATAATCCAAAAATTATTAGAGAATAGAATAATAAGAGAAAAAGTAAAAGAATATGTTACAAATGATACTTTTGGAAAATTAGTTTTTGATCGTATTTGGAAATTACTATAAGTAAAAAGCACTCCGCTTATTTTCCATTGAAAAAGTAGCGGAGTGTTTGTTTTTAAAGTTTCAGCTTGGGTTTGGGCTTTTCGGGCCGGTCAGGATCGGGATCGTCCTTGTTGCCGGACTTGGGAACGCCTCCGATGAGACGGGTATGCCGGCGGCGGGGGCGTTATCCTGTCCGTCGGGCGTTACCGGTTGGGAGGGCACGACTTCAATCACTCCGTCGGTGCTTTTTTCCTGCGCATCCACTGATTTGAGGGAGAGCAGGATCTTGCGGTCGAGAGCGGCAAGGTCGGCCTTGAGCTGCTTCAGCTCGTCCTCCTTTTTCCAGACTTCCCCGACGACCTGTTCCAGGACGGGGAGTTCCTTCTCAATGGCTTCGTTGTCCCTCGTGTATTTCTCTATCAGGCGGGGGATGCTGTCGAAGGCGTTGATGAAGTTCTGGCAGGCGGTTTTCGGATCGACCGCCAAACGGCCGTTATTATATTTTTCATCTGCTAAAGAATGGGTTAATAAGGATAGTTTTTAATTAATTTCTCAAAAAAAGTATTTTAGAGATTATCTATTAGCTAATATTGCATATCTTTGTAAAACTAATAAAAAAGTTGAAATATATTCATGAAACTAACATGCGAAATATATGGATAATTATTTCTTTTCTCAAATAGACAAGAATCCTTCTAACAGTGTGCTACTAGAGGATTTGGAGAAATACGCAAATAAGGAAAAAGTACAATTATATGCGATTACATCTCCTTTAACTGACCAAAAGTATAATTATGATTATAAAGATGGGTTCATATTATTATCATCTAAGAAGAAAATAGCTTTTATTACATATAAGGACAAAAATGATGCTTTCGAAAACTATATCGACGACGTCATTGAGGATATTGGGTCTATTAGTGATAAATATCAATATAGAAGTATAATAGGGCGTCCAAGAACATGGAGAAACGATTTAATCGTAGAACTTTCTTTGCATGAAATCGAAAATGTATCTATGCTATTTGAGAAACTATTGTATTTAAATGATACAACAAAAATTAGACAACTTGATTTACTAATTTCACTTTTCATAGGGAGTATTAATGATGCGTCCCAAATAACGATAGACGAACCGGAAGATTTGTTGGAAAAAGTTAAAAACAAAATACAATTATTTGATGGTGATCAAACACGTTTCATCTATGAGTCGTCTAAACAAGAACAGAAACGTGTAACAATCCAAGGCTTGTCTGGTACAGGAAAGACTGAGTTACTTTTACATAAATTGAAAGATTTGTATATTATAGACAGTAATTCTAAAATTTGTTTTACTTGCCACAATAAAATCCTAGCAGATAATTTAAAAAAACGCATTCCCCAATTTTTCAATTTTATGAAAGTTGAACAACAAATCGAATGGGATGTTCGTTTGTGGTGTGTAAACGCATGGGGACGATTTTCTAATATTAATTCAGGCACTTATCGATATATTTGCAATTTTTATGGAATACCATTTTATAGTTACGTAGAACACTCTTTTAAAAATGCCTGTGAGTTAGCTTTAAACATTCTACGTAATATGAAAAAAGAAAATGAGAACTGGCAATATGCTTTTACATATATGTTTATTGATGAAAGTCAAGATTTTGATGAATCTTTTTTTGAACTATGCCAACTCATTACAGAGAAGAAAGTTTATGTTGCAGGAGATATTTTTCAGAGTATTTTTGAGGAGAAAAAAGTCACAACTATTAAACCCGATTATTTGTTAAGTAGGTGCTACAGGACAGATCCAAAAACTCTAATGTTTGCTCATGCTTTGGGTATGGGGCTTTTTGAAAAAAGGAAACTATGGTGGTTAGATAAGACTGAGTGGGAAATGTGTGGATACAATGTTGATATAAAAGGAAATACATATAATTTAACACGTGAGCCATTAAGACGCTTTGAAGACATAGATGAAGATTTTGAGAGCCTCCAAATAGGTACTATTAAAGACTTTGGTGATAGAATTGTTGAATTACTAATCAATAAAATAATATCTGAATTCCCTACAGTAAAACCTGATGATATTGGTATTATATTCTTAGATCAAGAAAGTTATATTTACAAATTAGCTGAGGACGTCGGGCGCTCTATTCGCAAGAAGTTAGGATGGAATATTAATATTGCCTATGAAACAAAGGAAAAAAGACCACAGTCTGTGTTTATAAGTAATAGGAATAATGTTAAAGGACTAGAATTTCCTTTTGTTATTTGTTATACCCATAAAATATTATCAACGTCAAATTATAGAAATACTATCTATACGATGTTATCTCGCTCTTTTTTACGCTCTTATTTAGTTTTTCCTCAAAAAGAAGGAACTGGACTCACAGATGATATCCTTAAAGGTGTAAAAAATATAATGAAAAACAAAACGATGTCAATTAATGAACCAACGGAAAAAGAGAAAGAGGAAATAAAGGCGCGTTTTGTAATGGAAGAAAAAAAACTATCTTACTATGAGCGTATAATGAATATATTTAAAAAGTTAGGTGTAAGAAAGGAACTGCATAAACGAGTATTTAAAACTGTTGAGGATGCAGAAATGTATGAATCTGATGATATCAAATTAGAAAAATTTATAAAAAACATTGTTGATTGCATGTCATAATGAAATGTATTATACGAAAAATAGAAGAATATTGTAAGGATGATTTTTTCTCTCCACTTCGTTCTACCAAAGATTATGCAATATTAGTACTCAATGCTGCCAAATTATTGTTAGAAGAAAACAATAATGTTCAGTTTAAGCAGAGAGAGGACTATTCATATCCTTATATGAAATTAATTATAAAAAGCATGAGTCGCCTATTTTTTTACTATAGCCAATCTAAATATTTCACAATAGGTTTTCCTCTTCATATAGAGATTGCTGTACAGGATAATGAGCAACACATTATTGAGATATCAACAAGAAACGGAATATCACTTAATTATGAATCTATTTCTCATGCATTTACTATTTTAAACTCGATGTTTACTGAGTCTGTAATTGACGCAATGTGGGGAGAAGATGAATACATTCCAGAGACAAGTTATCGATTAGTCGAAAATATAATGCAATATGAACCTTGTTATATTAGGTATGACCATGATGAGCAATATCAAAAAGAGTTATTACATCCATTAGACCATTTCGACATTAATTTCTCATCACATGGAACTTATAAGTTAGGATTGAGACATCCAATTAATACATCCTACTTTGAGGATATTATTGATATAGAGACCAATTGTAATTTTATAGAAAAAATATAATTCAATATTTGCCATTTTTAAGGCACTGTCCACCATTTTGTGTAAATAGAAAACTTCAGGATTCGGGTTTTATACTTGAATCCTGTTTTCAAATATAG
>PPYE01321231.1_pt1 | contig 11222 bp, 10 predicted proteins | sample 1559881 | NCBI WGS metagenome assembly PPYE01 (sample SAMN08240022, study PRJNA423297) | Human gut metagenome, whole genome shotgun sequencing project.
TTGAACTCTCATGGTATTGCTACCACACGGACCTGAACCGTGCGCGTCTGCCAATTCCGCCATTCCTGCGCGACAAAATATATTTTATATGATCTGAGATAAAATGTCAATACATAATTCTTATTTTTTTTACAGAAAAAATAATATTTTATAGATTGTCATAAGCTCTTTAACCTGATATAACAAAAGCATACCCTGCCGATTATTTCACTGAAAAGGGGAGAGGGGTAATGCTGTCTGTCATGTAAGTACGGCAGCTGGAAAATTATCAGAGAAAGCAAAGGAGCTTAAAAATGAAAGTCATGCATTCTGAATGGAGCGGCCGGATCCGGCATTGGATAAGGACGCTGAAGGACGATTTTTACGAACCGCTGGGAGAGTTCCGGTGGGAAGGACACAGGACGATGGAGCACATCAGTCCTGAGCAGGCGCTGGGGCTTGCGTTTGAGCAGGTACAGCCGGGATTCACATGGGGGAATACTTATGAATACTGCTGGTTCAGAAGCCGGATAGAGCTTCCTGGCCGGGCGGAGGGGAAAAGGATTGTAATGAATCTGAAGCCGGGCGGGGAATCCACCCTGTTCGTCAATGGACGTTCCTTCGGCACCTACAGGGCTGACTGGGTATCCGAACCCCATCATTACATGGAAGACAATACACTGACACGGTCGGGAAAAGCCGGAGAGAGCTATGAGGTGCTCATGGAGACCTATGCGGGGCATTATTATCCCGAATGCCCTGACGGAGGCTGCGCAACCGGTCCCGTGCTTCCCGGTTCCTTTACGGATCCATTGACGGAAGGGGCAAGAAGGACGCTGGGAGTATGCACCTACGGCATCTGGGATGAGGATGCCTACCAGCTGTACATGGACGTGGATACACTGGGCAAGCTGCTGGAAACTCTGGATGAGACCTCCCTGCGCGCGGCAAAAATCGCTAAGGCGCTGGAGCAGTTCACCCTGATTGTGGATTTTGAACAGGACAAGGAAAAAAGAACGGAAAGCTACCGGGCGGCCAGAGAAGCGCTGAAACCGGCGATGGAAGCTGTTAACGGTTCGACCATGCCTGTTTTTTACGCGGTGGGAAACGCCCATCTGGATCTGGCATGGCTGTGGCCCATGGCGGAAACCCACAGGAAAACCGAGCGTACCTTTGCGGCACAGCTCCGTCTTCTGGAGGAATATCCGGAATATAAATTCATCCAGAGCCAGCCGGCCTCTTATGAAATGTGCAGAAAATATTATCCGGAGCTGTTTGAACGGATTAAGGAAGCGATCCGCGCAGGACAGTGGATTGCGGACGGCGCCATGTGGGTGGAGCCGGATACCAACATGACCAGCGGCGAGTCCCTGGTCAGACAGCTGATTCATGGAAAACGTTATTATAAGGAAGAGCTGGGTGTGGACAGCCAGGTTCTCTGGCTGCCGGATACCTTTGGCTACACGGCGGCCCTTCCTCAGATCCTGCGCGGCTGCGGCGTAAAATACCTGGTTACCCAGAAGATATTCTGGTCCTATAATGAAGGGGATCAGTTCCCTTATCACTATTTTACATGGGAAGGCATGGACGGCTCCCGCGTGGATTCCTTCCTGCCCACCAGCTACACCTACCGCACGGACCCGAAAGAAATCAACCAGGTATGGAAAAACAGGACGCAGATCCAGGATCTGGATGCATTCCTCCTGCCCTTCGGCTACGGGGACGGAGGCGGCGGCCCGTCCAGGGATTACGTGGAATATGCACTGCGCCAGAAGGACCTGGAGGGCGGCGTGAAGGTGAAAATGGAAGGCCCCAGGGAATTCTTCGAGGAAATGCAGGAGCAGGGAGGCCCCGCCAACACCTATGTGGGAGAGCTTTATTTCAGCGCCCACCGCGGAACCTATACCTCCCAGGCCATGGTAAAGAAGAACAACAGAAGATGCGAGCTTGCATTGCGTGAAATGGAAATGTGGAGCTGCCTGGCGGCATCCAGGGGCTGGGAATATCCCCTTGAGAAAGCGGATGCGCTGTGGAAACAGCTGCTCCTGCATCAGTTCCACGACATCCTTCCCGGCTCCTCCATCGCGAGGGTTTATGTGGAGGCGGAAGAGGCCTTTACAGAGATACTTAAGGGAGCGGCGGACATTACCCAAAATGCAGCGAAGGCAGTTCTTGACGGCAGCGAAGACACAGTTACGGTATTCAACTCCCTGAGCTTTGGCAGGAAAGCGCTGGTAACGCTTCCGGAGGCCTTTGCAACGGGTGCAGAAACGGCAGACGGCCGGAAGATGCCTGTCCAGGTGATGGACGGAACGGTAAAGGCGCTGGTTGAACTTCCTTCCTGCGGCGCTGTTGCCCTGATTCCAGCCACGCAGCCTGCGGAACCGGAATACATAGCGGCTGTAACAGAAGAGAACCCTGCGGCATCCGTTACGGAAACAGAAGATGGCTTCCTGATGGAAAATACGCAAATCAGGGCCTGCGTAAACAGGTGCGGCGAGGTGATCTCCTTTATCCTTAAGGAATCCGGCAGGGAGTTTGCGGCAGAATCCATGAACCGTTTCCACCTGTATAAGGATGTCCCCCGCCTTTTTGACGCCTGGGATATTGATTCCAACTACCGTGAACAGGAAGTGGAAGCAGCTGTGGACGTGAAGGTGGAAATCCAGTCCCAGGGCCTGGAAGCCATCCTGAAGGTGACCGGCCGGATCAGCGAATCCTCTTATACACAGTATATCCGCCTGGCTGCGGATAGCAGAAGGCTGGTATTCGATACCGAGGTGGACTGGAAGGAGCTTCACCGTCTGTGGAAAACCGCATTCCCCGTACAGGTATATGCGGAAAATGGCATCAATGAAATGCAGTTTGGTTACGTGGAAAGACCTGCCCACCGTTCCAAAGCCTATGACAAGGATCGTTTTGAAGTGTGCAACCACCGCTACAGCGCGCTGTGTGACGGCTCCCACGGGGCGGCAGTACTGAACGACTGCAAGTATGGTATCAGCATGAACGGAAACAGCCTGGAGCTGACGCTGCTGCGTGCGCCTTCCGCGCCGGAAATGCGCGCGGACAACAGAGTACATCAGTTTACCTATGCGTTTACCGCCTGGGAAGGTTCCTTTACGGACTGCGATGTGGTGCGCCAGGGTTATGAGCTGAATGTCCCCGCGCTGACCATGCCCGGAGCCTGCGAGAGCTTCAGCCTGGCATCCATCGATAAGGAAAACATTATTCTGGATACCATGAAGCCTGCGGAGGACGGAAGCGGCGATATTATCCTCAGACTTTATGAATCCAAGAAAGCGGCGGTTACGGCAAGAGTTCATGTAGAACTGGAAGGCTGCCGCGCTTACCTGTGCGATATGCTGGAAAATGTGCAGGAAGAGGCTGTGATGGAAAACGGAGACATGCTGCTGGATTTCAGGGCCTTTGAGGTGAAGACCGTAAGACTTAAAAGAGCAGGGAAATAAAGTGCTATAGAGAAGAACCGAACGCGGCGGCCAGCTGGCCCCACGCTCGGTTCTTTCTACTGGTGGTTTTTCTGTGCATTCAGAAGTCTGTCCTGTGGGACATTTGATATCCGGCCCATCCGCTTGACAGCCATGTGGAAAAACTGAAATAGCATGCTTTTCGCTGGCCTAAATGCATAGATAATATGATTATGTTATAACTTCATAGGCAAAGAAATATGAATACTTAATCCATGTGGAATTGTATCTGCAAATTGGATTATTCCCTGATGTGCTTTCACAATTTGCATCACGATTTTAAGCCCCAGCCCATGTTCTGTTTCTCCCGTCTGTTTTTGCGTACTGGAAATATCTTTGCCGCTGTTCAATGCGTTTAATTGTGGCTCACTTATCCCATATCCATTGTCTGCCACAGAAAAAGTACACATTGCATCACAACTTCCCACTGACACCTGTATTGTGCATCCATCAGGATTATGAACGATACAGTTTCGTATCAGATTATTCAGCATCCGACTAAGTAAAGCCTGATCCCCGACAAGCGAGAGGTTTTTACCGGGAGTATCTTCCGACAACTCCAATTCATAAAGTTCTGATATTCCGTCATTCAATACTTCACTCACAACCTGACGGGCTAACTCTACCGGATCAATCTTTTGTTTTTGCAGGGGCTGTATTGAGTATTCCAGTTTTGTTGTCAAATTCAAATCTGCTACCAGGTTTTTTAATTTCTCACTGTACCTTCGGATAATCCCTGCCTGCTTTCTGGTAGCTTCCGGTAAAGATACCGTGTCCTCAATTTCACTTGCATATCCTAAAACAATGGAAAGAGGTGTTCGTATATCATGGGAAATCCCCCGGATCCACTCTGCACGTGTGTTGTCCTTTTTCAGCAGGTAATCCCCGGCTTTATTCAAACTGGCACTGATTTCTGCCAACTCCCCGCTTTCTTCCAGGCAGACAGGATTTCCGGCGGAGAGATGCCGTATGCCGTTCAAAATCGGCACCATAGCTTTTTCCACCCGATGAGCATTCCGGATAAAAAGATACAGCATTAAAAAAAAGTTAATACTGATAGCGGCCAATAGTCCAAACGCTATCGGCCCAACATACTGAGCTTTGATTGAAATGTAGTAATTCACTATGTCTTCCTGTGGAAAACCAACTACCAAAAGGCTATCCTGTCTGTTCCAAATATTAACCGGATAATCGTTTAGATACCAACGGCTGAACATGGCGACGTCCATAGATGAATAATGACGCGGCAGTTCTTCCGGCAGTTTTTCCTCCCAAACAACCATGCCATCCCCGTCTAAAATCATAGCCCAGGCATTTGCCTCATTTAGCATTTCTGTTACCTGCCCATCTCCCACAAATTGCCCATCTTCCAACACAATATGATTTGAAAGATTTTCAATAGGAAAATTTGAGTCTGCTACATTCTCCAAATAAGCAACTGCCAGATATGAGCCTATTAAAAGCATATTAACAACCAGAAAAAAGACCACAATGCCAATCGCAGAAAAGACATAGCGTCGGAAAAACCGTTCTGATACGTTCAAGTCTGTACCCCCTTTATATTCAGACGATATCCGATTCCTTTGATCGTCACAAGGGCAACTGGCTTTGAGGGATTTTCTTCAATCTTTTCTCTCAAATGCCGGATGTGAGTTGCCAATGTACTTTCATATCCCTGCCAGAAGTCGCCGCAAATGGCCTGACATAATGCGCCGGCAGTAACTATCCGGCCTGCGTTTTCATACAACTTTTCAAAAAGCTGAAACTCTTTGGCAGTCAATGTAATAACTCCCCCATTACGCTGAACTATTGCTTTTTCCAGATCAACAACAGCAGTGTCAAAAAACACCTTACGTTCTTTTTCAGGATAAACCCGATTTAATATGGCCTGTACACGAAGCAGCAATTCTTTAGGCAAGAATGGTTTAAGGAGATAATCGTCAGCACCATTTTCAAAGCCTGTAAATTTGTCCTCTGCTTCACCGTGGGCGGTTAGCATAAGGACAGGGACTTTGCTTACCTTTCGTATTTCCCTCAATGTGGTAAAACCGTCCATCCCCGGCATCATAACATCAAGAATCACCATATCCGGTTGTTTTTCTTTGCATATTTTTAATGCAGCTTCACCAGAGACTGCCGTCAACACCTGTGTAAATCCTGCCCTCTCAAAAATGGACTTCACCATTTCCAATAGCTCGGCTTCATCGTCCGCTATAAGAATCATTCTGTCATTCATAAAGCACCACCTTTTCTTTACTGCTCTAATTATACCGTAAGATAGGCTGATTGCCTATTCTGGCATTGAAATCTCAAAGTAAACTCAAGGTTGGCTTAAAGTTATCTCAAAGTTGGTGTGCTATGCTGATTGCGAAACCAAAAAGGAGGCGCAAGCTATATGAATGATTACATTATTGAAACGCATAATCTGACGAAAAAATACGGAAATCAGACTAGCGTTTCCCAGCTGAATATCCATGTAAAAAAGGGTCGTATCTATGGCCTACTGGGACGCAATGGCGCAGGCAAAACCACCACCATGCGGATGCTTGTGGGGCTGACGGCCCCCACTTCCGGCGAAGCTGTGGTTTTGGGCATGCCCTTTAAAGGCAACGAAAAGAAAATTCTTCCCCACATTGGCAGTCTGATCGAGTCACCGGGCTTTTATCCCAATTTGACTGGCACGGAAAATCTGAAAATATTTGCCGAGTTACGGGGCTTGAAGAACCCCAATTGCATCAAAGGCGCTTTGGAACTTGTCAATCTGCCTTACCGGGATAAAAAGTTATTTTCACAATATTCTCTCGGAATGAAACAGCGGTTGGCAATTGCGCTGGCAGTCATGCACAATCCGGAATTGCTGATTCTGGACGAGCCGATTAACGGCCTTGATCCCATCGGAATTGCAGAGGTACGCGATTTTATCCGGGAATTGTGTGATGCCGGCGGTAAAACCATTTTAATTTCCAGCCACATTCTTTCAGAAATTTCCCTGCTGGCGGATGATGTGGGGATTATCGGCCACGGCAGGCTGTTGGAGGAAGAAAGCCTGAAAGAATTGGAGGCTAAAAACGCCAAATATATTCATTTCTGCGTATCGGATGCGCAAAAAGCCGCGCAGGTAATTGCCGCTGCATTTCGGAGCAAGGACATTCAGCTTGCAGATGCCAATAATCTGTACCTCTATGATACAGCTCTTCCGGTAGCGAGGATAAACCGTTCTTTTATCGAGGCCGGCATTGATATTCAGGAAGCGCATCTTTGTGAGAATACTTTGGAGGATTACTTCAAGGAAATAACAGGAGGTGAGGGAATTGCTTAACTTGATAAGGTGCGAGTTTTGGAAACTGAAGAGAAAAAAGTTCGTGCAGCTGGTATTGGCAGCCTCTTTTTTGTTTCCCATCCCATTGACCGCCATTATCTATTATCTGAACATGGCACAGGATAAATACGTAACGAAAGCGGCAGCCTTTGATGCTCTTTGGCAATCCGTGATTGGTTTGGGCATGCTGCTGCTTCTCCCTTGTATCTTAGGTATTGTGGCAGCGATCCTTATTTTTATGGAACGGGACAACGATACCTTCAAGAACCTGCGGACAATTCCGATAACGAGTTTACAGATGATTGTCGTAAAGTGTATTGTACAGTTATTACTCAGTATCGTATTTTGTGTTTCATCAACTGTAGCATCTATTCTTTGCGGTTTTGTCTTTTTCGGAGTGACAGATATTTTGTTTAAGCTTCTGTTTTCTGCCATTTATGGGTTGTTGATTGCAATTAGCGCGCTGCCGCTTGTGCTTTTGATTATATTTTTCAGCCGCTCTTATATCTTTTCCATAATGCTTTGTGTGTTTTATAGTGTATTCAATCTTCTTTCCGCTTTTTCTATGACAGCGCTTCCGAAATGGCTTGTGCTTACTTTACCTACACCGAGCATTATGATGTGGGGAACAGAGCAAATGTCATCTCGTATTACAGTCAGCGACACAGAGGATTTGCAAAAGTTTGTTCAAATGGAGCTGGTTCCTTCCACGCCTCAGCTGATTGTAACCCTGGGCGCAATTGGAGCTGTTTCCCTTCTTCTGGCAGTCTGTCTTTACAAGAAAAGGAGTGAGTGAAATGGTGACAATCATAAAGACAGAGTTTGTAAAATTGAAAAGATACTTTATTATCTGGATCGGCGTTTCCCTTATGCTTCTTACAGTCTTGCTGACTTTGTTTACCACAATGGCCGATGACGGAATGGTATGGGATTTCCAGTTTCTTTTTGAACAGGTAGTTAAGAATTTTGTAACGATGATTTTTCCCATGTGTATCACATTGATTAGCGGATATATGATTTCCCGCGAATATACAGATGACACATTAAAAAATATTGAAACCTTACCAATTTCATTTCAGAAACTTTTAGCGGGCAAATTGATTGTCTCCGCAGTCCTGTCACTTTTTTAGGAGCAGTGTGCTTTGCGTTCACAGTCATTGCGAACTTCATCATGGGATATAATGGCTTTGCATTACTCCCTGCGATAACCGGGCTTGTGCAAATGACATTATTAGGCTTTTTTCTCTACTTAACAATGCTTCCAATCATTGTACTGACAAGCCGACAGAAAGGCAGCTTCCTTGTGGGTGTTATTGTGGCTTTTGTATATGGGTTTATAGGAATGTTTGCAAATGGAGCATTGCAATCTATTTATCCCGTTACTGCTGCCCTTGGTATAATCAATTATCGGGCTGGTGCAGAAGGCATTGCTTGGAACATTGGATTATGCTTCATTAGTGTTCTTACTATGTGCGCTGTCGGAATTGCTTTGATGTTTATTAAATCAAAACCGCAGGAAAAAGAAATTTGATGCCATCATCTCTGTAATTTTATATCAGCTTTTATAAAAACAGTAAGTGTTAAGTTTTTGGTTGATATTATTAAATGAGTATGTTATTATTATTTCGTCACACAGCAGTATCTATGCTGCTGCAGTATTCGGCCGTCCGGCCGTTCTTTCATTTCGGCGCTTCCCTTTCGAAGCAACAATCCGTAAATGGCAAAAACTTAATACCAGGAGGAATGTTTATGGAAAACAAGCTCAAAAATTATTTTCCGCTTATCAGGGAAAGAAAGGAGGTGTTGAAGGAAATCGGCGGGAACAGCGGATTACAGGCGTTGTACCAGAACTGGACGCCTGAATGGCAGGAAGAATTTCTGGATTTCTGCACAGGTATGAAGGGCGTAAAGATCCTCTATGATTCCTTTTTCAAGGAAATCATGAGTCCGGAATATACGCCTGACAGGCTGAACCGTTTTCTGTCCCTGCTGCTTGGGAAAAAGGTGGTAATCCGTCAGGTGCTGCCCAATGAGGGCGGAAGGATTGCAGTCGAAAGTACGCTGTTGGTTACGGATATCCTGGTGGAATTCGAGGACGGAAGCCTGGCGGATGTGGAGATTCAGAAGCTGGGCTACGCTTTCCCGGGAGAACGCAGCGCCTGTTATGCGGCGGATCTGCTGCTGAGACAGTATAAAAGGGCGCGGGATAAGAGAAACAGGGAAAAGGGGAAGTTCAGTTACAAAGACATCAAGAATATATATGTCATAGTTCTTTTCGAGAAAAGCCCTGTGGAATTCCATTCTATGGAGAAGGAATATCTGCATAAATCGGCCTGGAGCTTTGATACGGGGCTGGAACTGGATTTATTACAAAATTTTATCTTTATAACGCTTGACATATTTCAAAAAAACATGGAGAATAAAAGTATAGATAACGAGCTGGAGGCGTGGCTGATGTTTTACAGCACGCAGGATCCGGAACGGATAATCGAGCTGATAAATAAATACCCGATGTTCATACAGATGTATGGAGACGTATATGAAGTCTGCCGGAATGTGGAGAAGGTGATGGGAATGTTTTCGGAAGAGTTAAGAGAGTTGGATCGGAACACAGTGCAGTATATGATTGACGAGATGCAGGCAACAATAGATGCACAGGCTGCTGCATTGGAAGAAGAGAAAAAAAGGCACGAGGAAGAGAAAAAAAGATACGAGGAAGAGAAAAAAAGGCGTGAGAAAGAGAAAAAAAGGCATGAGGAAGAAATGCAGGAGCTGATTGCTGCGCAGGCAGTCTCACTTGAGAAGGCTTTGAAGCGAATAGAAGAACTGGAAAGGAAAAGTGGTTCTGAACCTGCAGAATAAGCCGAAGAAATGTTTGATGGAACCTGATATTTGCTGCTGAGCATTTTATATTATAAATGCTCAGTCGAACATGGAATTCCTCTTTCTTTTGTTGAAAAAACGTAAATAATAGCATCCAGACTCTGCGTGATATGCTGCCAACGCGGGTAGGGATGCTATTTTTTTAGTCAGTTAATGAACAGTATGGAGGAAGCGAATGTTACTTTTGAAGGAATGAAGCAGTAACAGTTTGGCCGAAGGCTGAACTGTTACATCAGCTTTTATAAAAATAATAGTTTCGACTGGTACTATTTTGTGATAAAGTTAATTCATAATTATAATATTATAATTTAACAGGGGGATTTAACCATGCAAAAGAAAATGAAGAAAGTAATATCAATTTTATTGGCCACTTTTATACTTACAACTTGTATTCCATTAGTTCCGGTGTTCAATACTGTATTAACTGTAGAAGCACACAGCGGCAGAACCGATGGCAGTGGGGGGCATCATGACTACAAGAATAAAAGTGGACTTGGCTCTTACCATTATCATTGTGGTGGGCACCCTGCCCATTTACATCCTAATGGTGTATGTACATATTCCGGCGCTTCTGCGGCGACATCCTCATCAAGCAAGAACATTCAGAAGACGGCTGTCCAGGATTCTGATGCCGCACTTAGGGCAAAATACAAAAGTGTCACAGATGATTTCAGCAATAAAAAGAAAAGTGGATATTTCAGGAATGATGTGCTGGCTATTATAAATCAATTTATAGCTGCTGATCCAAATGCTGCCGACGCATATATGCTTTCTTTAATGACTTCTGAAGAAAAAACAGATTTATTACCGCTCAATACCCAGGCAAAATCCGATATTTTCGATGGATTGATAGTACTGAGAGCATATGAGGTATTTTTAAGTCAGGTGGTTGCACAGGAGCAAGCGCAAGCAGCATTACAGCAGCAAACGATGGAAACACCGCCAGCAGCACTGCAACAGGAAAATACCAGCCAAGATGATCTGCTTTATAAATTGGTTTCCCAAACGCAGGCAAAATTAAATGAGCTGGGTTTTTATACAGGCGCAATAGATGGCATATTCGATAATGAAACACAGCAGGCATTAATTAATTTCCAAACGGCTTATGGGCTTATAATCGATGGGACTATTAATGAACAAGTTGTCGCAGCGTTGGGAATACAAATATAGTTAAAATTTAAAGATACAAAGTAGTGTGAAGTTAGAGCGTGGTTGAAAATTATACTTTTATAGGTTGGTGTGGTCTGGATGGAGAAACTGTAGGCAAGCTGCACATTTTTTACTCGATTGATAAAGCTTTCAGAAATAAGGGATATGCTACACAATGTGCTGAAAAACTCTTATCGTACGCTTTTGATGTAGCACAGGTGCCCTTTGTCAATGGAGGTTGCGATAAGAATAACATAGCATCATATCGGGTGATGGAAAAAATAGGTATGATTAAAGATTGTTATGATGAGAACGGTGATCCTTTGTTCTTTATTAGCAAAGAAATGTATCAAGAAATTTCAAATAATACAAACTGTCTGTAAATTATACCTCTTTATTATATC
>PPYE01627672.1_pt1 | contig 11222 bp, 9 predicted proteins | sample 1559881 | NCBI WGS metagenome assembly PPYE01 (sample SAMN08240022, study PRJNA423297) | Human gut metagenome, whole genome shotgun sequencing project.
AACCGGACAGGTTACGAAACACAAACCACAGAGCTCTCAAAAGTGCTGACTCCGCAAACACTGGGGAAAAACTGTAGGAAAAAAATGCCGAGAAGAAAAAAAATCATTTTCTTACATCTCGACGGTTGTTCGGAAACACCATCAACTTCAAGAACCAATACTTACACCCAGACAAAAGCAAAAAACATCTACTTTATCCATCAAGCTACACATATTCCAATCCACAAATAAAAGACAACCTGTTCTATTTAAAGAAGAAAAGTTTTCAGTAGATTTGCACTATATAAAGATATACAATGAAGAAAATAATTATCGCCATCGATTCATTCAAAGGCTGTCTAACTTCAGCAGAAGCAGGAAAAGCTGCCGAAAAAGGTATCAAAAGCATAAATCCTTCCTGCCACACTTCAGTTATTCCCATCGCTGATGGCGGTGAAGGTTTACTGGACGTACTCATCACAGCCACTAAAGGGAAATATATAACCTTATCGGCACATGGACCGCTAATGAAAATGGCAAAAACACATTACGGTCTGTCCGGCAATGGCAGAACAGCTATTATAGAAATGGCTGCCATCAGCGGACTACCTCTCGTACCTATTGAACAAAGAAATCCTATGCTGACAACAACCTTTGGTACAGGAGAATTGATAAAAGACGCATTAAACAAAGGATGCAGAAATTTTATAATCGGTATTGGCGGAAGCGCGACTAATGACGCAGGATTAGGAATGCTACAGGCACTAGGTTTCCGCTTTCTAGACAAATCAGGGCATACCTTAGGTACAGGAGGCCAAATAATGGAAGCCGTGGCAAACATAGACACATCCGGTATTCATCCCGCACTAAGAGAAACACACTTCATGGTAGCATGTGATGTAGCCAACCCTTTCTACGGCCCTGACGGAGCGGCATATATCTTTGCACAACAAAAAGGAGCCGATTCAAATATGGTGCAAAGACTGGATGAAGGCATGCAATCATTAGCCGAAGTTATAAAGAAAACGACAGGAAAAGATATCACGAACTACCCCGGTGCAGGTGCAGCCGGAGGCATGGGTGGTGGACTACTGGCTTTTTTTAACGCAGAGCTAAAACCGGGAACAGAATTATTATTGAAAGCCATCGACTTCTCCGAAAAAATAAAAGGAGCAGACCTCATTATTACGGGCGAGGGAAAAGCAGACCGGCAGACAGCTATGGGAAAAGTACCATACGGAATACTAAAGGAAGCACAAAAAGAACATATTCCCGTTATTGTACTGGCAGGCAGTATAGAAAACCTGCCGGAATTAAACAAAGCGGGATTCAAAGGTATATTCTCTATAGCCCCCGGCCCCATCACCCTGGAGAAGGCAATGGAACCGGAGTTTGCTAAAGAAAATATCACCCGGCTGGTTTCCCAACTCTATTCAGTTATAACTAGCTTCGGCTAATTTGCAAGCCTTTGTCGGACAAAGCCATATCAACGAAACGGGCACAACTGTTGGGTGGGTTCTGAGTAAGAATACTTCGAATACGTATAGCAGCCTCAGGATCTTTAGCCACCATATAAAGATAGCCGCCTCCCCCCGCACCTGGCAATTTATATCCCAGGCAATAATCATCAATCCGGCGAATGATAGTCTCAACTGCCTCGGGATTAGTGCCGGGATCCAACGCTTGGTTCAGCTTCCAGCTTTTACCAACCAAACGCCCCATTTCATCGAAATTCCCACGCTGAATGGCTTCGTACAAGTCAAGAGCATGCCCCTTCATACCGCCAAGTATAGACAAATGCTCTGTGGAGTTGAGGAACATGCTACGCACGATTTCAGCTAAAATTCCTTTGGCTGTACGGGTAATTCCCGTGTAATAAAGCAAATGGCACTTCTGATATTCGCCACCTGTAAACAAATAATCGGGCAACCAGCGCACTAACGGACTCTGATCCATACCTGCATGAGTCTGCAATAATTTCACTCCACGAAGCACACCTCCGTATTGATCTTGCCACCCCCCTCCGGTAGTCAGTAACTGTTCCAAAATAAGCGTACGGTTACATATCTCGTTCTTATCCCAGTTCAGTCCGCAAAAATCAGAGATTGCCCCCAGCACAGTTGATGCAAGAATAGAACTTGTACCCAGACCGGAGCCCGCAGGAATCGCAGAAAGCAGAGTGATTTCCATTCCGGAGCCAAACGCCTTCAACTGCTCTTCCAATGAAACATACGATTCGGTGGAAAAGCCCGGCTGGAAACCTGCCAGCACCAATGCCGCTTTAGGTATAGAGAATGGGGATCCCACTTGCATGAAATCCCTTACCTCCCCGTAAGTTGTAACCACTTCCATAGCGCCTAAGTCTATAGAACGAAGAATTATCTTATACTCCCGACAGGGTTTCACGTAAACTTGTAGAGGAGGCTGCCCGTTCAACTCAATAGCAATATTCACCACATTCCCCCCTTCATTCAAGCAATAAGGTGGAGTATCCGTCCATCCGCCGGCCAGATCAATACGGACCGGACTACGCCCCCAGACAATCTGATCGGAGTACACTGACAAATGCGGTTGCTGCCTCTTGGCTAAAGCCGAAGCAGTAAGTCCGTCGCGCATCAAACGAAAAGCCTCATTCTCATATTCCCGATAAGCCAGCCCCTTAAGCTGCTGCACCCGGGCACGGAACATATTATCACTGATACGTGTCATCAGCGGAGCCGATTCTGATAAAGGCTCAGGCAACGACAGATCATACCGAGCAAATTCTCCAGCAGCATTCTCCAAATTTAGCTGATAAAAGACACTTCGTTCATAATTATGCGCCAATGCCGGCCAATTCTTTATCCGGAAAGCTTCACGCTGTTCTGCCAGACGATAAAGATTAGAATAAGCAGATATATCATCGGCAGATAACTTACGACAGCGTTGCCATATTTCTTTTCCTTGCTGTAATGCCGGTTCAGAGACCATCCAGCGCATAACTGCTCCCAATTCCTCTACAGATGAGCAAACCGGAAACAAACGCGCGGCCTGCAAGTCGTGACCGTTTTCTATTTCTTCCACCGAAATGCCGCGTACAGCACACCACTCACCTACAGACATTCCTTGATAATATGTTTCTTCCTTAGCCAAAGCTCCCTTGAAAGTATCATTGAAGCCGTATGGACGCGCTACATAGCCAGATTCTCCAAAAGGAACCACATCAATACACACACCGGACGGAACCTCTAGGTTCCAATTATTAGCGGGAACCCCTGTTATGATGGTCTGGTGATGGATATTCCATCCTGCTCCTACATAACTGTTCTCTATCCATATTTCCGAATTTTGTGAGGTAAGTTGATAACCTACCTCAGCATTTTGAACAAACATGGCCGGATGCGGTTTTACCTTCTTGTGCATAATCTCCCGCTGGTCGTTTACCAGATTTTGTACTGCCAATGTAGAAGAAATAAGTTCACGACTGGTTCCGTAATGATAAAACTCCCCTCCGGGCAACGGCAGAATAGCCACACTCAGCTTGTTAAGTTCATCGTCCATCATACGCGGGTGCTCTCCCAATGTAAGTCCGAAATCAGAATACATGTCATAATAAGAGAGTTTTCCTTCCTTATAAGATCGTTTTACCAACAGACTAACCGCACGGTCACTTAACAGCCAAATTCCGATATCCATCAGAAAAAGATGGGTTTGCATTAATTTCCCCAATTCCTCCACCGAAGGTTTTTGAAGCATGAAATCAAGCTTATCGGGAGTAGCCCGTGAAGAAACAAAAACACCATGGTTTTTTGCCAGATTAGGATCTACCCATAAACCGTAACACACCACATCCGCATCAGGAATAGTCTGAAGCGGTTGGCCCGCACGGATATAAACATCTCCACTTGCAATCAATGTATGAAGAGAAGACGGAGCTTTCTCCATGATTTGTTCATATAAAGGGAGCTGGAGGGAAAGCAGATTTTGTGACAGCCGTTGTCCTCTGGCCCACCGGAATACAGGAATGGGAGTAAGAATTTTGCCGGATGGCGCATATCCGGGCAAACGACGACTCTGCCCGCCTGCATGAAGTAAAATACGTTTTTCTTTTCCCAGCCAAGTAAGAAAATCGCTGTCAGGAGCTACTTTCTGACAACAAGCCTCCAACAGCCATGCAGTCCCCCCGCCTGATCCTAGCTTACTACCTATAGGATCGGAAGTACAAAACCACTCTGTCTGGTCCGCTTTCTCTATATCATGAAAACATTCCACCAGATTAGGGGGAAGTGATAATAATTTTTTCATAGCACATCTTTGTTTTTATTGCACACAAAGATGCTTATTTTCCCCTAATAAGCCAAAAGATAAGACATGAATTTTAATCAGTAAATTCAAAAACACGCTCATCCAATGACTTCACTTCCTTAAAGCCCGGTTGTGCAACAGGCACACCGAATGGCATCTGCGCTATCAATTTCCAGTCATCAGACAAATTCCAAACTTTACGTACTTCATCATCAATCAGCGGATTATAATGCTGCAAAGACGCCCCCATTCCTGCATCTTCCAGCATGGTCCAGACTGCCAACTGATGCATAGCATCGGTCTGCTCTGCCCAGATAGGGAAATTATCTTTATAAGTGGGGAAACTTTCCTGCAAAGAGCGAACGATAGCCATATCTTCAAAATAGAGAATAGTACCATATCCACAAGCGAAACAGCCATCAATCTTTTCTTCGGTCTTGCCAAATACCTCAGCCGGAACTCGCTTACGCAAGACATTTTTTACAATGTTCCACAACTTTTCATGCGCCTTACCTGTTAATAACACAACACGAGTGGTTTGAGAATTGAAAGCTGAGGGGACAAATTCTACAGCAAAACAAATTAAATCTCTTATTTCTTTATCAGACAATGTCGATTTGTTTTGGATCCGATAAAATGTACGACGGGCTTTCAGAGCCTCCTTAAAACTTTTTGTCATATAAAAAACAACGTATTTATGGGTTATTATAAATGAAGAACAAACAGGTAACAAAAGAAGTTCACTTTTTTTGCTTTTTTCAATGCAATAACCTATTTTTGTTAGCTAATTATTAACATTAAAAACAACACATTCAATGAAAGATTTTCTAAAATTTACGTTTGCCAGCGTCATCGGCGTCATTCTGGCAGGCGTAGTGTTCACTATACTAGGGATTATCACTCTGGTTGGCATAGTCGCCTCATCGGATACTGAAACGGTGGTGAAAGACAACTCTATCTTCGTACTCGACTTTAAAGGCAGTTTGTCCGAACGTGTACAGGAAAACCCACTCCAACAACTTTTGGGAGAAGAATTTGAAGCATACGGTTTGGATGACATTCTAGCTTCTATCAAGAAGGCAAAAGACAATGACAAAATCAAGGGTATTTATATCCAACCTTCTTATCTGGAAGCATCATACGCTTCCTTAGAGGAAATACGCAATGCATTACTGGATTTCAAAGAAAGCGGCAAATTCATCGTTGCTTATGCAGACCAATATGCACAGGGGATGTATTATCTTTCCAGCGTGGCCGATAAAATAATTATCAATCCGCAAGGAAGTATTGGATGGCACGGAGCAGGCATGCAACCTGTTTTCTTCAAAAATCTGGTTTCCAAACTAGGACTGGAAGTACAGGTATTCAGAGTGGGCACTTACAAATCAGCCGTGGAACCGTTTATTGCTACAGAAATGAGTCCGGCCAACCGCGAACAGATGACCGAATGTCTGGAATCTGTCTGGCATCGTATTCTTGCAGATGTATCCGACTCACGACGCATCCCGACAGATACTCTGAATGCTTATGCTGACCGATATATGGATTTTTGTCAGGCAGAAGAATATATTCAATGCAAACTGGCAGATACCCTGATGTATAAAGATGAGGTTATTTCCTATCTGAAACAATTAAGCGGTCGTGACGAAAACGACAAACTAAACAGTCTTTTCATAGAAGACATGATAAACGTCAAGAAAAATGTGCCCAAAGACAAAAGTGGAAATATAATAGCCGTATATTATGCATACGGCGAGATCCTGGATGCTCCCGGCAGTTCCACAGAAGATTGTATTGATGTACAAAAGATGTGTAAAGACCTGCGCAAATTACGTGATAACGATGACGTAAAAGCTGTTGTATTACGCGTCAACTCACCGGGTGGCAGCGCATACGGTTCAGATCAAATATGGCGTGAAGTAGTAAGACTGAAAGAGAAAAAACCGGTAATCGTTTCTATGGGAGATTATGCTGCATCAGGAGGCTATTACATTTCCTGCGCTGCAAACCGCATTTTCGCTGACCCGACTACGCTGACTGGTTCTATCGGCATATTCGGCATGATGTATTCAGGTGAGAAACTGTTTACTGAAACTTTAGGACTAAATTTTGATGTAGTGAAAACTAATAAAATGGCTGATTTGGGTGCCAGCCTAGGTCCGGTTCTCACCCGCCCGCTAAATGCATCAGAACAAGAATTAATACAGAACTATGTCAACCGAGGATACAAGCTGTTCGTAAACCGTTGCGCTGAAGGTAGAAAAATGTCTACAGAGGCTATTGAAAAAGTTGCTGAAGGCCGTGTATGGACCGGTGCCATGGCAAAAGACCTTGGTCTGGTAGACGAGCTGGGAGGTATAGACAAAGCATTGAATGCCGCCGCCACCCAAGCCGGTATCGAAAATTACAGTATTATCGGCTATCCTGAAAAAGAAAATATTTTCGCAAGCCTGCTGGGAAATCAGAAAAAACATTATATAAACAGCGAAATTAAAGAATATTTGGGAAGCTATTATAACAGCTTCAAGGCGCTGGAGAACATAAAAGACGCCAACTGTATACAGGCACGTATGCCGTTTGACCCTAATATCCAATAAATTGCACATGGAAGGTAATCTTATCAAGATAAACAAGTGGCTATATCCGGTTTCATGGATTTATGGGACCGGTGTATGGCTGCGTAATAAATTGTTTGACTGGGGAATATACAAAGAACGTAAGTTTGATATCCCGGTCATCTCGGTAGGCAACATCACCGTAGGCGGAACCGGAAAGACCCCCCATACAGAATACCTGATAAGATTATTGCAGAAAGATTACAAAGTAGCCGTACTAAGCCGCGGCTACAAACGCAAATCCAAAGGCTTTGTACTTGCCAGACCGGATACGTCCGTACAGATGATAGGTGACGAACCTTTCCAAATGAAACAGAAGTTTCCGGATATCCATATGGCAGTAGACCGGGACCGTTGTCATGGCATAGAGCAGTTATGCAATAGTCACATCGCCCCTGGAACAGAAGTGATTATTTTGGATGATGCTTTCCAGCACCGATATGTAAAGCCCGGAATAAACATCTTATTAGTAGATTACCACCGACTGATTTGCGAAGACACCTTGCTGCCTGCCGGACGAATGCGCGAACCTGAAAACGGAAAAAGCCGGGCACATATTGTCATTGTCACTAAATGTCCTAAGGACATCACCCCTATGGATTTAAGAGTCTTAAGCAAGCAAATGGAACTTTACCCCTATCAGCAGCTCTACTTCACAACATTAACATACGGCAAGCTGCATCCGTTGTTTACAGCAGGGAATGCAGTTTCATTAAAAGAGATAGAAAAAGACAAGCATATCCTATTGGTGACAGGCATAGCCTCCCCAGCAAAACTCATTCAAGATTTATCACCATACAATGAGCACATTGAGTCACTGGCTTTCAGTGACCACCATGACTTTACAGCAAGAGATATGGAACTGATAAAGAAGCGTTTCATGAAACTTCCGGAAGGTAAACGCATGATTATCACCACTGAAAAAGACTCTGTACGACTAGCAGCCCATCCACTGATGGACGAAATGCTGAAACCTTATATATATATGCTGCCCATTGAGGTAGCCTTTTTACAAGACCAACAAGAACTGTTTAACTCAAATATAACCGACTATGTTAGAAAAAATTCAAGAAACAGCAACTTTTCTTAGAGAAAAGATGCATACCAGTCCCGAAACTGCTATTATATTAGGTACCGGCTTAGGAAGCCTGGTACACGAAATTACCGATAAATACGAGATCAGTTACAAAGATATCCCTAATTTCCCTGTTTCAACCGTAGAGGGACATAGCGGTAAATTGATTTTCGGCAAATTAGGTAATAAAGACATCATGGCTATGCAAGGACGTTTCCACTTCTATGAAGGATACTCCATGAAAGAAGTTACTTTCCCCGTACGGGTGATGCGTGAATTAGGCATCAAAACATTGTTCGTATCCAATGCAGCTGGAGGTACGAATGCAGACTTTGAAATTGGTGATCTGATGATTATCAGAGATCATATCAACTTTTTTCCCGAACATCCGTTGCACGGCAAGAACATTGAATACGGCCCCCGTTTCCCGGATATGAGTGAAGCCTACTCCAAAGAACTGATAGACAAAGCACTGGAGATCGCTAAAGAAAAAGGTATCAAAGTACAACAAGGAGTATATATCGGTACACAGGGACCTACCTTCGAAACTCCGGCAGAATACAAGATGTTCCACATTCTTGGAGCTGACGCCGTAGGTATGTCTACCGTTCCTGAAGTTATTGTAGCAAACCATTGTGGCATCAAAGTGTTTGGAGTATCGGTTATCACCGACCTAGGCGTGGAGGGAAAAATTGTGGAAGTTTCACACGAAGAGGTTCAGAAAGCGGCAGATGAAGCGCAACCGCGCATGACTACCATTATGCGTGAAATGATTAATCGAATTTAAGAACATGCAGGAAATAAACAGAACAGAAATAGCGACCTTAGGTGAGTTCGGCCTCATTAAACATCTAACGAAGGATATCGAGTTAAAAAATCCGGAAACCCAATATGGTGTGGGAGACGATGCAGCCGTATTGGAATTTAAAGATAAAGAGGTATTGGTGACCACAGACTTACTGATGGAAGGGGTACATTTTGATTTGGTTTATACCCCATTGAAACATTTGGGATATAAATCGGCCATCGTAAACTTCTCGGACATTTATGCTATGAATGGTACTCCAAAACAAATCACAGTTTCTATCGCACTGTCCAAACGCTTTTGTATTGAAGATTTAGAACAGTTCTATGATGGGCTAAAACTGGCTTGTGAACTACACCATGTAGATATTGTGGGTGGAGATACAACTTCATCCGTAACCGGGCTCGCCATCAGTATTACTTGCATAGGTGAAGCGGACAAGGACAAAGTGGTTTATCGCAACGGCGCACAAGATACAGACTTGATTTGTGTCAGCGGTGACTTGGGAGGAGCTTATATGGGACTTCAACTTCTAGAGCGTGAAAAGGCTGTTTTCCAAGGAGAAAAAGAAGCAAATCCGGATTTTTCCGGAAAAGAATATATTTTGGAACGTCAGTTAAAGCCTGAAGCACGTAAGGATATCATTGAGAAACTGGCAAAAGCGGGAATCAAGCCCACCGCTATGATGGATATTTCCGACGGCCTTTCTTCGGAACTGCTACATATATGCTCACAAAGCGATACCGGCTGTCGCATTTACGAGGAAAGAATTCCCATTGATTACCAAACGGCTGTAATGGCGGAAGAACTGAATATGAATGTGACAACATGTGCTTTAAATGGTGGTGAGGACTATGAGCTATTATTTACTGTACCTTTAACAGAGCATGAACGAGTTTCGGCTATAGAGGGTATAAAAGTGATTGGTCACATCACCAAACCGGAGCTGGGATGTGCCCTGATTACCCGTGACGGACAAGAGTTTGAGCTGAAAGCGCAAGGTTGGAATCCACTAAAAGAAAAATAATTTTAATTAAACAACACTGATAATAAGCACCTTATGTTTTTATCAGTGTTTTTTTTTAGAAATAGTTTGTAGTTTAAAAAAGTTTCACTACCTTTGCAACCGCAAACAAGAAATAATGGTGCCATAGCTCAGTTGGTAGAGCAAAGGACTGAAAATCCTTGTGTCCCCGGTTCGATTCCTGGTGGCACCACTTTGAAACGGGTATTCGGAAAAGAGACGGAAATGCGTACCCTGCTCGGTACAATGAACGAAGAAATAGAAAAAATGAAAAAGGCAGTAAACATAGATTATGCGCCTGTAACTTTAGACAAGTCGGACAAGAAAGTAGGTTTATCATTTTTATAGACGATATGTTTGGAAAGGAATAAACCGCTGATAATTTCCATTATATCAATCAGATTTGTTTTGTCTGCCAAATAAAGAGGGGAAAAAGGTTGTTTGTTAAAGTGTGATTTGAATTGCTCCGGGTACTTGATACGCCATTCCACAAGGCGTATTTCATTGTTCAGTAGCCCAATCGCTTCATCAATGGGATACAAATAAGGCATTTTTTTCTTGCTCAAACCGTACATGATACGATTTAAGTCTATGTAATCCGAATGAAAAATAGCGTAATAAAACGCTATTATCCTGTTCGCTGATACTGAAATCAGCCAAATGAATAGCCAATTCCTCAATAGCTTCCATAAACTCTGATACCGAAAACTTTACGTTGTGAGCATTCCGATAATAATCGAAAGAAACTCAAATCTGATATTTTGTTCATACAATAGAAATACTAAATGTTTTTTTATTAAGCACATATATTTGTCATCCCATTAAATAGCATTCAAGTGAAGCTATTGAATAAAAAACATTCCCAGCATTGTGAGCTTCTAATTTTTGTGCATCTAAGCAAGAAGTTATCCATGAAGCAGATAAACATCGTATTCCAACTTCCCTACAAGACACAATATCTGAAACTGTATCACCTATATATATCATTTCATCCGGTTGTAATTTATAATCTGCGAGCAGTTCCCTAAAATTCTCTGCTTTATTATTTTTGAAAGGATTTCCAGTTTTTACTTTATCAAAACACGTGTCCATATTAAATTGACGTAATGTTATCGCACAGCTCTTTTCTCCTTTTCCTGTAACCAAAGCAATAAGAATAGATTTCTTTTTTAACTTCTCAATCAGTTCTGTTATACCGTCGAAAGGACGAGGGCACATTATATGCATTTGTTCGTATATCACGTAGAAGTCATCCAAAGCATTTTCCCAATTATAACCAACAAGTTTTTTTATCATCCCTTTTTCATTTAGTCCAAAAGTTTCTAAAATATCATTTTCGGATACATCATTAAGAGTAACATTGTAGATACTAATTGAAAAGTGCGCCAATATTCCAGTTGAAAATTGCGCCACCATAGGATAAGTATAATGACCTTTGTA
>PPYE01662512.1_pt1 | contig 11221 bp, 5 predicted proteins | sample 1559881 | NCBI WGS metagenome assembly PPYE01 (sample SAMN08240022, study PRJNA423297) | Human gut metagenome, whole genome shotgun sequencing project.
ATTACTGTGCTGTTCGATTCATCAACAATAGAGAGTACCACTAATAGTGGCTTGTTCGTTGTCGGCTCACACTTTTACCATAAAAAGCGTTTATTTAGGGCATATTCAAAGGATTTTCGCATGACCGACGAGCAGCAACTGACAGCGGCAGGCAATGAGATGAGCGCGAGCTTCCTCGCGGCCAAAAAGCGTTCGGACGAAACGCTCGCCAAGCTGGAGGCCAAGCCGTCGTCCTTCACCATGTTGACCGGCGACCGCCCGACCGGCCGGCTGCACCTCGGCCACTACTTCGGCTCGATCCGTGAGCGTGTCGCCATGCAGGAGCGCGGCGTCAACACGAACATCATCATCGCCGACTACCAGGTGATCACCGACCGCGACACCACCGAGCACATCCAAGACAACGTGCTGAACCTGGTGCTCGACTACATGGCCGCCGGCATCGATCCGAACAAGACCATGATGTTCACCCACTCCGCCGTGCCGGCCGAGAACCAGCTACTGCTGCCGTTCCTGTCCTTGGTCACCGAGGCCGAGCTGCACCGCAACCCGACCGTGAAGTCCGAGATGGAGGCGTCCGGCCACGCGCTGACCGGTCTGCTGCTCACCTACCCGGTGCATCAGGCGTGCGACATCCTCTTCTGCAAGGCCAATGTCGTGCCGATCGGCAAGGACAACCTGCCGCACGTGGAAATCACGCGCACCATCGCCCGCCGTTTCAACGAGCGTTACGCCAAGAAGAACCCGGTGTTCCCGGAGCCGGCCGCCATCCTGTCTGAGGCACCGGAGATTCCGGGTCTCGACGGCCGCAAGATGAGCAAGTCGTACGGCAACTCCATCATGCTGGGCGCCACCGCCGAGGAAACCGCCAAGCTCATCAAGAAGAGCCCGACCGATTCCGAGCGCCGCATCACCTTCGACCCGGTTGCCCGCCCGCAGGTCTCCGCCCTGCTGACCACCGCCGGCCTGGTGACCGGCCGCGACCCGAAGGACATCGCCGAGGAGATCGGTGATTCCGGCGCCGGCGCGCTCAAGGCATACGTCATCGAATCAGTCAACGAGTTCCTGGCCCCGCACCGCGAGCGCCGCGCCGAGCTGGCCAAGGACATGGATTCCATTCGTGACATCCTGCACGACGGCAACAAGCGCGCCAACGCCATCGCCGAGGAGACCCTCGACCAGGTGCGCGAGGCCATGGGCATGAAGTACTGATTTTCCCGCCGCTCGTAGCAAGACGCCGTGTCAGCCCCAACTGGGCAACTGACACGGCGTTTTTGTATTGCGGCGTCTGCTGTGTCCTATCTTCACTTCGAGGGGCGGATTTCTTGTTTTTCCGTGCAACGCGGCTATCAAGACGGACCTCTGTTCACTTCATGCCGATGGCTTGCATCAATACGTACGCTCCCCGCACAGCAATGTCATTACGACGTGTTGCGGCATAGCGCGCATGGCTTCCGGAGTATCGGCGGCGTATGGGTCGGCGTCCAGCAACACCACATCGGCCGGGTCGCCGGATGCAAGGCGGTCACGGCCAGTGGCGGTCGAGGCTGCCAGCGAGGTATGCACATCGAGGCACTGCTCGGGCTGGAACGGCTCGCGGTCAGAGCTTTCGGTGCCGAGCACGGCGGCGGAAATGGCCAGCCACGGGTCCAGCGGGGCCACGGGCGCATCCGAGCCCATGCGCAGCGTGGTACCGGCGTCGTGGAGGGCCCTGAACGGATAAGGGATGCCGGCCGGGTTGGCCCAGAAACGGGTGATGACGTCGCGGTCATCCATGGCGTGCTGCGGCTGGATGCTGGCCGTGAGCCCCAGCTCGGCGAAACGCGGGATATCGACGGGTTTGAGCATCTGCGCATGCTCGATCGATCCATGTGCGTGCGTGGCGGCGACTGCGTTGAGCGCAATGGTGTTCGCTTCGTCGCCAATGGCGTGGCAGGCAATGTCGAAGCCATGCTCGGCGGCTAGGCGCATATAGTCTTCGATTTGCTGCGGCGTGTAGCTCAGCGTGCCATACGTCAGCGGCTCGATGCCCGAATACGGCGTGGAGCAGTAGGCGGAGCGGGTGTTGAGCGATCCGTCCGAGATGAGCTTCATGGCGCCCACATGGCCAAGCCCGGCGCTGCCCGGCAATTCCTTGCCGGTATGCCAACCCGCGTCAATGGCGGCTCGCAACCGCTCGGGGTATACACCGGCGTCCACGCGCAAACCGTTAATGCCGGCCGCGAAACGATTGATCCATGTATCGATGTTTTCGGCCATTTCATAATCGCGGATGCCCACCACGCCCTTGCTTGCGGCGTCCTGTTCGGCCTCGCGCAGCAGACGGTCAGTCTCTTCAGCAGCGCCCGGCGCCTTGTCGAAGGCGGTGTAGGCGTTGAACCATTCGAGTTCACCGACCAGACCGGATTCGTCCACATGTACGCCAAGCCTGCGGGCCGCGGCGGAATTCACCCATCCGCAGTGCATGTCCGCGCTGGAGAGGGCCACCGGCTGTTCGCCGGTCACGGCGTCAATTGCGGCCAGTGTGGGCTGCTCGTCGTCGGCCCACAGCGAGTGACGGAATCGCATGCCCACCACGAAGGCATCTGGGTCAAGCGTGTCGGCGGCGCGGCGCTCATCCAGATGACGGCGCAACATGTCCATCGCTTCGGCGGCGGAACGGGCATTGATGAGGTCCAGTCGGCCCAGCGTCTTAGCCCATTGCGTGAAGTGCGTGTGGCAGTCCCACAGGCCGGGAATAACCCACAGGCCGTCGGCGTCGATGGTGGTTTCGTCGGCGGGTGCGGCGGCCGACGTTGGGATTGAGACGCTGCCAGAAGCAATGGCATTCGTCGCGTATTCCAACGATGTCGTATGCGCCTTAGTCTGCATCGTGCTGTCCGAAGCCGAGACCGTTCCAGCAGGGCCGACAGACGCAACAACCCCATCGCGAAGCACCACATCCACGCGGTCCTGAGACCCCGGAACACCGGCATTGACAATACGCACCAAGCTACTCATACCGGCCATCATGCCACCTTTGCATGAACGCCATGGAGATTCGTCCAAGTTGAATCGCGCCGTCGACGGCGATTCCCGCTGGCTGCCTGCAAACCCCTACGTTCCATGTAATTGCGGGATGGCCTGCAACTGCGATGAACACCCATAGTTTATCCACCGACTTATCCACATTTATCCACCGAAAAATTGGGGCGGTAGACAGGGCCGGTAGCCGGACTCTACACTGCGAGGACAAAGCGAACATCACGAAGGGGTGATCATCATGGGTAGCTCAACGGCATTGACCGAGCTGACAATGCAGAAGTACCAACGAATGCAGACGTGCGCAGATGTTCAACGACGAAGCGCATGGCGCCCACCCTATGCCCTGACAACAGCGTTGGAGCTTTTGTCAATTGAAGTACCCCGCATATCAAGCAAACACAGAGGCCTTGCAACTACAACCATTGTTGCGGTTCCACACGCCAATGACAAACGGCACATTGTGGGGGTCAAAGTGGTTGTATGGCCTTTTCCACTAGACACGGTCATAATCGAGGGACAATTCACATGCACTTCACCAGCTTGCACATGGGCCATGTTCTCCACGTATCTCGAACTTGAAGAACTCATCGTTCTCGCTGATTCCATGATGCGACGAGATCGAAGGCTCTGCAGAACAACCATCGACGCCCTTTCTCTGTATCTCGATGAGGCCGAGGCCCAGGTGCGAGCCGACAAAGAGAATGGCACCAATTCGTATTTGTTCCGCGGGTATAACAAATGCCGTCGCGCCCTACTTTTGGCGCGCGCGGGCACAGATTCCTCCATGGAAACACGAACTCGTTTGGTTCTCTTGAAATACGGTCTGAATTGCCCGCAGGTGAATTATCCAATATTCGTAGGAAACAACACCAGACCCATATATCTCGATCTTGCATACCCTGAATTCAAGATATGTATCGAATACGAAGGCTCTCATCATGCCGGGCAATGGCTGAATGACGCGAGACGCCGCCAGATGATCGAAGATGCTGGCTGGAAGTACATTCAAGTCACCAAATTAGATATTGGCGACGAAGCGGGAGAAGAGGCCCTTGCCCGAAGAGTTGCCGAAAGGATACAGGAGGTTACGGGCAAAACGGTCCAGCTCACGATGCGGCAAACTACCCAGCAAATTAGCGATGTCCGAAAGCTACGCCGTATTCCACTGTACAAACGGCTGAAATTCGAGCCTCTGCTGCCAATTATTCCGACGACGCAGGAATAATAAGCCCGGTAGAGTCAGTCCGCACCGTCCGCACCGCGCTACGGTATTCAAAACCCATTTCAAGGGGCTGATTTGGCCTCCGCCGGAGGTCTACTTCCGTTTCAAGGGGCTGATCATCCGGTAGACCACATGTATCAATGCCCTTACGTCAACGCCATTCCGCCGTTTTGGAGCCGCGTCTACTCAGGCATCAGCCCCTTGAAACGGAAGTAGATCTCTCCAGAACGTCAAATCAGCCCCTCGAAGTCCGTTTTGGCCTCAATGGTTCCTGCCGAACCACAAAAAAGCCACTCCTCTGCCATACGAGCCGACCGCACAGCAGGCACGTGTCATTTGCCGCTGCGGACCTCGGACTCCATGGCTTCCATGGGCTCGTCGACGAGCACGGTGCCGGACGGCAGGGTGCCGGGCAGCGGATCGTCCATGTAGTGGTCGAATTCGTAGAGCATGCGCTTGTTCGGCTTGGCGGTCAGCAACGAAACCACCACGATGAACAGCAGCGAAATGATGAACGCCGGCAGCAGCTCATAGATGGCGAATACGCCGCCCAAGGGCTTGACGAGGTTGTGCCAGATCAGCACGGCCGCCGTGCCGGACAGCATGCCGGCCACGGCGCCGGCCTTGTTGGCGCGACGCCAGTATAGCGAGCACAGCATCAACGGGCCGAATGAGGCGCCAAGCCCGGCCCACGCGTAAGACACCACCTGGAAGATCGACGAGTTCTGGTCGTATGCCACCAGAATGCCGAACAGGAACATGACCACCAGCGTGACCCTGGCCACAATCATGACCTGCTTGTCGGTGGCCTTGCGGTGCAGCAGCCCGCGGAAGATGTTCTCGCCCATGGCCGAAGCGCCGATGATCAGATACGAGGAGCTGGAGCTCATCGAGGCCGCGAAAATGCCGGAGACCACCACGCCGCACATGAAGCTCGGCAGCAGGGTCTGCGCCAGCACGATGAAGATGGTTTCCGCATCGGTGGAGGTCAGCAGTTCGGTGGGCATCATCGCACGCCCCACCAAGCCGATGCACACTGCGCAACCCAGCGAAATCACGCACCAGGAGGTGGCGATGATTCGGGACTTGCGCACTTCTTCCACGCTGCGGATGGACAGGAAGCGCACCAGCACCTGCGGCATACCGAAGTAACCCAGGCCCCACGCCAGCATGGAGATGATGGTGATGATGCCGTAGTCGGAGGGCGCGCCGAACACGGCCTTGCCCGCCTCGACGAGCTGCTGGCCGGTGGCCGGGTCCAGCTTGGGCGCGGCCACCTGCGTGCCGGACAGGTAGCCGGGGATGGCACGCAGGAATTCCACGGTGTTGTCGACACCGCCCGCGCTGGCCACGGTGCCGATGAACACCACCGCGAGCGCGAAGAACATGAGCATGCCTTGAATGAAGTCGGTCATCACCACCGACAAGTAGCCGCCCACCACGGTGTAGACGAACACGACCACCGCGCCGATGATCATCATGACGTGGTAGTCGAAACCGAACAACGTGGCGAACAGCTTGCCCACGGTCACGAAGCAGCTGCCCACGTACACGCTGAAGAACACCAGGATGATCACGGCCGCGATGGTGGAGATCACGCCCTTCTTGTCATGGAAACGCTTGGCGAAGAAGTCAGGAATGGTGATGGCATCGTCGGTCACTACCGAGTAGCGGCGCAGTCGCCGGGCCACAAGCTTCCAGTTGAGATAGGTGCCGAGCGCCAGTCCGACGGCGGTCCACATCGGGTCGGCCGCACCAGTGAAGTAGGCCAGGCCCGGCAGGCCCATCAGCAGCCAGCCGCTCATGTCGGAGGCTTCGGCGCTCAGGGCCGTGAGCCACGGCCCCACGCCGCGCCCGCCCGCAAAGTATTCCTTGGAGGAGGAGTTGGAGCGTTTGGAGTAGATGAATCCGATGGACAGCATGGCCGCAGAATAGATGACCATGGCCAGCAGAATCCAGAAATCGTTGGCCAACTGCGCCCCTCCTCAATCATGACGCCAAGCGGCTACCGCCATGGCAGAACTATGTGCTGATATGCGATTGACGCCGGAGCGGCGTCATACAGACCGTCACAGCCGTGAATACGGCCGCAACGCACTTCGCCTGATGGTAGTGGATACAAGGGCTCAAGCACCTTCCACCGTTTCCATACTGAGACGCTGTTTTATCCGAGCTCCCCCCACCTGAGGAGAGCCAAGATGACGGTCAGATGTCGTAGCGCCAGGACTTGTCGGTCACCACGCGGGCCATCGCCAAGCCGATCGGCAGACAGATAATCACCATGAACGCACGGAACGCCCAGTCCAGCGCATTCATGGTCTGGAAGCTGCCGAGGTACCACATGGCACGATACATATACAGACCGGGCACCATGATCACGATCGACGGCACGGTCAGGCAGATGCGCGGGTAGCCGAGGTGCGGCGGTAGCCAGCCACGTCGCACGGATGAACGCCACACCGATGCCAGAATGCCCGCCAGAAACGCGCCGATGAAGGTAGCCATCTCGGGTGCCACGTTGAAGTCTTGCAATTCCAAGCGCAGCGTGTCCGTGATCGCACCGATCAGGGCGGCGGTCAGGCACATGCGCTGCGGCGAATTGAACAGCACGGAGAAGCCCCACACGCCGACGAACGCCGCCACGAATCGCAGCAATCCGTTGACCCACGGGTCAAGCCCCAGTGGCTCAAAGCCTTCCGGGTGCAGGTGCACCATCACGGCCACGGCCCAGCCTGCCAGCGTGGCCATCAGGATGATGCACAGCACGTACGCCACGCGCTGGATGCCCGAGGGGAAGTCGATTTTCGCCATGTCGAGTCCGCCGGTGATGAGCGGGAAACCGGGGATCACGAACAGCATGGCGCCGATGTAGGCCGTATCGTGCGAGAGCGCGACTGGGTCGAAAATGCCGATGAGTCGCAAGGTGCCGGTGCAGGCGAGCGCCGCCGCGGCCACGCACACAAAGGTGACGAAGAACTGGTTCAGATGGTATGCAAACAGCCGGCGACGCATCCACTGGCCAAGGCCCGCGCCCACGAACGCACCGATCATGTCGTATGGGCCGCCGCCGAGCAGGAACACGAAGGCCGCGCAGGCCAAGGCGGAAGCCAGACCGGAGAACCACGGCTTGTACAGCGGCTTGCGACGCTCAATCAGATCGAGCCGCTCGTGCGCCTGCCGCACGGTGATACCGCCCTTGGCCTTCTCTTCGTCGGAGCGCTCGTTGAAGTGTTCGGCGTATTCCTTGGGCACGCGATTCTTGCGCTTCGTACTGCTTGCAGCAGGGCTTTCGGCGGTTGCGCCGTTCGCCGCGTTCGCCGATTCAACCGACTCATTGGAGTCACCGGTAAACACTTCGGCATCGTCGTAGGCCTTCTCTTCGGCCGCTTTGTCTTCGACCGGAGTGACTTCCGCGCTGTCCGCCAAAAGTCGGTGGGCTTCTTCATTGTCATCATCCAAGGACTTGGCCACGGAGGTCACGAGTACCTTGGTTTTCAACGCAAGATCCAGCGCCTCGTCCACGCTGCCGTTGGCCGCCTCAGCCTCGGCCTTGGCACGTTCGCGCAGGCGCTTGGCCAGATCGGCCGAATACTGCGAAGCGTCACGTTCGTCCAAATGCTTGACCACGCCATCGGACAGTTGCGAATCGACGTGATACATCGACCCCTTGCCGAGATTCACGGAGAACCAGTCGGCGAAATGTTCCAGCAGCCAGATACGTTCGGTGTTCACGCCGGTGGTCGGCAAATCCACGACTTCGGTGATGCGGTTACGACCATCCGTGCAGGTGGCCTCGATATCCGTCAGGTTCACGTCGGCGCGTACGTGCACGCCCAGCGGGTAGGCGATGCGGTGCATCATTTCACGCACGCGGAAGGAGCCGGTGCCGGCTCCCAGGTCCAGCATGCCGACCCGTACAATCACGCTGGCTTTGGCGGCGATACCGGCGTCCACCACCGGTTTTTCCCAATCGCGTGCAATATCTTCCATGTCCAGCGGAATGGAGTGGGTGTGGAATTTACGTACAGCCGTTGCGCCTTTCGCTTCGGGCGCACTTTTTTTCTTCTGTTCGCTCACATCCTTCATTACTACTCCCTGCCTTCCCCGCCAGCAATCGTAAGGCGCTCAAATCTTCCGCGAATCGGACAGTGTCTCATATGCTGTCCGATATTCGGTCTCTATAGGTGGACAACTTGGCGCACTATATGGACTTCGTAACGTAAATAGCGATTTCGCGGGGATACACTATTGCCCACACAACAACCACGTTGAATATGGGCTGTGGGCTCGCAACGACTGGTCTCAACAACTGCGGAGGAGCCGCAGACGACCAGTAGACCGAGCAACCTGTTATTCGGCAAAGGAGGTTATATGGCAACACCTGAAGAACAGATCACTCCCGCTGACGCCGCCATCGTCACTACCGGGACCGGCCGAAAGGGCCCGGAGGAGCATGATCTTCCCGAAAGCCTGAAGTACGACATGGATCTGTGTCTTGAGATCCTGCGTAACGTACTGGGCGAATACAACCCCGAACTGCTGTCTACGTTCGACACCGTGCGTCATTACGCGGTGGAGGCCAGCGCCGAGCATTTCGCCGAGCTGAAGGATCCGAACCCCGACCAGGATGGCCTGAAGGAGGCCGTGAACGTCATCGACAACATGACGTTGCACGACGCCCAGCTGCTGGCCCGCGCGTTCGCCACGTATTTCCATCTGGCAAACCTGTCCGAGGAGAACTACCGCGTTTCCGTGCTCCACGAGCGCGAGAACAACGTGCCCGTTGACCAGGCGGTCGACCCGATCAACGAGCTCACCGTCGCTTACCACCAGCTCATCAATGAGACTGGCCCGGCCAAGGCCAAGGAACTGCTCAACCAGCTCGAATTCCACCCCGTCTTCACGGCGCACCCCACTGAGGCCCGTCGTAAGGCCGTGGAAGGCAAGATTCGCCGCGTTTCCGAATTGCTTGAGGAGTACAAGCGCCTCGGCGGCTCGGATAAGAAGGAATGCCTGCGCCGTCTCTACAACGAGATCGACGCCCTGTTCCGCACTTCTCCAATCGCGCTGAAGAAGCCGACCCCGGTTGAGGAAGCGGACACAATTCTCGACATCTTCGACAACACGCTGTTCAACACCATCCCCAAGGTTTACCGTCGCTTCGACGACTGGGTCCTGGGCGATAAGGCCGGTCTCGTCGAGCCCGCTTGCCCCGCGTTCTTCCACCCGGGCAGCTGGATCGGCTCCGACCGTGACGGTAACCCGAACGTCACCGCCAAGGTGAGCCGCGCTGTGGCCCGCAAGTTCTCCGATCACGTGATCGCCGCTCTCGAGGAAGCCACCCGTACAGTGGGCCGCAACCTCACGATGGAGGCCGAGACCACGCCGCCGAGCGCCGAGCTCAAGAACCTGTGGAGCCACCAGAAGGAAATGAGCGAGCGTCTGACCGACAAGGCCGCCCTGATCTCCACCAAGGAGATGCACCGCGCGGTCATGCTGGTGATGGCCGATCGTCTGCATTACACCGTTGAGCGTGATGCCGACCTCATGTACCACTCCTGCGATGACTTCCTCAACGATCTCAAGGTGATGCAGCGTTCGCTGGCCGCGGCCGGCGCCAAGCGTTCCGCCTACGGCCCGCTGCAGGATCTGATTTGGCAGACCGAGACCTTCGGCTTCCACATGGTGGAGATGGAGTTCCGTCAGCACTCCGTGGTGCACGCCCGCGCCCTTGCGGATATCCGCGAGCACGGCCTGCATGGCGAGCGCGGCGAACTGCAGCCGATGACGCACGAGGTGCTCGACACCTTCCGCGCCCTCGGTGCCATCCAGAAGCGCAACGGCCTCAAGGCCGCCCGCCGCTACATCATCTCCTTCACCAAGAGCGCCCAGAACATCAGGGATGTCTACGAGCTCAACCGCTTGGCCTTCTCCCACCCGGAGGACGTGCCCACCATCGACGTGATCCCGCTGTTCGAGCAGCTTGAGGATCTGCAGAACTCGGTGGATGTGCTCGAGGAAATGATCAAGATCCCCGAGGTCCAGGCTCGTCTGAAGGCCACCGGCAACAAGCTCGAGGTCATGCTCGGTTACTCCGACTCCTCGAAGGACGCCGGCCCGACCTCCGCCACGCTGGCCCTGCACTCCGCTCAGGAGCGCATTGCCAAGTGGGCTGAGTCGCACGACATCGATCTGACCCTGTTCCATGGCCGCGGCGGTGCCGTAGGTCGTGGCGGCGGCCCCGCCAACCGTGCGGTGCTCGCCCAGCCGGTCGGTTCCGTCAAGTGCCGCTTCAAGCTCACCGAGCAGGGCGAGGTCATCTTCGCCCGTTACGGCAACCCGGTGCTGGCCATCCGCCACGTCGAGTCCGTGGCTGCGGCGACCTTGCTGCAGTCCGCGCCGAGCGTGGAGAAGCGCAACACCGAGATGACCGAGAAGTATGCCGACATGGCCGCTCAGCTCGACGAGGCCGCGCACAACCGCTTCCTCGACCTGTTGAACACCGACGGCTTTGCCCCGTGGTTCTCGATCGTTACGCCGCTGACCGAAATCGGCCTGCTGCCGATCGGCTCCCGCCCGGCCAAGCGTGGCCTCGGCGCCAAGTCGCTCGACGACCTGCGCACGATTCCGTGGATCTTCTCCTGGGCCCAGGCCCGCATCAACCTGGCCGCCTGGTACGGTCTCGGCACCGCATGCGAGAAGTTCGGCGATCTGGAGACCATGCGTCAGGCTTACGAGGAATGGCCGCTGTTCTCCACCTTCATCGACAACATCGAGATGTCCATCGCCAAGACGGATGAGCGCATCGCCAGGATGTACCTTGCCCTCGGCGACCGCGAGGACCTCAATGAGAAGGTGCTCAACGAGATGGAGCTCACCCGCAAGTGGGTTCTGGCCATCGTGGGCGACAAGTGGCCGCTGCAGCACCGCCACGTGCTCGGCCAGGCCATCCGCATCCGCTCCCCGTACGTGGAC
>PPYE01209831.1_pt1 | contig 11220 bp, 9 predicted proteins | sample 1559881 | NCBI WGS metagenome assembly PPYE01 (sample SAMN08240022, study PRJNA423297) | Human gut metagenome, whole genome shotgun sequencing project.
CCACGTAGATGGCCACGTCTGAGGGTTTGACCCAGAAAAAGCGCATCCCCGTCTCCGGGTTTTCAAAGATGAGCTTGCGGCTGTCCTCCCTTATGCCAGGGCAGCCGCAGCCCGCGCGCTCGAACATGTCGTAGACCTGTTCGCCCAGCCTGCCCTTCGGCAGGGCTATGTCAATCGTCTCCTTCAAGCTCAACAGGCCTCCCGTCCATCATTTTCATCACCGTGCGGCAGCGCAGCGAGGGGGCCGTCCCCCTCTGCACCCGGACGCTCCGGCCCGAGTCCGTCAGCTCCCGCACCACGCCCGCCAGCTCCTCCGGCGTCTCGCCGTCGGGGATGAGCAGCACGTCCGCGTCGTACTCCGGCTCCGCGCCGCCCAGGCGCTCCAGCAAGTTCAGGTACACCGCAAAGCCTATGGCCTGCTCGTCCTTGCCCAGCTTGCGCATCAGGCTGTCGTACCGCCCGCCGGAGAGCACCGCAGAGGGCGCACCGGGGACGTAGCCCTTGAACACCAGGCCGTTATAGTACTCCGTGTCGCAGGTTATGCTGAGGTCTATGTTCACGCCGCCGACACAGCCGAAGCTCGCGAGGACGCGCACCGTGTCCTCCAGCTCGTCCGCCGCGGCCAGCTCCGCCTCCGTCGCCGCCAGGGCGCGCAGCTCCGGCAGCAGCTCCGTCGCCGGGCCGTAAAGCTCCACGAGGCGGATGAGCCTGTCCGCCGGCTCCTCCGGCGCGCCAGCGGCTGTGCACACCGCGCGCATCGCCTGAGCGCTCCGGCTGCCCACAGCGCGCAGCAGCTCTGCCCGCTCCGGGCCCCTGAGCCCCAGCTCGTCCACCAGGGCACAGAGATAGCCCATGTGCGAGAGGTCCAGCACCCAGTCCGGCGATATCTCGCCGAGGCTCCGCGCCGCAAGCATGGCCACCTCGCCCATGACATAGCCGTCCACGGGGCCGAGGTACTCCAGCCCCGCCTGCGTTATCTCCTGAAAGCCCAGGCCCGAGTCCGGCGCGCGGTACACGCTCTCGTCATAATAGAGCTTCTCCGGCGTGGAGTCCGGCCCACCGCCCAGGTTCTTTGCTATCGACAGCGTCACGTCCGGCTTGAGCGCCATGAGGCGGCCGTTCGTGTCCGTGAACGTGATGACCCCGCCGCTCGGCAGGAAGCTCCTGTTGCCCGCGTAGAGGTCGTATTCTTCAAATTTGCTCATGCGGTAGGGCCGGTATCCGAACTTCGAATACAGCGCGCGCAGACCGAAAACTATGCGCTCCTCCCGCGTCAAAATGCTCTCCATTGCCTGTCCTCCGTGTTTCACTTTACCCTGCTAATGTGATAGCACGCTAATATATTACCACGAGTCGCCGAGATGTCAAGTTAAATCTCCGCGCGATGCGAAAAAAGCCGCGATAAAGCGGCTTTTTTTCACAGCACCGCGGTCTTGAACACGGTGTTCGACATGTCGCGCCTGAGGAAGAGCTCCGCCACGCGGGCGAACTCGACGGGGTCGCCGCTGGCGTAGCAGGCGGTGCGGCCGAAGCTGCGCCGGGGCGAGCGGAGGGAGTTTTTCTCCAGCAGCGCGGCCAGAGCGCGCGCGCCGGCGGCGCCGGAGTCGATGAGCGTCACGCCCTCGCCCATGTAGGCCGCGATGGCCTCCGAGAGCAGCGGGAAGTGGGTGCAGCCGAGTATGAGCGTATCCACGCCCGCTGCGCGCACGTCCCGCAGGCACTCCTCGACCGCCGAGGCGACCTCCGGGTCCGCGGGGTCCGACCTGCCCGCCTCCACCAAAGGCACGAGCAGGGGGCTGCCCGAGGCCACGGGCTCTATGGCCGAATCTATGGCCTTGAGCTCCCGCACGAAGGCGCCTGAGCGCGTTGTCGCCACGGTGGAGAGCACGCCGACGCGGCCGTTTTTCGTGCTCGCCGCCGCCTCCGCCGCCGCGGGCTTTACCACGCCGATGACCGGCACGCCCGCAGTCTTTTCCACCTCGTCCAGGCAGTTCGAGCTCACCGTGCCGCAGGCCACGAGCATGGCCTTTATCGCCCGCGCGCGGAGAAAGCGCGCGTCGCTCCTCGCGATCTCTATGAGTTCGGCCACGCTCCGCCCGCCGTAGGGCACGCGGGCCGTGTCGCCCAGATAGGCTATGTCCTCGCCGGGCAGCAGCTCCCGCAGCACACGCACCGCGGTCAGGCCGCCCATGCCCGAATCAAAAATTCCGACTGGTCTGTAATCCATGTTTCCTCCGAAGGAAGATGTTTTGCTCATAATTATATTCGCCGGGGGGATATTTTAGCATCAGCGCGCCGTTTTTGCAAGGCTCAGAGCTCAAGTCCCGCCTCGCGCAGGCGTTTTATCGACTCCGGCGAGGCACGGCGGAGGAAATCCTCCAGCACCGCGCCCGCGTCCGGGTAGAGCCGGATGTTCCGCCGCCCCGGCTCCGCCACCGGCTGGGGGCCGTGCGCCGGCTCCGAGAGCGTCAGCAACCCGTTCGCCGCCGCCTCGATCTCGCAGATGCCGTACTCGTCGCGGTAAAAGTGTTCGTCCTCCAGGTGGCGCAGCTCGTGCCGCAGGCCCTCGGCCTGGCGCTCCGGGCAAAAGCGAGTGTTTATGTATATGGTGAAGGTGCCGTCCCCGTTCGAGACGGTCACGGCGCTCGACGCCATGCTCGGGAACTCCACGAGGCGGACCCAGTAATCCACACCCTCAACGTAGCTCATTCGCCCTGCTGCATCTCCTCTATCATACGCACGATGGCCTCTATCTGCGCCTTCGTCGCATTCTTCGTCACCGAAAAGAGCATTCTCTTCTCCGGGCGGCTGCGCAGCTCCTCCAGGTACTCGGCCAGCTCCGCGTCGCCCTCGGTCTGGGGCTCCGGGCGGTCCGTGTTGCCGAGGAGGTAGTCTGTGGAGACGCCCAGGTACTCGGCTATGCGCGCCGCGTTCTCCGCGCTCACGCCCTTTGCGCGGCCCTTGCGCAGCTCCGTCATGAAGCTGCGGCTCATGCCCAGGTCCGCGCTCATGCGCGAGCCCGAGATACCCCTCTCACGCAGCAGCGCCTCTATCCTCTCGCATATCCCTTCCATCCCGACGGCTCCTTTTTGTCAAAATGCCAAATTTACATATTTTTGTACATTCATGGTTGACAAGCTCCGATTTGCACTCTATATTGGGAGGTGCGTTGTACAAAGTTTTGTGCGCTTGTCGGGCTTACGTGCACCATGATAGTACAAATCATTGTACATGTCAACATATTTGATGGGAGGACAGCGTGTATGGAGAAGAAAAAGTCCGACTCTCAGGCGCCGGACATGTCAGCTTGCAGGGGCTGCCGGCACTTTTTTGAGGCGGCGGACCCGGACTGTTACAGGCAGTCCATCCCCGCGTGCGAATACATACTCGACACCGGGCGGCGCAGGCCCTGCCCGGCGGGGGCGGGCTGCACGGAATACCGCCCTGCGCCCCGGGGCATGAGCGAATACCGGCGGCGGCACGGGGCCATAGTCCAGGCCTTCATCGCCGCGCGGCGGAGGGGCTGAGCCTTGAGAAAGCGGCACTACCATCTGGCCGACCCGCCGGAGCTCATCGCCGAGTGTCTAAGCTGTGCAAGGAGCGAGTGCACGAACTGCCTTGAGCGCAGGCTCAAGGCAGCCGTCAAGACCAACTCGCGTCTCCGCTCTCAGAGCTCCACGGCCTCGCCGGGCTGCAGGAAGTAGACGATCTTCGCCTTCACTGCAAGGCCCGTGATGCGCGAGACGGCCCAGGCGTAGGTCTCGAGCTGCGCGGCGTAGCGCTTTGCGCGCTCCGGGGCCGCCTCGGGGGCAATGCGGTCGGTCTTGTAGTCCACGATGACGGCGCCGTCCGGCTCGATGAGGCAGCAGTCCACGACGCCCTGCAAGAGCAGCTCCTCGCCCTCCGCGCCCGGGAAAAAGCGCTCCGCCGGGCAGAGCAGCGCAAAGGGGAACTCCCGCAGCACGCGCGGCGCAGCGGCTATCCTCCGCCCCAGGGGCGAGAGGGCGAAGCGGCAGAGCCCCGCGGCGTCCACCGCGGCGGCCTCGCGCGCCGAGAGCTTCCCCGCGGCGGCGAGGCGGTCTACGGCCTCGCGCGCGGCCTCCGGCGTGGTGAGCGCTCCGAGCTCAAGATAGCGCAGCGCGAGGTGGGTGGCCGTGCCGCGCTCGGCGGCGGTGAGCCGCCTGGCCGCTAGCGCGATGTCGGGGCGGCGGAAGGTGCGCGCGGCGCGGGGCAGCAGCTCGGCGCTCTCGGCGTCCGGCTCCGCGAGGCTCTTGAGCTCCGTGGCCGTGAGCTTGGAGGGCAGGGTCTCCGCCCCGGAGTGGGGGTAGCGCCAGGCGAGCAGCGCGTCAAAGTCCACGGGGCTGGCCTCCTCCCCGGTGCGCTCCGGCTCCGGCTGTGCAGCGGGCGTGACGCGCCGGGGCGCGCCCTCCTCGTCGCCGCCTATGGAGAGCGTCAGCGCCCGGCCGCCGGTGCCGAGGGCCGCGCAGATGAGCCACTCGGCCATGCTCCGCATGGGCAGCAGCGCCTGGGCAGGGATATGCTCCTGGGCCGCGGGCGCGAGCTTGTCCATGGCCTTTTGCGGGTCTGCGAAGGTGCAGGTGATGAAGAGCCGCTCCCGCGCGCGGGTCATGGCAACGTAGAGGAGCCGCAGCTCCTCGCTCAAGAGCTCGCGCTCGAGCCGGTTCGCCACGGCGCGGCGCGCGAGGGTGGGGTACTCTATGCACGCTGCCGCGCAGGTCCGAGCGGTTGAACTGCCGCGCCGTGTCGCCGATGAACACCACCGGGAACTCCAGGCCCTTCGAGCGGTGGATGCTCATTATGCGCACCGCGCCTCCGCCGTCCTCGTCGGGGAAGGCGGGCTCCTCGCCGCGCTCGCGCATGGAGCGCAGCCAGTCGAGAAAGCGGCGCAGCCCGCGCCAGCCCGTGGTCTCAAAGCTCCGGGCGAGCTCGAAGAGGCGCAGCAGCCGCGCGCGGCGGTCCTCCCCGTCACGCATCGCGGAGCAGAGCGCCATGCAGCCGAGGCTCTCGTATATCTCCCATATGAGCGTTGCGAGCTCCGAATCCCGCGCAAAGTCGCGCAATCTGGCGAGCGTGTCGAGGAAGGCGCGGGCCTTCTCGCTCACCTCCGCGCGGGCGCTGAGCGCGGCGTAGAAGTCGCCCTCGCCGGACATGAGGCGTATCTCCGTCAGCTCGTCGTTCGTGAAGCCGAAGAGCTCCGAGCGCAGCACGGAGATGAGCGCCACGTCCTGGCGCGGGTTGTCGATTATCGCGAGCAGCGAGATGATGACCGCGACCTCCGGGGCCTCGAAAAAGCCGCCGGACTGCCCGGCCTCGACGGGGACGCCCTCGCGCGCTAGCACGCGCCGCCAGACGGGGCCGGATACGTTCACAGAGCGCAGCAGCACGGCGATGTCGCCGTAGCCGAGGGGGCGGAGCGCGCTGCCCTCGCTTATCTTTGCGCCCGTCTCGACCAGGCGGCGCATCATGCGCGCGGCGTAGGCGGCCTCGACCTCTATCTTGTCCGGGCGCTCCTCGTCCTCGTCCGCGCCGGGCAGAGGCACGGCCACCAACTCCGGCACGGGCACTACGCCGGGGTACTCCAGCCCCGCGCGCAGCCGCGCGCGCTCGTCGTACTCCATCTCGCCGAGGCCCTTTGACATCAGGCAGCCGAACACGGCGTTCACCGCGTCCACCACCTCGCCCCGGGAGCGGAAGCTCTCGCGCAGAAAGACGCGCCTCGGCACGCCCTCCGGCTGGGGGGCGTCGGCGTAGCTCTCGTATTTTTTCAGGAATATCGTCGGGTCCGCGAGGCGGAAGCGGTAGATGCTCTGCTTCACGTCGCCGACCATGAAGAGCCGCCGGCCGCTGTCCGAGACGGCTCTTATTATCATGTCCTGCACCAGCGAGACGTCCTGATACTCGTCCACCATGACCTCGGCGTAGCGGCGGGAGACCTCGCGGGCAGTCTCCGTCGGGCTGCCGTCCGGCTCCGTGAGCAGCCGCGCGGCCAGGTGCTCGAGGTCGGCGAAGTCGAGCAGCGAGCGGCGGCGCTTCCGGCGCGTGTACTCGGCGTCAAAGTCGCCCACGAGCTTCAAGAGCGCGCGCATGGCGGGCGCCGTGGCGCGCATGTCACGCAGGAGCTGCTCGCTCGGGAGCGTAAAGCCCTTCTCTATGCGCTTTGCGGCCTTTTTGCAGGCCTCGCGCCGGGCCTTTGCCCGCTCCGCGAGCTCCGGGTCCTCTCCCCCGCCGCGCAGTGAGCCGAGGCGCGGGAAGGCTATGGGCAGGGCCTCGCGCAGGGCGTCCCAGCCCTCCGCCGCGCGCTTTGCCGCGCCGCGGAGCGAGGAGGCCGTCTCCGAAAAGCTCGGGACATAGGCCTTGCCCATCTTCTCAAAGCCCGCGAGAGAGCGAACGAGCTCGTCGAACTCCCCGGCCCACCAAAGCAGCTCGTCCGCCGCGCTCTCCAGCAGCTCGCGGCCCCATGGCGTGTCCGCCGCGTCCTCCGCGCCGGTCTCGAAGAGCTCCGACTGCCGCGCGGCCCAGTCCCCCGGCCGGGCGTGGGATTGCAGCTTGCCGTGCAGCTCCAGCACCAGCGATTCGAGCCGCCGGTCGTCCGTGCCGGCGCCCACGGTGTCCGCGAGCTGGATGAAGCCCGGCTCCGCCTCGGCGTAGGCCGCCTCCAGCACCGTCTCCAGCGAGAGGCGGCGCAGCTCCCGCGCGCGGTCCTCGTCCGCTATGGCGAAGTCCGGCGCGATGCCCGCGCGGCCCGCGTACTCCCGCAGCAGGGCCGAGCAGAAGCTGTGGATGGTGCCTATCTGCGCCCGGCGCACCAGCGCGCTCTCGCGCCGGAGCCGCTTTGAGCCCGGGTCGGCCGCCGCGCGGGCCGAGAGCTCCTCCGAGATGCGGCTGCGCAGCTCCGCCGCCGCCGCCGTGGAGAAGGTTATGATGAGGAAATTGTCTATGCTCCGGGGCGCGTCGCCCTCGGTTATCCAGCGCATGAGCCGCTCGGTGAGCACGCGGGTCTTGCCGCTGCCCGCCGCCGCCGAGACCAGCAGCTCCCCGCCCCGGTCCTCGATGGCCAGCTTCTGCGATGGCGTGGGTTTGAATTCAGCCATTTTCCGCGCCTCCTTCCAGCATGTCCCACACGCGCGTGGCGCTCAGTTTGGGCAGATAGCGCCGCCTGTCGCTGCCCTCGCCCTCCGTGAAACGGCAGGCCTCGGCGTAGTCGCACCAGAGGCAGGCGTTGTCCTGCGCGCCCTTGTAGCATGGGTCGGCGGTGATGCTGCCCGAGCGCAATTGCGAGGCCAGGGCGCGGAGATTTTCCTCCACACGGCGGCCCAGCAGGCCCAGCCGCTCCGCCGAGGCGAGGGAGTCCCCCGTCGGCACGCCCTCCTTCCACTTCACGGGCAGGCGCACGGGGCTGTCCCCCGCCTCCATGGCGTGCAGCACCTCCGGGTCGTCCAGCACCAGGCCGGAGCGGCGGAGCTTGTCGCGCCGCTTCCGCTCTATCTCCTCGTCCGGGAGGTTGCCCTCCTCGCTGAGCAGCACGTCCCGCGCCGGGACATAGAGCACGCCCGCGGGCGCCGTCTCCATGCCGTAGAGCCGCTCGCCCGAGCGGTCCAGCGCGAAGAGGTAGAGCAGCATCTGCATCCCCAGGCCGTACATGACGTCCGAGAGCGAAAAGCTCTTGCGCCCGGTCTTGTAGTCCACCACGCGCAGATAGAGCCGCCCGCCGTGGACCCAGCCGTCCACGCGGTCCGCTATGCCGCCCAGCCGCACGCTGCCCCCGCCGGGCAGCTCCGCCGTCGGCGAGAGGCCCGGGCGCGAGAAATCCAGCTCAAAGCTCAGCGGCTTGAACTCCGACTGCCTGAGCTCTTCGGCCATGTCCTCGACTATACGCTGCACGCTCTCGCACAGGCGGGAGTAGAGATAGGCAAAGCGCGCGCTCTTGCCCTCCAGCCCGCCGAGCTCCTCGGCGAGATAGCGCCGGGCGTATTCCTCCGTCAGCGCGGCGAGGCGCTCGCTCTCAGCGCCCGCGAGGCCGCCCTCGGCGGCGGTATCTTCCGCGACGTGCTGCAATATATAATGTATGAAGGTACCCGTCTCCGGGGCCTTGAACTCCGCCGGGCGGCGCGGCTTTGCGCGCAGGCCGTAGCTGAGGAAGTAGGCAAAGCGGCAGGAGGCGAACTTCTCCACCCGCGAGGGCGAAAGGCGCAGCTCCTCGCCGTAGAGCGAGCGCGCCGTGCCGGGCGAGAGCAGCCGCGGCCTCGCCTTCGAGGCCGCGCGCAATCGGCGCAGCTGCTCCGGCTCGGACTTTTCAAAATACGCCTCCGCGGCCTTCGAGAGCGCGTCGCCCCGGCCCCCGGCGGCCTCCGCCGCCAGCTCGAGCGCGGGCCGCGCCGCCGCGGTGCGGAACATGCGGCTGTCCGCGCGGCGTATCTCAAGCCCGAATAGCCGCGCAGCGCGGCTCATGACAAAGCTCGGCCTCGCCGCCGCGCCGTCGGTGCCGTAGGCGGGGCTGACGATGGTCAGCGTCTCCGAGGGCAGGCAGACGCAGTTGTAGATGAGCGAAAACTCGCGCCAGAGCTCCGCGTCCCCCGCGTCGAGCGGGACGCCCAGTTCCGCAAGCGCGCGGCGCTCCTCGCTTGAGAATACGCCGCCCTCCGCCGCCGGGCCGGGCAGCCGCTCGTCCGAGGCGCCGAGGATGATGAGGTGCTTTATGTGGCGGCGGCGCATGCGGTCAAAGTCGCCCGCCGTGACCATGTCCAGCGACACGGGGATGACGCCCACGGCGTACTGCGAGAGCGTCAGCAGATAGAGCCGCGAAAAGCCCGCGGCGTCGAGCTCCATGTCCCCCAGTATCGCCGCGCACTGCTCGAGCGCGGAGACCGCCGCGTCCCAGAGCCGCGCGTACTCGTCCGCGGCCTGCAAGCGGCCCGTGCGCTCCAGCTCGTCCGCGCGCGAGGCGAGGCGCTCCGCGAGGTCCAGGTCCTCAAAGAGCGCGGCGAGCGCCTCGGCGTGCTCCGAGGCGGTGTGCGCCTCGCGTGAGGCGCGCTCGAGCGCCAGCAGCGGCGCGGCGGCGCGGCGGCGGAGCATGTTTATGCGCGCGAGCCGGGCCTTGGACTCCTCGTCCCAGCGGCCCGACCAGCCGTCCGGGTGCATGTGCCAGTCCCGCTCCGAGAGCCAGTGCGAGGCGCGGATGTTCCAGGTGAAGCAGTAGTTCTCCAGCTCGTCGCACTCCGCGGCGTCCAGACCCGCCAGGCCCGTGCGCAGGTAGGCAAAGACCTCCGCCTGCTCCCAGCCGCCCAAAACGGCCTCGTAGGCCGAGGAGATCAGCGCAGGCAGGGGCTTTTGCGTGATGTCCGTCTGCCGCGCGGTGAAAAGCGGCACGCCGTAATAGGCAAAGGCCGCCTCCAGCTGGGCACGGTAGTCCTCAAAGGAGCGAACCGCGACGGCGATGTCCCGCCAGCGGCAGCCCGACCGCGCCAGCTCGATGGCGCGCGAGGCCGCTAGCTCGCACTCGGCGGTTACAGACTCGGCGGTATATAAAAATACGCTGTTGTCTGAATCAAAATGCTGCTCCGTATAGCTGAGCATGTGCTCGGCGAGGATGTCGGCGCTCCGCACGGAGCGCGCCTCCAGCGTCTCCACGCGGCTGGGCACGCCTCGCTCCCGCGCCTCGCGCAGCAGCCGCCGCGCCGTGCGGCGGGAGAGCTCGAATACCTCGCTACCCTCGTCGAGGGCGTCGAGAGTGAGGCAGACGGTCATGTCCGCGCCGCGGCTCATGAGCTCGCAGAGGAGCTTCATCTCCACGCCGGTGAAGTCCGTGAAGCCGTCTATGTAGATGTGGCCAGAGCGGCCGAAGGAGCTCTCCGGCAGGCGGCGCAGCAGCTCCGAGAGCCGGTCCGAGGCGTCCGAGTGCTCGGGGCCTATGGCGGCGTGGAAGGCGCCCATGACGAGGGCGAGGTCCGCCAGCTTCTGGCCCAGCGCGCCGGGCGCGCGCTCCGCGGCCTCCATGGTCTGTTCCGCCGTGAAGCCCGCGGCCGAGAGCTCGTCCACTGCGGCCAGGAGCTGGCCCTGCAGCTCCGGCGAGCGCCGCGCGCCCGCGTATACGCGCAGCCGCGAGTATACGGAGTCGAGCGCCAGCGCCATGCAGAGCAGCCGTCCGCCCGCGTCCACCGGCCTCCGCCCGCCCGTGCCGAGCTCGGCCTCCACCTTGCGCGCAAGGCCGGTGAAGGACAGCACCTCGGCGTACAGCGGCAGGCTTGGCCCCGCGACGCGCGCAAGCTCGCGCTCGGCCTCGTGGCTGTACTGCTCCGGCACCAGCAGGCAGCGCCCGCCCTCGTGCTCCGAAGCGGCGCGGCGTATTTCGTCCATGATCTGCGCGGTCTTGCCCGCGCCGGCCCGGCCTGTTATGAGTCTCAGCATGGCTCGCGACCCCCTCACTTTCGTGCAACATTATAACATATACTTCTCCGAATTCAAAACTCTTGAAAAAGCGACACTTTTATGTTAAAGTGATGTCAAGCCAACCCGCGGCCCCGGGCCCGGGCAATTATGAAGGGAGACAGACTATGGATATCAGCAAGGTTACCGTCAGAGAACTTCTTGAGAACAAGGCCGCCTGCGACGCCATGAACGCCATCGACCCGAAAATACTTAAGAGCCCCATGGTGAAGCTCGTCAAGGGCAAGACCATCGAGGCCGTCTTCAACATGGTCCCCGACAGCAAGGTCTCGCCCGAGGTCAAGGCCAAGATCCGCGAGGCCCTCGCCGCCATCTGAGCACATATGGAATAAAGTAAAAACGGGACCGGAGACCGGTCCCGTTTTTTTGCCGCATTCACCGCAGCCGCCCCGTGGGGGGCGGCTGCTTTTGTTTTGTCACTGGTTCGTCACAATTGCCCAAACTATGGAAATTCGGGGCTTTTTCCGCTATTGTTAATGCATCATTACTTTTAAGAACGCAGCTAGTTTATATATTCTGACATCAATTTGCTGATCACTATCTTTGAGCATTCATAATGACAGTTAGTTCAGTCATCGAGGGGGGTCGCCTTAATGCTTAGGGAAGGGCTGCTGGGCCAGTGGGCCGAGGAGCTGAATCTGCCGCTCCGGCCGGAGATGGTCACGCCTGGAAGCCATAGGATGGTCTGGTGGCGCTGCGAGCACGGGCATGTATGGCGAGCTGCGGTATATTCGCGGTCCGTCTGCGGTACCGGCT
>PPYE01311901.1_pt1 | contig 11219 bp, 15 predicted proteins | sample 1559881 | NCBI WGS metagenome assembly PPYE01 (sample SAMN08240022, study PRJNA423297) | Human gut metagenome, whole genome shotgun sequencing project.
CTTATAGATATTCTAGTATAACTATTACCCTATAATTCTATAAAAGTCAATTATTTTTTATCTTTTTCTATCTTTATTTTTATAGCTGCTACTATAAAAGCTTTTTCTTCTTTTGAAAGTTTTAAATATTCATTTGGAAGTATGTGAAATTTATGCAGGCAATAATAAGCTATATTAGCCTCACTATCACCTGCATCTATTAGTTTTTTGCTTCTTCAACTAACTCTTCAAAGCTTTTATATCCATTTATTTCTTGAATTTTTGTTAAAAGATCCTGAAATTCACCAGGCAATAACATAGCTTTTAAAAGATCCAATTTATTATTTACCCCATAACTATCTTGAAGAGCCGCATTTCCTAATTCGGGATATAAGACTGAAGCTGCTGCCAACATTGACATATACTCTGTAGTATTAAACTTAGGCATAAATTGTCCTTTTTTTCCTGGCACTTCAGCTACACCAGTACATTTTTCCCTCAATATAGTATCTTCAGAAGCTGTAATAGCTTTTAATTCCCACTCTAAAGGATTTTGATTTTCATCCTGATATCTATTTGAAACAACACATTTTATATTTTCTTTCTCTATTGCATTTTGTTTAAAAAATAATTCTAAGTTATTCATTCCTTATTCCTCCTATACAATTCCCTCTAAATTATTAAATTTATTCTTTATAATAAAATTTTCAAATGTGAAAGCCACTTCTTCATCTAAGTATTCTGCCCCAGCATCAAATTTAGCTATTATTCCACCATCTATATTGCAATTTTGAAATAGTATTGTTTGTCTTCCTACAGCTGAAGTTTTGTCCTCGTTTGATACCTCCATATCAAAATAAGTATCTTCAGCAGAATTTTGATATTTTTCAAGCATTTCTCTGAATATAGTCTGATTATAATGAACTGTCATAGTTCCGCTGCCTTTCCCACCTACAGCTTTATTTCCTTTATTTCTTCGTCCTAGAATCGGTACCTCTGTTTTAGTCTTTTCATACTTAGCCTCAAACTTTATGGCCTGCATAAAATTATATCTAGTTCCATCGATTGTTACATAGCATTCTGCCTCAGCACCAGCTATTGCATCCTTACTTTTCATTGTTATCATTTATCTTTCCTCCTTATGCAACGACTACTGTCATATATAATATTTCCATACAAGTTACTGGTGTCACAGGGTCTGTTACTATCACAGATTTTTTAGTAGGTCCTTTTTCCACTAGCACAGCTTTAGGATCAAAATCTTCTAATGCTTCTACTCTTTCCAACTCCTGATGATGAGCTACTATATCTTTCCACAGAGCTTCTCTTCCAGAAGAATTATTTCTTGTCTTACCATTATGTTTAGTATTAAAAAGCAACGCAATGTCATTTCCAATTTGATCTAATATTCTTATTACTTGATTTGATTGGAAATCTTCCCCTTTTTCCACTGTTATACTTGTTAAACTATTGATGTCAGTTAATACATATACTTCATTATCATTTGTATGAAATAAGAATTGTCCAGCTTTTATTCCTTGCTCCAATTGTAATTGAGTATACTTAGTATCTACTGTAAAATCTCCATCATATTTTTTATTTGTATTTGAAGCATTTATCAAACAGCCTGCACTTGCTCCAGTTACCCAATACACTAAAGAACTTTCTACAGTTTTATCATCTAACACTTTATTTTGTAGATTAATAACCCCTTCAAAATCAGCTGCTGTATTATAAACAACTGTTTGGAATTTAACTCCAACTTCATCTCTCATTCTCTTTGTAAATTGAATATAAAGATCTACTATCTCTTTAGTAGTAGATAAACATCCCATAGTATTAAAATTGTATGACTCTATTGCATCAAGGTAAGCCTGATGATTAGCACCTGTAATACTTGCTGCGTTAGTTCCTCCAGTTAAAGGCACCCCTGCCGTTTCTGTTAACTCCGCATTTTTCTTATATGTTACATAATCATTATCTACAAGCTCTGAAGCAGTTGCAACTGTTTGAAAATCTATTTTATTTTCTCCAAGCATAGTAATTACATCAAATTTATCCTCATAATCTATATTTGATTGAATAATGGTTTTTATATCATTTCCTCTCACTCCTGAATATTTTGCTGTAGCAAAAGTATTTTGAGCTTTGGTTCCTCCACCATTCAACCTGTATAAATAAGCTATTTTAGTATTTTTAAATAAATCTCTCAATCCTTTCAATTCTGGAGCTGTATAATCATATCCAAAAATTTTCATTGAATTTTTTTGAAATTCTCCATTTTCTACTGTAAATACTTCATCATCAGGTCCCCAGTTTAATTCCAATGCCATTGTTGCATAACCCCTGTCTCCCATATTCACAGATGCTCTACTAGCAGATACAAAATTTATATACGCTCCTGGAATAACCTTATTCATTAATAAAAAGTTTCCTCCACCATTTGCCATCTATTTCACCACCTTTTTCATAAATTCTTCTATTTTTATTTCTACTTCTTCTAGTGTATATTTTTTCCCTTCTTCTAAAACTACATTAAGCAAGTCTTTTCTGGTTCTAAATTTTTTACTTTCTAAAATTTGTTCCTTTGAAAATTGTTTTACAGTTTTTATAACTTTAGTTTTTTCTGACATATATCCTCCTATTTTATCTCCATTTTTGTTTTTATATCTCTCATATATTCATCTTCAGTTCCTAATTTTTTAACAAAGAAATCATAGTTCACAAAGTAGTGTAATACTCCATCTACTATCTCACTATTCCTTTGTGTCCCTCTTAAAATATCTTCTTCATTTTTTATATATTCAAGGCAATTATTCAATCTTTCTATTATTTCATATATTTCTTTTTTCCCTGCTTTAGGGAAATATTGTATATCAAATTTTTGTATTCTTTTATACCTTGAATTAAAAATTTGTTGTTCTGAAGGCCCTATACATGCAATAAAAAAACAAGGTTCTAAAAAATCTTGTGGCATTTCATCATTGTATATCTCGTAATCTTCTCCAAATTCATTTTCTAGGGCATTTGAAATACCACTTATTATTTCATTTATCATGTTTTACCTCTATTTAATTCCAAATTTTTCCTTTAATTTATTCTGAATTATTCTTTCAAGATCATTTTTCATCTCTTCTTCAGATATAGTAAGCATATATTGGCCAGGTACCCAACCTTTATGATTTCTTGTTCTATGTCCAAACTCCACATAAGATGCATACTCAACTGAATTTATAACTTCAATATTGTATTGTTTTCCACTTTTTATAACAGTTCCTACAGTCCATCCTCTTCTTAAAGTCCCTCCCATTTTGCTAGATACACTCTGCATAACTGTTTTAGTTTTACCAGTATCTATTCTCTTTTTCTTGGAATTTCCATTTTTAGTGGTTTCCCCATGGACTACTTCATATCTATAAAGCTTTTTAGTGACAGGTATTTGTTTTCCATATACCCCAACAGGAGTTCTTTTAATTACTTTTCTTAGTAGTCTTGCAGCTATCTCATTTGCTAATTCTACAATAAACCACTGAACTTCTCCATTTATCTTTTCTAAGTCCTTAGATAACTCTTCAAACCCTTTCAAATCTATTTTTACAGCACCACTCATGCATTCTCCTTATATAAATTCAAACTTATTTCCTGATGTGTACTATATATTGCAGGAGTTCCACTATTTTTATATTCCAGAACTCTACCATTTCTTATTATATCGATTTTTGAGTTTTCTTTGATTACTATTTCAGGTGAAATAAATAGAGTTGTTATTTGGCTTATTGTAGCACTAGAATCACTTTGTTGAGCTGCTGCTATATTCTTAAAAGAAATTCTACAAGGAACATTTTCAAAAACTTTTACTAATTTAGCTCCTGTAATTTTAGTTTTAGTATCTTTTACTTTTTGGTACTCATAAATACTGCAAGTATCTGTATAAAATCTCTCCAATGACTCCCTATAAGATTTGAGAAGCTTTTCTGTCTTTGTCATCTACTCATCCTCCTAAATCTTATTAATTCTCCATCTCTTCCAAACATTAGATAGTTTATAGCAGCATTCAATCTCTGCTCATCTCCACTTCCTGTATTTTCTCCTAGATTTACACTTGTATCTCCAAGTTTTATTTGAGTTGCCAAAAGACTTAGATCATAGTTTTCTGGCAGCTCTCCTGTAGTTTTCTTGAGATTTATATACTCTCCTGCTGCTTTATCCACCCATATTTCAAAAATAGGAGCAGGGAATGCGTCAGCAGTATAGTTTTGATTGGTTATATTATTTATACTATTAAGGGATTTGCTTATGATATATTCCAATATACCTTCATCTTCTGTGGATGCTGTCATCTTAAACATTTTTAATCTTAATTTTACTGCTTCAACTATTCCCATTTTTCCTCCTATCCTCTCGAAATGATTCTTGCTATTGGAATTGCTTTATGATTTATATAAGCCTTTTTAGAAGCAGCTCCATTATTTACAAGTTCCCAGTTACTTCCATTCTCAAGTTCTGCATCTGTTGGAGATAAAGAAGCTTGTGATTTTTTAAGATATGAAATTCCATAAGGTGCAAATACTTTTCTTTGTCTTGAATAAAGTGTTGTTTTTCCTCCATTTGTTTTAGGATCTCTTGACATTTCAAAAGGCACTTCTGCCCCTATATTTTCATAATCAATTGCTCCATCTCCTAAAACATATGATGTATATTTTGTATATCCATCCCCTGCTCCTGATGATGTTTCTTCCACTTCTTCAATTGGCATATCATCATCTATTAGTACTAATCTTCCATTCCAAGTACCTAGAGCTAAATCTCTTTGTACTCCATTTGCATCTGTTTGTTTTAAATATCCTAACAAGTTAAGATTTTCTAAGTTTGTTGCTACAGTAGAATGCATAATCACAACTGAGAATTTATTCTTATTGTCTCCTCCAGCTTGCTGAATGGCAGAATTAAGAGTAGTCACTCCTACTTTTGCTTCATCTCCTGTTTTTCCTGTAATATCATAAGTATGTCCATCAACAAATGTTAAATTTCCCGCACCTGTCATTGAAAATATTCCATTTAATATAGATAAAAGTGTTTTTTGACCTATATCTCCCCTGTACTCAGATACTTGTGCTGCCACATTATCCATAAATTCTACTCCACCAGTTATATCTGTAGAGAAGTCAAGTTCTGTCCACGCTTTAGCTCTTCCAATTACTACTACTCCTCTTTCATAAGTATCTGTTGTTTCTTCTGTAATATCAGTTTTTCCATCATAGTTAACAGGTGTGCCTCCCAAAGTTCCGAACATTGGAATAGTTGCATAAGCTGTTCCAGTCTGATTGCTGAAAGCTTCTCTTATTTGTGCATTACCTCTCAATGCTCTTGATTTTATAAGTTCCAATCTTTTTAGATTTGGAATCCTATCAACATACTTACCAAAAGCCTCACCATTAAACGTTTTTTCATTAAATTTTACCATTTCTTACCATCTCCTTATATAATATCGTCTATTTTTGCCCCTGGATTCTCAGCTAAATATTGTTCTATCTGAGAGTATGACATAGTTTTAAAATCTACATTCCCACTTTTACCAGGATTTCCAGTAGGATTTGCACCTTTCACTTTTGGAGCTTCTGCAAATAAAAAAGATGAGTCTTCAGCAGTTTTCAGAGCTTTTAGTTGCTCTTCAAGTCCTGCAATTTTCCCATCTTCTCCTAATGCTGCTTTTTCTAAGTTCAATAATGCCTTTACCGCTTTACTGTTCTTTGCTCCTGAACTCATTAATGCTATTTCTACAGCATTATCAAGTTTAATTTTTATTAAACTGTCTGTGTACTCTTTTTCTTTAGCTTTATTAGCACTTTGCATCTCTTCAATTTGTTTCTTTAGTTCTGCATTATCCCCAGAATTTTTCTTCACATCTTCAAGTTGCTTAGCTAAAGTCTTTTGACTCTCAGTCAACTGATTCTTTTCTGCTTCCAGTTCCGAATACCTAGATTTTTCTATGTAGCCTTCCAGCTCTTTTTTAGATTCTCCAGCTATTTTAGTTGCAAGTTCTTCACTCACGCCTAAAGTTATTAATTGCTCTTTAGTCATTTACTTTTCCTCCTATTTCTTATTTTTACCTTTTCTTTCCCTAATAGTTCCCCATATAAAACCTATGGCTAGTCCTATTAGTATACCAATTGCAACATATCCTGCTGTCATCATTTTAATCACTCTCCTCTTTAATTTTTTGTATTAAAAAAGCACCTAAGATCTTTATCCTAAGTGCTTAATCTTTGATATTATATTCTTCTTTTAGTTTTTTCAATTCTTCCTCATATTCTTCATCAGTAAAAACTTTACCTTTTTTCATAGTATCTAACCATTTTTTTTGCTCTTCAAAAGTTGATGGTGACTTTCCAATAACTTTTGCTTCATTTGCAAAACCCTTATGTAATGGAGCTTTTTCTGAATATTTATTTTTGCTCATTGAATTCCTCCAACTCTATTTCGAATTTTCCTTCTTTATTATATACTACATCAATAACTTTAAATTTACAATTTCTTTCATATAAAGTTTCATCTTCATTCAACCCAATCAACTTTATATCTCTTGCCTTAGTTGAATTTATTTTTAAAATTATTTGAGATTCTGGATTATATAATTCTCCCATTGATGTAGAAGTATAAGCAGGATAAACTATTATATCTTTCGGTTTATGAAGTCTTAAAAATTTGTTTAATTCTTCTACTCTATCAATTTTTAAACATCTTGTGACAGTTCCTTCATAATAAGGCATTTTCTTTAAAGCACTATCGAGATTCTTTACCCATTCCTTTTCTTCTGAGCTCAGTTCTATTCTACTTCTTAATTTATCATTAAGTTCATACATGCTTGGACTTTTATATTTCATAATTGCTCTCTCTTCTTCAAGTGTAAGTTCGCTGATCTTACTATTAACATATTTTTCTTTCCAGTCTTTATAATTCATGTCTCCTGGAATCTTATATGTTTTCCCATCTGTTCCCCTAGCAATTCTTTCTGAATCATAATTTTCAGGAAACCATGGAGCTGTGGTAGTTCTACACCAAACATGAAAAGGTGGAGCTGTTACCCCAACTTGATAGTCTTTCATCTCAAATACTTCCCCATCAAGGTTTTGGCATATTTCTGATGTCTTATTATCCAAAGTTGCTACTATCTCATATTTCTTTACCCCAATGCTTTTAAATGACTTTTCTCTGGCCTGTGAAGAGTATGCAGCAGATTCTGTCATTACCAGTCTAGCTGCTGCACTCTTTTTTATATTAAACTCTTTAGTAATAGAAGATATAAGTTTGTCTAGAGCTTCTCCTCTGATAAAATTTTGAGTAAGTCCTGTGTGTAAAGTATTAATCAGCTTTGTCTTATCTTCCCAAATTCTTTCTGAAAAGTTCTTGCCATCTGCTGCCCAAGGTTTATGGATGATAGTATTGACCTTATTAGTGTCAAGTTTATTCAATAATGACCATCCTACCCCATTCCCTTTCTGTATCTCATAAGCTGTATGATAATATGTCTCTCCATAGGTCCTCACAAGATAATTCTGCATTTCTTTATCTTTTATCCCATATATTCCCTCTATTTCACTTTGAATTTGAATTTTTAAAGCTTCTAATCTGGAAATATGTACTCTTGCTGATGCATTCTCAAGCTCTTTCATCCAAATAGGAGAAACAGCATTCGTTTCTCCAGCTTTTATATATTCGTTTACATTCCATTTAAATTCTGCCAATTCTTTTGTGGATAGCATTCTTTTAGCTTCTAATAGACTAACATTGTTGTTCTTTGCTATTCTTCCATACCAATCTGTTATATCCCTTTCTATGTTCCTAAGTGCAATATCGTACTGCTGTTCTATTCGCTTTGCGTAAGCTCTGGCATCTTTATTTATTCTTTCCTCTTCCTCTAAAAACCTTTCTTGCCAATAACTACTCTTCTTCGCCATCAAGATCACCTTGCCCATCAAAAGCATTTCCATATTGATCTATTTTTTCTTCTTTTTCCTTCTTAACCTTTTCCAGTTCTGCTTTTACATCTTTTACCCATGGATGTTGTGAAATAATAGTCTCTTCTGATATTATCCCTATAGATTTAGCACAATTCTCTATCGTCTGTGTCTCATTTATTAAGATATCTTTATCAAATATTATTTCTACTTTTTCTTTTTCAAAATCTCCAACTCCCATGTTGTGTAGATGGTTATTTACAAACCAAAGTACTTTATTCAAGCTTGATTGAAATAATGTTTCCATCCCATTAGCATCAAGATCTATATCAGAGTACATAGACTGGATATTCATTTCATTAGGATTATTCCCAAATCTATCATCTTTAGAATTAAATCCTCTTCCATTCTCTATAATCGCATCCTTAAATATTTTTAAGATGGACTTATAATTCTCTGGATTTATTTCTATTGTGAGAGCTCTCAAATCGCCGTTGTCCCTTACCTTAACGGCTCCATATGCACTTAGATTTTTTCTAAATTCTCCCAAATTTTCCCCATCATAATTTTCTATTATTAAGATGCTGTTTCTTGGATTTTCATCTAACCCATTCTCAAACATAGATATTGCCTTATTTAATCCATCTTGAAGAGTTTTAACTCTATTGATTAAAGGCTTTTCGAGTACATTATACTTAAAAGGAATTATGGGGATTCTATTCCAGTTATACTCCTGGTCTCCAAATGTGAAATAGTTATGGTGTCCTTCATACTTCAAAGAACCATATCTATATCCATATTTATCTATTCCACCAGTACTGTAAATTTCAACTTTCTCCACATTTTCCAATATACTTCCAGTCCATTCTTGGACTACATACACTCTAATTATGAATTCAAGCTCTGTATGATTTTCATCTTTCCAGATGGGGAGTATTTCACTTGGTTCAAATTTTTTAAATGAAAAATCCCCATCACTGTTGTAATGAGGATATAACCAACCTATTCCATTATTGAAACAATCTTCTCCAAGAGATTTGATTACTTCTTGAAACTCTGTGTTAAAAATTTTGTTTAAAGATTCTGCATATATTTCATTTTCTGTTTTAAAAACTATAGGTCTTCCTAATAGATAATTAGTCTTTTGGTCTACCAATTTTTCATACTGGTTATCTATTCTTTTATTATTGGGGATATTATCTACTTCTGTTAATCTTCCTCCTTCTCCTATTACTTCTCTTTTAGCAAAAAGAATATCATGGATTCCTCTGTAATATCTCTCCCCTGTAAGCATATCCATTCTTTTTTTAGAACTTAGAAAAGTATTTATTAAGTATTCCAGGTACCTTATATCTTTTTCTGTTCCCACATTCTCACCTTTGCTTTTATTAAACATATTTCTTATCCATCTAAACATTGCTCACTCCTCTAATCAAAACTAAATGCTGATTCTTTTCCACATTTCTCTGCAACCCCAGTTAAAGCATCTGGTCCATCATCATGCTTGTTTTTTCCCTCTTTCTGATAGCTCAAAATAGCCTTTGCAAATTCTGGCCACCTATCCATCCAATTTTTAGGGAAATATATATGATCCATTACCCATGTACTGTTACTTAAAATTCTAGCTTTTTTATTCTGGCTCTGGTGAAACCACATAACTCTTGTTCTATTACTTCCAAGTTCTTTTAATTCTCTTTCCACTGCCCTTGCAAATCCTCTACCACCGTTATTGCTTTCTATGTCTGCTACATTTACATTATTTTTCAATAACATCTTAGCTGTAGCTGGCTCAGTAACTTCCATTGGCTCTTTAGTATATAAAACATCTAATACATATGCTTCTTTCTCATATTCTCCATAACAGATAGAGCATAGAAAGTCTTCTCCTGTATCTGCTGTGTCTGTATAGTTCCGTATCGAAGTAAAAAGGTCAGTTGGTGGTGTCACATAAGTCTTAATCTTGCTGTATAATCTTCCTTCAAGGTCAATAGGCTGCTGTTGATAGTTTGCTGCTGCTATCTCTGGTCCCATTGCTCTTGCTTTACTCAAATAAGACTTCTGGCTTAGTATCTCATCACATAACATGCTGCCATCTTCCTGGACTGCTTTCATTGTGATATGCTTTACTTTTTTTCCTTCTTCTGCATAATGCTCTAATGCTCTTCCAGCTAAATCTCCAGAAGCCCATCTGGTCATTATAATAATAGTTTTTCCACCTTCTTCAAGTCTTGACAGCATTGTTTGAGTAAACCAATCCCATTGCTTTTCCAAAACATTCTCGTTGAAAGCCTCTTCTGAATTTTTTATCAAATCATCTATTATCATAAGACTACATCCAAATCCTGTAGCAGTTCCTCCAGGTGATGTAGCAAGATAGTTATTATATCCACCTTCCAAACTCCAAAGGTTCATGGCACCATCACCGTGTTTTATTTTTATTCCTAGAAAGATATCACTATAAATTATCTTATCTATATCTGCTTTTTCCTCTTGAATGCTATTTCTTACATTCTTTGAAAATGTTGTTGATAGCATTTCATTATAGGATCCAGTCATAATTTTAGTTTTTGGATCTCTCCCTAACAACCATTCAACTAAATTCCCTACAGTTCTTGACTTTCCGTGTCTAGGAGGCAGATTTAATATTAATACCTCATCTTCACTCTCCATAAACTCCTGGAGGTCATTACATAGGTCTACTAAAAAAGCTCTTTCATATTTATAAAAGTCTGGAGCTTTTAAATGGCAATAAAAAAAGAACTCACGCCTTGCAAGTTCTAGTTTTGCTTGTTTTATAATTTCATCATTACTTATTTTCATCTTTTATCAACTTCTTTAATTCTTCTGTGCTAAGTCTAGCAAAAGGATTATTACCTTTTATTTCTCCACTATGTTCTACTGCTGTTTTATCTCTCCATACTCCTGGTTTTCTATTTTTCAACCAAAATATTTGTGCTGTAGTATCTGGTGTAATTAAAACTTCTTCTTCTACCATCACTATTTCTTCAAACTCCTTTAACTTTCTTCCAGCATCTGAGTATATGACTTGCTTTAATTTGACAGCTTTCTTTAGGGTTTTTTTGCTCCCTAATGCTTTTTTTAATAATGCATTTTCAACCTCTGTATCAACTACTTCTTTTCCTCTTTTTAAGGTAGCTGAAAAGGACGGATACCTATTTTTATATTCTTTCAAAGTTGTATATCCTATTCCTAAATTCTTTGCTATTTGTTCATCAGTGAGCCCATCTCTAGCCCAACCTTCAACAAGTATTAATTTATCTT
>PPYE01047993.1_pt1 | contig 11216 bp, 9 predicted proteins | sample 1559881 | NCBI WGS metagenome assembly PPYE01 (sample SAMN08240022, study PRJNA423297) | Human gut metagenome, whole genome shotgun sequencing project.
GCCAGGCAGATCCCCAGGGCCAGACCGGCCCATAAAAGCCACCGCCTCACGGCCTCCACCGACAGCTCGCCGTCCATATTGAGGCCAGCTTCTCTCCGGTCCTTCCTTCCGCTTCCCGCCTCTATGGTCTCCGTTTTCTCTCCCCGGTCCGCCAAAGCCTCTGCAGGCTCCAGCTTTTCCAGCCGCTCTTTCTCTTCCATCCTATGCCTCCCCGTCATATTCCACCTGCATGAGGAACAGGCCCTCCGGCGAAGCCGTCGCTCCGGCCGCCTCCCGGTTCCTGGCCTCAAGGACAGCCTTCATCTCCTCCGGCCTTCGTTTTCCCAGGCCCACCTCCAGGAGCGTTCCCGTAAGTATCCGCACCATGTTATACAAAAAACCATTTCCTGTATAGGTAAACACCACTTTCGTTCCGTCTGTATGGATCCCGATCTGGTCCATCCGGCGGACCGTGCTCTTTTTCATTCTCTTATTGGAACAGAAGCTTTTAAAATCATGCTCTCCCAGAAGATATCCCGCCGCCTTCTCCATGGCCGGGATATCCAGTTCATGCCCCAGTCCGTATACGTATTTTCTCTCAAATACACACTTCCTATCCTCTGTTTCCACGTAATACGCATACGTTTTCCTTACAGCGGAAAGACGGCTGTGGAACCGCTCCGGTGCCTCCTTCGCATCTATGACCCGTATATCCTCCGGCAGATACCGGTTCATATACTCCATGGCCGCTGCTGCCGACGGACAGAACTTCTCCTCAATATGGAAATTGGCCGTCTGCCCCCTGGCATGGACCCCCGCATCGGTCCGTCCGGAGCCATGGACCTCCACTTCCTGTCCGGTCCATTTAAAAAGCACTGCCTCCAGCTTTCCCTGGATGGTATTGTCTGTATTCCCCTGTTTCTGCCAGCCGTCGTATCTGGAGCCGTCATATTCCAGCGTCAGCCTGATGTTCTTTTTCATGATCGTTTCCCTTCTGGTCCTGCCAGGTATCATCTTATTGTATCAATTTTCCATTCAAATTGGAATACCTGGAACCAAATATTCCGCCTGCCAATATGATATCATAAGTGATCTTCTGTAAATATGGTATAAAAATGGGCGATCTTTCTTCACTTTTTCTTTTTACGGCCGCTCTCTGCGCCGATTCCTTTGCCGCCAGCTTTGTCTGCGGAACGGGTAAAATAAAGATCCCCAGGAGCTCTGCATGGATCCTGGCCTTTTGTCCGGCAGCAGTGCTGGCCGCGGCCTCTGCCCTGGGAACCATCCTCCGGCCTCTGCTCCAGGAAGAGCTTCCCGTTTTTTTAAGCGCCAGTCTCCTGATGCTCCTGGGATTTTCCCGTTTTACAGCCAGCCAGGCCTCGGCCTCCGTACCCGGAAAAAGCGGTACAAAACAGCTCTCTGCCTCCGGCTCCTTTTTTCTGGCCATGGGGCTTTCCTCTGACAACGGAGCAGCAGGCCTGGGAGCCGGACTGGCCGGGGCCTCTCTGGCTGTCCTTTTCTTCCTTTCCCTGATTCTCAGCTTCACCTCCGTCCGCCTGGGGGCCTTCCTGGGCAGGAAAAGCGCACTGGCCCTGGAAAACAGCCGCCAGATCCCGGGATCCCGGCGGTCCCTGGATCCATCCCGGACCGGAGGGCTGGTCCTGATCCTTCTGGGGATCCTGAAGCTCTTATGATCCGGACCGTTCCTTCTCAGCCGTCCCCCGCGCTCCAGAGATCCGGCTGAGCCCTGCCAGAAGCTCATGGGCTGCCATGGGAGCGGCTGCCAGAAACAGCAGCTCCCTCCATTCCGCCCCGGACAGGGCCGCCGTCTGGAACAGGGCCACCAGGCGGCTGTTTTCCGTCACCAGCACCTGGAGGAACACTCCCAGGGCCGCTGCCGCCAGCATCAGCCTGTTTTCCAAATGGTTCATCCGGAACACCGACCGGCCCACATCCCGCATCCCCACAGCATGAAAAAGCTGGGAAAGACCCAGGACCGTAAAGGCATACGTCTGACAGCGGGCCAGGACAGCCGGATCACCAAGGACCAGGGACAGGCTTTCCACCGTGATCCTGCGGCCCTCCGCCGCCAGGATCCCCACTGGCAGCCGCAGAAAGGCCGTAAGGCTGATCACCGCAATGAGGAATCCATAAAACAGCGTGCACGCCATCCCTCCCCTGGAAAACAGGCTCTCATCCTTTCCCCTGGGCGGCTCCTCCATCAGGGCGGGTCCGTCGTTTTTATCCGTTCCAAGGGCCAGGGCCGGCAGGGAATCGGTGATCAGGTTGATCCACAGAATATGGCTGGCCTTTAACGGCGACGGAAGGGAAAGGGCAATGGCCGTGAACATGGTCATGATCTCGCCGAAATTGGAGGACAGGAGAAAGATCACCGCCTTCTTTATGTTCTCATAGACGCCTCTTCCCTCCTCGATGGCCTTCTCGATGGTGGCAAAATCGTCGTCTGTGAGCACCATATCCGCCGCCTGCTTTGCCACATCTGTTCCGGTCTGCCCCATGGCGATCCCCACATCGGCTGCCTTTAAGGAGGGCGCGTCATTGACTCCGTCGCCGGTCATGGCCACGATGCTTCCATTCTCCTTCAGCGCCCGGACGATCCGCACCTTATGGTCCGGGGAGACCCGGGAAAAGACCGCCGCCGTTTCTGCCCGTTCCTTAAGGGCAGCGTCGTCCATCCGGTCCAGCTCCGCCCCGCTGATGCACTGGCTCCCGTCCTCTGCGATTCCCAGCCGCCTGGCAATGGCCAGGGCCGTGTCCCTGTGGTCCCCTGTGATCATCACCGTCCGCACATGGGCTCTCTTAAACATGGCCACCGCATGGGCGGCCTCCGGACGCGGAGGATCTGCCATGGCTGCCAGGCCCAGAAAGACCATGTCCTCCTCCTTCCTTCCGTCCCCATCACTCCTGGCCGCTCCCAGCACCCGGAGCCCCTGGCCGGAAAGCCATGAGATCCGGTCCTGGAGCCTTCTTCTGCTGCTGCCGGTCAGAGGCCGTTCACCGCCGCCCGACAGGTACCGGCTGCACCGTTCCAGGATCACGTCCGGGGCTCCCTTCGTATAGGAAACAGCTCCTGCCTCTGTCCGGTGTACGGTGGTCATCCGCTTCCGCTCCGGATCAAAGGCCCGCTCTGCCGTCCTCGGAAGCTGCCGCTCCAGCTCTCCCTTTGTCCATGGCCCCTCCTTCTCTGCATATTCCAGAAGGGCCAGCTCCCCGGGATCACCGATCCTTCCCTTTTTATTAAGCTCTGCGTCATTGCACAGGACAAAGGCCCTGAGAAGCTCCTCCTGGCCCGGAGTAGTGGCCCCTTTCCCGCGGCCCGGCCGTCTCCTCCTGCCGCTTCCGCCTTCATCCAGGAGCTCTCCTGCGTCCAGGACCTCTTTCACAGTCATCCGGTTCATAGTCAGCGTCCCTGTCTTATCGGAGCAGACCACGCTCACCGCCCCCAGAGTCTCCACCGACGGCAGCCGCCGCACGATGGTATGGACCCGGGCCATCCGGGACACGGACAGGGCCAGCACGATGGTCACCACCGCCGGAAGCCCCTCGGGCACTGCCGCCACTGCCAGGGAAATGGCCGTAATGAGCATCTCTCCCACATCCCGCTTCTGCCAGACGGCAAGACCGAAAAGGGCCGCGCAGAGGGCCACTGCCAGAATGCTCAGAGCGCCTCCCAGATCCCCCAGCCGTTTCTGTAAGGGTGTGGCCTCCATGGGGGCCTCCCGGATCAGACGGGCGATCCTGCCGATCTCCGTGTCCATGCCGGTGGCCGTCACCATGCCGATCCCTCTTCCCGCCGTCACATTGGAGGACATATAAGCCATGTTTTTCCGGTCTCCCACCGGAAGGCCGGCGGCCGCAGAAAAACCGGCGTCCTTGTGGACCGGCGCCGCCTCTCCCGTCAGGGCCGACTCCTCTGCCCTCAGGCCTTCCGTCCATAAAAGCCTGAGATCCGCCGGCACCTGCCTCCCGGCGTCCAGCACCACCAGATCCCCCGGCACCAGCTCTGCCGCGTCGATCTCCTGGTCTGTCTGGTCCCGGCGCACCACTGCCTTCAGACGGGTCATTTTTTTCAGGGCGTCCAGGGCCTTTTTGGCCTTCCCCTCCTGGATCATCCCCACAGCCCCGTTTAAGGCCGCCACCGCCGCAATGATACAGGCGTCCCCGATCTCTCCCAGGAACACGGAAATGACTCCGGCCGCCGCCAGCACATAGATCAGAGGATCCATGAACTGGGACAGGAGACGGGAAAAAAAGCTGGGCTGCTCCGGCTCCTGCAGCCGGTTGGGTCCATACTGCTCCAGCCGCTTTCTGGCTTCCTCCGCCGAAAGCCCTCCCGGATCCGTGGAATGAAGGAGCCGCCCGGTCTCCTCTGCGGTCTTTGTTTCAAAGGCCTCTGCCATAAAAAATCCCCTCCCGTCCTCATCTCTGCTTTTGCAGTGTATGAAAACGGGAGGGGAAATATGTGTCTTACTGGTAGATGGGGTATCTGCCGCAGATCTCTGTCACAGACGCCCGGATCTCATCCGCCTTATTCTCGAAATCCGTAGCTGCCAGCCAGACACAGCGGGCGATCTCGTCCATGTCGCTCTCCACCAGGCCTCTGGAGGTGATGGCCGGGGTTCCGATGCGGGCGCCGGAGGTAACGAACGGACTTCTGGGATCGTTGGGGACCGTGTTCTTATTGAGGGTGATATAAACCTCGTCGCAGCGGTTCTGAAGCTCCTTGCCGGAAACATCCATGCCGCGCAGATCCACCAGCATCAGATGGTTGTCTGTACCGCCGGTCAGGATCTTAAAGCCCTGCTTCTTAAGGGCCTCTGCCAGGGCCTTCGCATTCTTTAATACCTGCTCCTGGTAGGTCTTAAACTCCGGCTTTAAAGCCTCGCCGAAGCAGATGGCCTTGGCCGCGATCACATGCTCTAAGGGGCCGCCCTGGCTTCCCGGGAAGATGGCCTTGTTGAAATTGAACTTCTTATTGGCCTCTTCGTTGGCTAAGATCATACCGCCTCTGGGCCCGCGCAGGGTCTTATGGGTGGTGGTGGTCACTACGTCTGCATAGGGGATGGGGCTGGGATGGAGGCCGGCTGCCACCAGACCGGCGATGTGTGCCATATCCACCATCAGATATGCGCCGCACCGGTCGGCGATCTCACGGAACCGCTTAAAGTCGATGGTCCGGCAGTAGGCGCTGGCCCCGGCTACGATCAGCTTCGGCTTTGCCTCCATGGCCTTCTTTTCCAGCTCGTCATAGTCGATATATCCCTCGTCGTTGACGCCGTAGGGAACGATATTAAAGTACATACCGGAGAAGTTCACCGGGCTTCCGTGGGTCAGATGGCCGCCGTGGTCTAAGTTCATGCCCATTACGGTATCGCCGGGCTTTAACATGGCGATGAACACAGCCATATTGGCCTGTGCGCCGGAATGGGGCTGTACGTTGGCATAATCACAGCCAAACAGCTTCTTTGCCCGCTCAATGGCCAGGTTTTCCACCACGTCCACACACTCGCAGCCGCCATAGTACCGCTTTGCCGGATAGCCCTCTGCGTACTTATTGGTGAGGACGGTTCCCATGGCCGCCATCACGGCCTCAGAAACGATATTCTCTGACGCGATCAGCTCCAGATTCCGTCTCTGTCTCGCAAACTCGGCATTGACTGCCGCACCCACTTCGCTGTCATGCTCCGCAATGAGTCTCATCAGTTCATTTACCATCCTGAATCCTCCTTATACATTATAAATCTGCCAGGCAGAGACCGCCTTTTCCATTTTCCGGCCCGCCCGTTCCCTATTATAAATGCGTCCGGCCCTTAACCGGCCGCCTTATAATTCCTGATCACCGCCTGGAACGTCCGGTTTCCATTGTATTCGTTTACATCGGGATAATATACAATGTCGATCCGGTCCTTTCCGGCCAGCTCCCTTTGGATCGCGTCCCCGTCCCCGAATAAGAGGCCGTCCATGGAAAGCCCCGTATCTGTCACCAGCCCCAGCTTCACCACATTCCGGTTTTTCCCCAGGACCCGGAGACTGCGGACCATCAGTCCTTTCTGGGCAAACAGGGGCTTTTCATTCCCCTGGCCAAAGGGCTCCAGCCGCTTAAGCTCCTCCACCAGTCCCTCGGTCACATATTCCAGAGGCATGGGAACGTCGATCCATACCCGCGGGATAAAGTCCTCTTCGGTGAGGACCGCATTTTCATTGAGCCGCCTGCGGAATTCCGGAACGTCCTCTTCTTTTATGGAAAGCCCCGCCGCCATGGGATGGCCGCCGAACTTCGGCAGCAGCTCCCGGACCTTTGTCAGCTCCCGGAACATATGGTACGGCTCAATGGACCTTCCGGAGCCCTTCACCATATCCCCGCTCCTTGTGAGCACAATGGAGGGCTTATGGAAATGCTCCCGCACCCGGCCTGCAATGATCCCCGCCAGGGATTCGTGGCAGTCCGGCAGAAACACCACCAGTACCTTATCCTCCATATACTGTGTCTCCACCTGGGCGATGGCCTCGTCCTCTCCTTTTTTTGTCATATCCTTCCGGATATCATTTAATTCCTTTAATTCCTCTGCCAGCCGCTCTGCCTCTGCCTCGTCCTCCGATAGAAAAAGCCTGAGGGCCGCCTTGGCCGTCTGAAGCCGTCCGCCGGCATTTAAGCACGGGCCGATGACAAAGCCGATATGGTAGGCGCTTAAGTCTGTAATATCAAGCCCCGTCTTCTCAACCAGTTTTCTCAGTCCCAGGTTCCTGGTGCGGGCCATCTGCTTCAGCCCGTATTTTACCAGGATCCTGTTTTCATCCTGTAACCGCATCACGTCTCCCACAGTGGCAATGGCCGCAAATTCCAGGAGCGCCCTCCATTCCTCCCGGGGGACCCCAGACGCTTCATAGAGCTTTTCCACCAGCTTGTAAGCCACCACCGCTCCGCAGATCTCCCGAAAGGGATACGTTTCTCCCTCCTGCTTGGGATCCACCACCACATCCGCCGGAGGAAGGACCTGTCTTTCCTCCTCCACCGGGACCTCATGATGATCTGTGACCACCACGGTCATTCCAAGCTCCTTTGCCAGAGAGATCTCCTTTGCTGCGGCAATACCGTTGTCGCAGGTCACCAGAGTATCCACCCCGTCGGCAGCCGCCTGACGGATGATGGCCTCGTTGATCCCATATCCGTCCCGGACCCGGTCCGGGATCTCATAATCGATACGAGTGCTTCCGGCCGGCCCGGTTCTTTTTCCCAATTCCCTCTCTGCCCGTCTTAGGCCTGTTAAAAGAAGGTAGGAGGCGCAGACGCCGTCGATATCGTAATCCCCGATGATCCGGATCCGCTTTTCCTCCCGGAGCTTTTTTATGAGAACGGCCACAGCCTCTCCCATATTTTTCATGCGGCCTCCGTCGTAAAGCCCGTCCAGGGTGCCGTAAAGATACCGCTCCATGGCTTCCTTCGTCTCCATTCCCCGGTTCCTCATGATCCGCACGGATACGGGGCTGACGCCCAGCTCCTTTGCCAGTCCGTTAAAATCCGCCCGTTTTGTCTGGACCATCCAGATCTCCTGTTTTTCTGTCTGTTTAAAATTTTGCACCGTTTTGTCTGAGCCATTCCCTTCTTGTCTTATAATCCGGTATCTCCTCTGCCACCACGGCCCAGAACGCCGGGCTGTGGTTCATCTCCACCCGGTGGGCCAGCTCGTGGACCACCAGATAGTCCAGTATTTCTTCCGGCATCAGTGCCAGCTTCCAGTTAAAATTCAAGTTTCCCTTGGTGCTGCAGCTGCCCCACCGGGTCTTCTGCTCCCGCACGGTGACCGTACCGTAGGAAACGCCCATGCGCTCTGCAAAATACCGGCATTTCTTAAGAAGCAGCTCCTTTGCCAGCCGCTTCCCGGCTTCCCGCTCCCGGTCTGTATACACAGGCCGCGCCGCGGCTCTTTCCCTGCATTCCAGGATCCGCTTCCGGATCCAGTCCACATGGGCCTCCACAAAGCGGTCCGCCTCCTCCGGGCGGACTCCATAGAGGATCCGGACCGTCACCATCCCGTCTTCGGACACCTTAAGGGCCATGGTCTTTCTCTTTGCCCGGATCAGCCCGTAGGAAATGTGTTCTGTTTTTCTCTTCTGGATCTTTTCCATCGGATCCCCCGAAATTTTTGCAATATTCATTTAAGTCACACTATATATTCTATCATCATTGATGGATTCACGCAAGCAGACAGTTATATTTTTGAACAAAAAAAGACAGGCTGCTTACACAACCTGTCTTTCGTGCGCCAGAGAAGATTCGAACTCCCGACACTACGGTCCGTAGCCGTATGCTCTATCCAGCTGAGCTACTGACGCCCATTGGGTGGCTCCGTTTCCTTCACTCACTCAACAGAATAGAGTTTACTACATTATTCCCGTTTTGTCAACTATTATTTTTATTTTTTTGTTTCCCTTATCTGCATTCCTTCTTCATGGCAGAATATCCAATGAGCACGGTCCACACATAGGCACAGGTCTTGGGGATCATCAGCATCCCGACCATGGGATACGTCCCAGACCACAGCACCACGGGAATGTAAAAGCCAAAGCTCAGCACAATGGTCAGCCACATCCAGCGGAACGCCTTATCCCCGTGCTTTCTGGCGCTGTCAAAGAACAGCACGATCACCAGAAGTCCCAGAAGGGCAAAGGGGGTATTGCGGCAGATGCCCCAGGAAAGGGGCGCGTCTGCACTGAGCCACTGGTTCTGCGGCATCATGCACAAAAGGATCCTGACTCCTGCCAGCCCATACACAGCTGCCGTAAGGCCGTTCCTCCCCACGACCTTATAGCGCAGCCGCCACACATAATAAAGCAGAACATAAAAAACCGTCATGGTCACAGAGGTGATCCACTTTCCCAATCCCAGGGGGACAGTATAGTTTTCCAGCCCTGTGGTGCATAAAGCCAGCGCCCGGGGGACCAGATGGAACGAATCTCCTACCCCCAGCACCACGGCCATCCAGCCGAACAAAAGGAACTGCCGGTCTCCTCTGCTGCCCCGGATCATCCGGATCCCGATGGCAATGACGGAGGCCAGGTAGACCACATCAAATAAAGTTTCTGCAACTGCCTGCATTCTTTTTCCTCCTTCTCATAATGAACATTGTTCATTTTCTTGTCCAAAAAAGAATCCTGATTTACAGGATTCTCCATCCTCGGAAATCTTAGTAAAGGGTCCTGCGGGTGATCTCAAGCACTGCCTGAGGATCATAATCCTGACGCAGCAGCGCCGACAGCATCAGGGAAAACAGGACATCTGCAAATTTTTCTGCTGGAAACTGCTCTGTAAAAGCGTCCGGCCGGACCCTGGGGTCCCGCTTTAGGACAAAAACGAGGCCGTCCGAAATATGCTTCCATGTCTCCTGCATCCGCTGTCTTCCCTCCGACTTCTCATTTCCCAGAAAGCCCAGGGAATGCAGGGTAAAAAACCCAGGATATTTCCTCTGGCCATATTCCATCCGCCCGTACATCCAGGAAATACAGGACAGCGTATCCTCAAACACGCTTCCGTTCTCCGGCTCATGGAAGATCTCGCACCAAACGCTCTCCACCGTGGCACTCATGAGTGCTTCCTTGGACTTAAAATAATTGTAGATGGAGCCCACGGATACTCCGCAGGCCGCCGCGACGGAACGGATGCTGACGGCGGACCAGCCCTGTTTCTGGATCAGCTCCCGGTTTGTTTTTAAGATCTCGTCTTTTGAAGTTACAACAGTATTCATCCAGCCACCTCAATATGAACATTGTTCATTATAAGACCCAATGCAGATTCTGTCAAGGTAAAGAATTAAGCACAAAAAATCGGCCTTCTACTCAAATGATAAAGTGTTTTTTTCTGGCTTCCTGCGGTGTGATCACAAACAGGGACTGAATCCTCCAGATTTTCATTTCATCCTTCAGATGTTGCCGCAGGTCATCCTGAAGTTCTGGTTCCGGCTTCCATTCCCCCAGATCCGGTCGCTCATGTCCGTATAAGCCTGTTTTCTGTCCTGTACAAGCGCTCCGATCTCCGCGCGAAAATCTTTTTCCATATGATATGACTCCTCTTACCAGATCTCCGGCTTCAGGTCCTTTGGAAGGGGATTAGGATATTCCTCCCCATTGAGCTCTTCCTTCCAGTCCTCCTTCGCCTTTTCCACCAGCTCCGGCTTTAAAAGAAGCTCTGCACCAATGTTGGCCATGACCTTGGCCGCTGCGATCATGCCCTTATGGGCAATGGAGGATTTTCCCTGGGCTGTGGCCTGCCAGGAGTGGAGCGCTGTTCCGGCTGCATAGCAGTTGACGTACACATGGGCCGTGGGCACCTTCCAGCTCACGTCTCCCACATCGGTGGAGCCGCCTCCGCCATACCGGCTGTTCCGGTCTACGATGAAATCCCAAAGAGGCGTTTCCAGAAGCTCCTTTTTCCGGTCGCGGCCGCCGATATCTGCGGCGATGGCCTTAAGCCCCTCCTTGTCCAGCTCGGTGATCACAGACTGGAATTTCCTCGCATAGTCCAGCTCCTCCTCCGTGTATCCGATGGGGACCACACGCTCCAGATTTTCCTGGATCAGATCATTGAGAGTCTCGTTGTTGATCAGGTCCGAATAAGCGGCCACCTGTTTGATATCCACCGTGGTGCCGGTGATCAGAGCCGCTCCCCTGGCAATGTCGCACATGCGTTCAAACAGCTTCTGCACCTGGGTCACCTTGGGCGCGCGGATGGCATAAAGGATCTGGGCCTCCGACGGGATCACGTTGGGGGCGATGCCGCCGGAATTTGTAATGGCTCCATGGACCCTGGCCGCATCGATCATGTGCTCTCTCATATAGTTGACGCCGATGTCCATAATCTCCACCGCATCCAGGGCCGACCGGCCTAACTCCGGAGCTCCCGCCGCATGGGAGGAGATCCCGTGGAACGTAAAGAAGGCGCGGAAATTGGCCAGATGGAAGCCGCCCTTCATGACCTTGCTCATGGTGTAGGGATGCCAGGTGATGGCAATATCGCAGTCGTCAAAATATCCGTCCCGCACCAGATACGCCTTGCCTCCGGCATTCTCCTCTGCCGGACAGCCGTAATACCGGATGGTCCCGGCCAGCTTATGCTCCTCCATATACGTTTTTAAGGCGTCGGCCGCTGCTGCCGAGGCCGTTCCCAGAAGATGATGACCGCAGCCGTGGCCGTTTTCTTTTCCGGCGATGGGGCAGTGCTC
>PPYE01455188.1_pt1 | contig 11210 bp, 10 predicted proteins | sample 1559881 | NCBI WGS metagenome assembly PPYE01 (sample SAMN08240022, study PRJNA423297) | Human gut metagenome, whole genome shotgun sequencing project.
GAACATTGAACTCACTAAGCAGCGCGACGAACTCCTGCCCCTTTTAATGAATGGTCAGGCATCGGTAAATTATCATTTAGCGCATTCACTTGCAACCTTTTCTATATTATATAGACATAAACCTAAAGATATAGAAAATGAAAAGAACAGTTATACACACCGTTGTGGATGGAATGGCAACCATTTTATCCAAAAAGCAGCTTAATTTGCTTGAAAACATACTTACGCAGGCATTAGATAGCTACGAAGTTATACCTTCCATCAGTGAAGAAGAACAACAAGCAAAAGCCAATGCAGAACTATTGCAGGCGTATCTATCAGCGAAGAAGATAGAGGGTTGCTCAGAAAAGACAATCGGCTATTATCAATCTACTATTGACACGCTATTTGTGGCTGTTTGCAAGCCCGTGTGCGATGTTACAACTAACGATATACGCAACTATCTATCCGGCTATCAAGAACAGCGGAAAGTCAGTCGAGTAACTATCGACAATATGCGGCGCATCTTCTCTTCGTTTTTTGCATGGCTCGAAGATGAAGATTTCATTGTGAAAAGCCCTGTAAGACGTATCCATCGAGTGCGCACGGAAAGTCTCGTGAAGGAGGTACTGACTGATGAAAACATGGAGGTACTGCGTGATAGTTGCCAAGAAATCCGTGACATCGCCATGATTGATTTGCTTGCCAGCACAGGTATGCGTGTAGGCGAATTGGTCAACCTCAATCGTGAAGACATTGATTTTCATGAACGGCAATGTGTAGTATTTGGAAAAGGAAACAAGGAGCGTGAAGTATATTTCAATGCCCGAACCAAAATACACTTACAGAACTACTTGAGTAGTCGCACGGATGATAATCCTGCATTGTTCGTATCGCTCTCAAATCCTCATTCTCGGCTTTCAATTAGTGGCGTGGAAGTGCGTTTACGAACACTTGGTCGTAAAGTGAATATAGCCAAGGTACATCCCCATAAGTTCAGGCGTACATTGGCAACTATGGCCATTGACAAAGGGATGCCCATAGAGCAAGTGCAACGATTGCTCGGTCACGTCAAGATTGACACTACCTTGCACTATGCAATGGTCAATCAGAACAATGTGAAAATGGCTCACAGGAAATATATAGGGTAATATTCTTGAATATTAGCCAAATCCACTACCTTTGCATAAAAATAGATTTAGGTATGATATTGGCTGATATTGCAGAGTATGTGACAGATAAAATTAGTAGTAACGATGTTTCGTTAAACAACTATGTTACTACAGACTCTTTATTACAAAATAAGAGAGGCAGAGAATGTGCGCAGAATTTGCCTCCAATGCCTTGTGCCCTTATTCATTTTCAGCCTAAGGATATTTTAATAGCCAATATTCGTCCCTATTTGAAAAAGATTTGGTTTGCCGATATTGAAGGAGGATGTTCGTCTGACGTACTTGTTTTTAGAGCTAAAGAAGGACATTTCCCAAACTTTTTATATGCGACATTGATGCAAGACGCATTTTATGACTATGTAATGAAAGGCGTGAAAGGAAGCAAAATGCCACGTGGCGACAAGGAGCAAATAATGCGATATAAAATGCCGACATTCTCTTCTGATGAAGAACAGAATATCGGCAAAATAGTTGTTGATATAGAAAAGAAACTTCAACTTAGTCGTGCGATAAATGATAATTTACCGATGCTTGGCCGTTCATCAACAATGGTAAAAGTTCATCGCGCTGCTTAGTAAGTATTGCGATTTCTTTTTGAAGTACAAATTGCTTATCAGCTATTCCATTTTGTAATTCAGCCCATTGCCTATAAGATTCTTTTGCGCCAACAACAAGAATTGGAAATTTACAAAGGTCATCCCTTGATACTTCTTTGAAGGTCGTACCAGAACCTAATTGCTCAATCTGCTTAATATGATGCTTTATGTAATAGTACAAATAGATGGAGTCTTCCATCTTCTTTGGAATAAAACTTTTGAAACCTTGATTTGTGCAGACATCATTCTTTGCAATAGATACAAGACCAATTGGAGCACGGCTTGACATAAGTACAGAGTTTATGGGAAGCATACTTGTACTGCAAGAATCAAAGCCTTGTTTGGTTATATTTCGTTCACCTTGGTACACGAATTTTGATTGTTGGTCTGATAAATCCTTTGGAGTTATCCACACGATATCTCCTCCGTAATTTGCTTCATCAGCAGTTGAAGGCGTTGCACCATTCTTGATTTCAGTAAAGTCTATTAGGTTTTTGACTTGCCAATCAATAGGGATTTCTCGCTTTAACCGTTTATTGTAGGACATTTTACCACCACTTGACTTATAAGGCCGTCCGTTCTCATCTGGAAAGTTGAACTGCACAAACCAATAGTCGTAAAGTTGCTTCGCCATCTTCTCTAAATTATCATTTATCTGATGATTGAGTTCTATTTTGCGGTCGATATTGGATAACAGATTTCCAATAGCTTTTTGCACTGTTCTCAAAATACTTTTGGATATAACGTGTGTGCATAAAAGCGTTTAGATACTTTCCGTCTAAAACATCATCATTAGGTGTAATCAAGGCACAGTGGTAGCCAAGAAGTACGTTATCAAAATCGTCAGCGATATAAGCTGGAATGCCAATATCATCTCTTGTTTCGCTATCTTTCGTTATAGCGACCTGCCCTTTGTGAATAGAGCATTTGACAATTTCTGTTTCTTTCGCAGATGCAATCATAAAGTTTTCTGATAACTTCTGTGTAATTGCCCAGTTTCGATATACGTCAACAAAATTGCATAACCTTACAGGGGTTTCACCATCAACGGATTTCTTATCTACTCCGCTAATTTCAATCTTAGCTATGTCACCCAGTTTATATTTTTTCAGTTCCATATAGCCTTATTTTAAAAAGGTAAATCATCAGGATCAATTTCGGTTGATACATATCTTGCTTGTGCAGGATATTTATTCCGATAGTAATTCAACAAGAATAATCCGATTGTAGATACAGCGTTAACTACAAAGTAAGCGCATAAAGAGTCGTTTATAATAAAATCATCTTTCGTTTTTCCATGCATTTCTGTTTTTGTGCTACGTAAATCTTCTATTGCTGTGCTACAACTAATTAAGGAACTGGCGATGGTTCTAATTTCTTTAGGGCATGATTGGTCATTGTTAATATTAAATGCTTTGCAAATATTTTTTATCAAAGTGGACAATGTATCCCTGTTGTTATATTGTATGGACACTCTTTTATCCTTTAAAATAGCTTTAATAATACTTTCTAATGCGGAGTTCGCCAGACCGATAGCAAGGCTAGGGTCTTTTTCAACATTACAATACACTTTCTCAAATGTTTGAGCAGCTGTTTCAAAGGATGATTTTAATTCATTCTTAAACATAGGAATTGATGGTATAAAGTCCGGAGTGTCAAGCCCTAAATCTATTGCTATCTTTAACAAAGTTTCCCCATCTATCTGATGGAGAGTTTTCTTCAAATCAATTTTTTTATGTTCATTGTCTTTATATTGGATATAAAAATTTGCATTGCCAAAGTCATCGTAAAATACTTGCCATTTGCAGACATAAGCTTCTACATCATCATACGACTTAAACAATTCATACAATTTATCATTGATGTTTTGTATGATATTCATTTGGTATTTTGGCGATATTTGATTGCTCATTTCACAATAATTTCTTTAATTCTTCACTATCAGGCAAAGCTTTGCGCAACTTTTCAGGCATATCTGCCGATGTCGTATAGGTAGCCACGCCCATTGGCTTATTGTAATCTTGGATGACATATTCCACATATTCCTTGTCTGCCTCTTTGCACAGCACAATTCCTATGGTTGGATTTTCATGCGGCTTTTTCACGTGGTCATCCAAAATGCGCAGATAAGCCATAAGTTGTCCAAGATAGCCGGGCTTGAAAGAGCCCGTCTTTAGTTCCACACATACCATTGCATTCAGTTCGCGATTGAAGAAAAGCAAGTCAGGGAAATGCTCTACACCATAAACTTCAAGATGGTATTGATTGCCTATGAATGCGAAATCGCGCCCAAAGGTCATAATGAACCGTTTGATATTTTGAACAATCTGCTGTTCCACCACTCGCTCATCAACGTCCTCACTGTCACGTTCCCCAATTTCTTCCACATTGATAAAATCAAGTGCGTACTCATCCTTGAACATCATTACAGCCTTGCGAGCCTCCTTTGCATCAAGCATCGTTTTTGAAAAGTTGTTGGGAAGCTGTTGTTGGCAGGCAAAGGCGTTGTTGTTAATGAGCTTTACAAGGACTTCTACAGACAGGTGTTCTTGCGCACACCTCCGAATATAATAGTATCGTTCTTGCAGTTCTTTTACCTTGCTTATAATTCTTGAATGGTGCGTAAACGGCACAGCCAAGAACTCCATCGCCGGAAAGTCAGCTGTATTGGGAATAGTCATTGCATGGTATATGTCTATCTGCCCCGTTTCGGTAATCGTAATTACCGATTGCGGCGTTTCTTCTAATTCGGTAATCGCAATTACCGAATTATCGGATTTGTGCAGGCTGTTATCCAAAATATCCCATGCCTCATAGAACAACCTCATTTTTTTTAAACTTTCCGCAGAAAATCCTCGCAATCCCGGGAGTATCTTTCTGAGGTGATTGCTTATGCTTGCAAGCGCACCAGTTCCCCATTTGCCCTTTCGTGAATTTTGCGATACATATTTGCCTACGCTGTAATACACGGCCAGTTGGATGCGGTTCTCACCTTTCAGAGCCTCATATTGGCCTTGAAGTATAGCGGTTTTAATGGTTTCCGCAGCCTCTGTGTATATTGCGGGTATGTTATTAGTCTGTTGTATCATGTTGCTCTGGATTATTTATGTTATTGAATTGCAGGCTGTCAAGTTGCCTCATTATCTCTGCCTCTAATCGACGGCTTTCAGCGAATTGTTTAGCGAGCGTCCGTTTGTACTCTTCCATTCGAGCATAAAATTCCTCCTCTGTTATATCCACATAGTCAATCTTGATGTCGAAATACTGCCCGGCTGAAAGACTGTAACCTTTCTCTTTGATTTCATCGTAGGTCACGGCTACAGAGAAATCATCTACTGCCTCCTTGTTTTGGAATGTATTGACTATCTGGTCTATCTCAAAGTCGCGAAGGCGGCGTTTTTGATTGTTTCCCTCTTTATACTCCTCACCTAATTTACTGGCATCAATCAAGATGACCTTGTCGTGATTGGCCGACTTATCGAAGAAAATTACCGATACGTTGGTTCCAGTTGTAGCGAATACATTACTCGGCATGGAAACCACGCCGTACACCCATCGCTCGTCCACAATTCGCTGTAAGATACGCTTCTCCACACCGCTTTTGGCTGTGATGAAACCGGTGGGAATGACAATGGCAGCCTTGCCTGTAGTCTTCAAGGAGTTAAGCACATGCTGTATGAAACAGGTGTAGATGGCCATTTTGGGCTTCATCGGATCAACCTTTTTCACTGCATTGGGTACTCCCGCCCAAAAGCGGATAGTGTCGGATGCCAATGTGTCGCGATATTCGGGAAAGTTAAGTTTGAACGGCGGATTAGAAACTATGAAATCAAATTTGCGCAACACACCGTTGCTTTCCTTGTGTGACGGTTCTGTGAGTGTATTGCCTTGCACGACATTGGGGAGCGAGGCTGCAAAATTATTAAGAATCAAATTCAAGCGAAGCATTTCCGAAGACTTTTCTGAAATGTCCTGTGAGAAGATGGTACAGCGTTCTTCGCCTATTTGATGTGCCAGTGCCATAAGTAGTGTGCCTGTTCCAGCCGAAGGGTCATAGCAGGTCACGCCGCGCAAATCCGTGTTTTCGCCTACTAACAGGCGTGCCATCACTTGTGCGATGGCGCGTGGCGTGTAATATTCAGCATATTTTCCGCCTCCTGCGTTGTTGAACCCCTTTAATAGATGTTCGAAAATGCGCGAGAAGAAATCGTATTTTTCGTCAAAAACATCTTCAAAGTTGAATGAAGCCACATTACGCATCAGTGACTTGGCGAACTCGTCACGTTTTTGTGTATCAGTAACGTAGGTTGTCAACGGGAAGAAGATATTGACTTTGCTCTTTCCCGATGTGGTAACAGAGAATGTTTCGGCATTGAGCGAGGCAATATCTACCAATGTGGCATCAAGCAAAGTGGAGAAATCGCCCTTTGTGGCAGAATTATAAAGATGCGATAACGTATGTTCAGGCTTCAAACGTGGCACAGAATGTGGCAGATAGCTGAACAAATCTTCCACTTCCTCCTCGGTAAATGTGTCATACTCGGCATCCCATTTCTCTGCTTTTGACAAGCGTTCACCATACATCGGGTCACGCTTGGCTTCATAGCCAAACTTGTCATTGAAGAATTTATAGAGGAACATTTCTGTCACAATCTTGTACTCACTTCCTGTTCCTGCCAATCCGAAAGCTCCAGTGGTGCTTTTAAGAGAATCGATAAGAGCTATTGTAGCCTCTGATATATTGATATTACCCATATGCTAATAAGCGTAATTGCGTTGTTGTAAATACTCTGTTGTTATCAAGCTGCTTAGATACTTGCGGTCTTTGATGTCTGCCCGTATCTTCATCGCTATAAGTTCCTTGCCTATGATAGACAGCACATCCTGACCAAATGCTGGCTCGTTGTCAAGAATATTAATATCAAGGAATAGCTGTCTGTCTATTTCATCTTTCATCTTGGCCAAGTTCTCGGCTATCTCGTATTCGTGTGCCGATATGATGGGACGTTCACGCTTTTGGTTCTGTTCCTCAATGCGCTTATGAATACGGACAAAACGCTCATCCCCCTTATACTTGCGTTTGAGGATATTATTGCGGCGGTTGATTTCGCGTATCTTCTTCATCACCTCGTCCATATATTGAATGCTTGCCTTGGCATCCTCGGTGCTTTGTGGCACAAATCCTTTCTTGCGAAAATACTCACGGAACTCATCGGCGAGGATAACATACCTTTCTTCTTTAGTATCGAAGTTCGCCTCAAACTCTGCCTGTACCCGCTCGCTACGTTCCCGGATGTCATTGACAACAATCCGCAACTCTTCGGGTATTCCTTTCTTGAATTCAAATTCTAATTCCGAAAGAGCCACATTGATAATGCCGGAAACATCAGCCATGTGCTCTGTGCTTTCAAAAAGATTGATGCGCTCAATGCGGTGGGTGACCTCTGTGATAAGAGAGGATATTCTTCCCATAGGGAGTAAAGCAAGTTTTTCTTTGGTTTCTTCATCACCAAAAGAACGTACTTGATTGATGATAGCTTTGGCATCTGTGAGCGTGTTACGCAACTTATACAAGCTGTCCTTATTCTCAATCTCGTCTATTTGTTTGCGGAACTCCTCTACATCATCAATGGTGAAATTAAAAAGCACACTCTTTATTTCTTTTATCTTAGTTTCTACATCCTCTTTGCTGACCAATATATCGTTGGCAATATTTTCGGTATGTGTGTTATCCGACTCATCCGAAGTGCGGTTAAGTTCTCGCATATAACGGTCATTGGTTGCATCAAAATTTTCTTTGATATCTACAAAGTCCACGACATAGCCATACTTGAAATCATGATAAGGGCGGTTTACCCTTGTAAGGGCTTGCAGCAAATCATGTCCATCGAGAGAGCGACCCAAATACAATTTTTTCAAACGTGGTGCGTCAAAGCCAGTAAGAAGCATTTTGTTGACAATGAGGACATCTATCTCTTGCAACTTCTTGAAACCTTCGATATACTCCTTGCGTTCCTGCTTGTCACCCTCGTCATGTAGTATGAGTGATGCAGTAAGTGGTTTGTAGTTCCCATATTGGAGCATCGGTTCTGCCGCCATATACATTTGTTGCTCTTGGTGTTGGCTAACCTTACTTGCAATGTTGAAGCGTTCCTGCCAAAGACGATATAGTTCTCTTGCTTGTGGGTTTGTTCGACATACTATCATTGCGCCCACTGTTTCATCATTTTGTTCTTTTCGGAAGCGGCGGAAGTCAGATATGATATAGTCCAACAGAGCATTCAAGTAGCTTTCATGTTCCATAATTTGATTACGGTCGATGTCGGACTTCTTAACTTCCACATTACCGGCCAGCTGATCGAGGATGTTTTCAATCTTCTCCTTATAGACAGTTTCGACAGGCTCACGCATCAGTTTGCAAGTGTAGCCATCGGCAATGGACTTGTCGTAATAATAAGTATGGATGTAGTCGCCGAACACTCGCCACGATTCGCGTTCCTCTTTTAGTAACGGCGTTCCTGTTAATGCTATTTTGACTGCGCTTTGGTCTGCTTCCAAAAGATTTGCCAAGAAACTGCCTTGTGGGTTATACCCTCGGTGCGCTTCATCAACGAAGAAGATACGCTGTAGATTGGTGCTGTAACTATCATCCACCGTCACTTTGGCCTTGTCTTCTTTGAACTTTTGGATATTAACCACCATAATTTCAGGCTTTCCCTCATCATTGCTTGTTACTTCTCTGCTTGCTATGTCATCCATTAACTCCTTACGACTTTTGGCATTGTGGACAACTAGACCACGGGCAGCAAATTCATCCGTTGCTTGCTCCATCAAGTCGATGCGGTCAACTATGAAATAGAACTTTGCTACCACATTCCGTTGTGCGAAATAGTCAGTTAGACTTTTCACACTGTAATAGGCGAGTGCGGTCTTTCCGCTGCCTTGCGTATGCCAAATGATGCCGCTTTTCACGCCTTTTGATAAAGCGTTGCGGATGGCATACGAAGCGAATAACTGCTGATAGCGCATCACATGCTTTTGCAATTGAGTACCCTGTGTGCCGTCATCCAATTCGATTTTGCGTTCCACGTATGCGAACCCATAACGTAGCAAGAATAAAAATCTCTCCTTGCTTAACATGGAAGTAATGATGCGATTTGTCGGCGTGGTTACAGCTTTATTGGTTTGGTATTCTTGCAAGTTTTTAATGACCACGCAGTTGCGGTGCTTCAATACTCTATTCTCTATTTCATCGGTTATAATTCGATAAGGATAATCTGATACATACCGTTTGTCCTCCTCACGGAACACGTTGAAAAATGCCTTCTCCTTAGCCGCGCAGCAATAAAATGCCCCTTGTATAGGCACGCGACTATCAGTGTCATACTCTTGGTTGTTGGAGAAAATCATCAGTTGGGTGATGTTAAAGAAGCGGCGGAAGCAAGACTTACTCATTCGTTTGTTGATGCGCTCCCTTTCCGCCAAAATACCTTCACGATTGTTCGGCTTCTTGACCTCAATGAATGCAAGTGGAAGACCATTTACAAAACATGTAATGTCTGGACGAAATTCATCTTCGGTGTCTTCATTCTCACAAGTGAATTCCGTAGTTACATGCCAATCGTTGTTTTCGGGATTTTCAAAATCAATAAGTTTCATGCCGCTATTTGCTGAAAGCAACTGGTAAAACTCACGTCCCAAATCATCGTTATTGGCAATATTCACGATTTTGGCATACAATAGTGATGCCTCTGAGCCTGACAATCCGGGGTTAAGGCGTTTTACTGCATTCAAGAAAACGTCAATCAAGATGTTTGTCTTTGTGTCATAGGCACAGATGTTATCCAAATAAGTATATCCCAACTTGCACAGATGGAGTGCTGCTGGAACTTGTACTCTGGTATTCTCATTAAATTTGTTATTGCCCATAATCGTACATCCTATTCAAAGTTGATAATTTCGCTCACACTAACCTCCAACAACTCCGATATGCGTTTTAGCGTTGCCAAGTCAGGCTGGGTTGTATTGGTGCACCACTTGGAAACCGTTGTTTGGTTCACACCCAACTGTTCTGCCAACCATTTGTTGGTTCTTTTCTTTTTAACCAATACGAGCTTTAATTGATTCAAATCTTCCATATTGCCAATATAATGCTTTTGATGCAAATATAGTGATTTTACACGATAAATATATCATGTAATCAAATATTTAATGTTATATAACTGATTTAGAGCCTAGCGAGTTATGAATTACGAACAATAGAAATGATATTCTCATCAATATTAATCTTATGTTTTCCCGTTGTTGTACGCAAGTTCTTTCTGACTGTATCAATAGTGGAATTGGCAAACCATTCATGAAATGTATGCATAACAAATTGCGCTGTAACATCCCGGCTGATGTTGTATTGAAAAGCAATGTTCCAAGCGAAGTTCTTTAGTGAAATTTGAGTAACAGTAGTGCGTCGTTTGATGTGGATGTTTACACTAAGAGCTTGCCGATTGGATACAAAGTATCTAACGCATTCGCAGATTTGGAAGATTTCTTCTTCGCTAAAGTCAAACTGCTTGAATATATTTCGGGTATATTGCAATACGGCTTGTAGCTTTTCATCTTCTTCTCTTTCTTTCTGTTGGAGATATTGCCACTCCTCATGCTGATACTCGTAATGAAACAACTCCATCCGTTTCATTTGAATGTTATCATTGCCAACCATAGATATAGCAGTTGTAAAAGCGCAATCATCTTTACTTTGTCGGTCAGATTGCGTAGGCTTGTGGCGGACTAAAGAAGCAAGAGATATTATATGTGCCGACAGAGAGAGGCATAAATGGTAAATGAGTTTTAGAGCAACATAACAAGCTACCATGACAAAAGGGAGAATGCTTAACCGCACGCCCAAAGCATCACTTATAGGAAATGATATTGTGGATGCCAGAAGTACCGTTATTACTTCTATTACCCATGATTGGAATATATGTTGCCTTTGCTTCATAACTATTTTTATCTATGGTTGTCTTGCAAAGGTATAATGTATTTCCGTAAAAAACGAAAGGCAAAAATAAGCAGCAAAGAGGCAACAACTTCATTTTATGGCGTTTGTGCAAACAAGAGCATAACAAGAGAAAATACCGATGAGAAAATGAAAACATCTGCAAATAAGAAATGAATAGTTAAATAAATATAAATTTTCTTTCGACAAGTTGAAGGCTCTTTTTATGCTTTCTATGCTTACCTATTCAATGCACACTCATTAAAATAACCCATATTTGTACCATAGATTTATAAATTACTTATAATCAGTATATATTATATTTGAGGAAGTCAAATGATTCCGATAAGGAAACAGATAATAAACAATAAGCAAAAGCGTGCAGCTCAATAAGTTGCACGCTTTTTGCGTTTATGGGGTTCATGGTTGCTATGTGTTTTCTATGGGCTTTTTTATCTCTTATTTGCGACA
>PPYE01682060.1_pt1 | contig 11208 bp, 6 predicted proteins | sample 1559881 | NCBI WGS metagenome assembly PPYE01 (sample SAMN08240022, study PRJNA423297) | Human gut metagenome, whole genome shotgun sequencing project.
GCCGTGGTGTGCCTCAATGGCGTGGATGATCTGGGTGTTCTCCTTGTACTTGCGGCAGATGTCCACGCCGATCTGGACGTGGCTGCCCTCGATCTCATGATCCAGTGCCTTGCCGATATCATGCAGCAGACCGGCGCGGCGCGCCATGGTAACGTTCACGCCCATCTCGCCTGCCAGCAGACCGGCCACCCAAGCCACTTCCATGCTGTGGGTCAGGGCGTTCTGGCCAAAGCTGGTGCGGTACTTCAGCCGGCCGATCAGCTTGATCAGGTCGGGGTGCAGGCCGTGGATGCCCAGCTCCATCACCGCACGCTCGCCCTCGCGCTTCATCTGCAGTTCCAGATCGTGGCGGCACTTTTCCACCGTCTCCTCGATGCGGGCGGGGTGGATACGGCCATCGCCGATCAGGCGCTCCAGCGTCATGCGGGCCACCTCGCGGCGGGTCTGGTCGAAGGAGGACAGGGTAATGGCCTCCGGGGTATCGTCGATGATCAGATCCACGCCGGTAGCGGTCTCCAGTGCGCGGATGTTGCGGCCCTCGCGGCCGATGATGCGGCCCTTCATCTCATCGCTGGGCAGCGGCACCACGCTGACGGTGGTCTCGCTGCAATGGTCGGCAGCGCAGCGACTGACGGCCTGTCCGATGAGGTTGCGGGCGATGTTATCGCAGTTTTCCTTCAGGTCGGTCTCGTAGGCGGCAACGCGCACGGCCTTTTCGTGGGTCAGCTCCTCGTCCACCTTGTGCAGCAGCACTTCGCGGGCGTCCTCCTGGCTCAGGCCGGCCAGCGTTTCCAGACGCTCCATCTCCTTGGCGCGCAGAGCGTCGATCTCTGCCAGACGCTCCTCGGCCTCGGCAGCGCGCTTTTTCAGCTCTTCTTCCTTCTTTTCCAGCGCCTCGGTCTTGCGGTCCAGCGCTGTCTCCTTCTGGTCGATGCGGTTCTCCTGACGGCTGATCTCCGCACGGCGCTGCTTGATCTCCTTGTCGGCCTCTGCCTTCTGGGCATCGACCTCGGCTTTCAGACGGAAAGCCTCGTCCTTTGCTTCCAGAACCGCTTCCTTGCGCTTCTGGTCAGCGGTCTTGATCGCCTCGTTCACCAGCCGGGTAGCCTCGGCTTCGGCGCTGCCGATCTGGGCTTCGGCGGTCTTTTTACGGTTGTTGTAACCAATAAAATAGCCCGCAGCCACACCGACAACAGCAACGATCAAGGCCACGATCACTCCGATCGCGGTCATTGCGTTCACTCTCCTTTGTTTCAATTCAATGCAAAATTAAAAGCAGGAGACGCTGCGCAGCAGGACACGGGCAATGATATAGAAAGAGCTTTCAATGCAAAAAGTGACACCAAAACCATACGCACCACCCAAAACCGGCGGCACGGGCAAAAGCATACGGCTTTTCTCTTTACGGTTCCATTTTATATCAAACAGGCACGCTTTGCCTGAAACGGGTACAGGGGTCACACAGAAACCTGCGTACAGCGTCTTTGATTCCATACTACTAAATATAGTACGAAACATTTGCCCGCTTGTCAAGAGGAAAACCCTGCCCGCAGAACATTTTGTGCAGAAAAAACAAAAATAAGATGACTGAGGGGGTTCTCTCCCCAAACCAAAAGGGCCGCCCCGGAGAACGGAGCAGCCCTTCTGGTTTATGATGAAGAGAAGAAAATGAAGGAGAATAGCTTATTATTTGGCGGCTTTTTCGCCCTCCGGGAAGATGATCTTATTCACAAAGAAGAAGATGACCATGGAGATGCCGCCGTTGAGCACGGTGGTGCCGATGTTGTAGATGAAGTCCGGTACCAGCAGCCCTGCCACTGCCACCCAGATGCAGTTGATGGAGTTGACGATGCAGGTAATGACGCAGAAGGCCAGTACATACCAGCCGATCTGTTTTGCCAGATTGCCCTTGCTGCGGAACACAAAATTGCGCTGGATGGGGAAGTTGATGCACTCGCCGATGACCATGGCGATCATGTAGGCGCAGAAGTAGGGCAGACCGCCGTGGGCGGCATCGTAGCCAAGGATGTTCCACTTGAAGGTCTCGCCGAACAGGGTGATGTCGATGCCCGGCCAGCCGAAATCCACCACCGGCAGGCTTGCAAAGGCCTTGGGCAGAAATTGCAGCAGCAGGTACTTGAACACCGTGATGAGGTTGGACACGATGACGAACAGGCCGCCCTCGCGCACCCACTTGGCAGCGGCGGGGTGCTTTGCCGCGAAGTTATTCCAGAAATTCATAGCCTGCTTCCTTTCAGCTGTTTTTCAAGCGCTCTTCCATGCGGCTGTTCAGCACGAGGTTCTTCACGGCCTCCACGATCACCCGCACAAGGCCGATGATCCAGAAGCCCTGCAGCTCCATCACGATGCCGTCCACCATGCCCATGCTGATAGCGCCGTTGGTCATTTTGGCCAGCGCCCGCAGGGGCATATTGTACTGGAACAGGATGTTCAGGTCGGGCTTGCCCTTTTTGATGCTGCGGCGCAGCAGTGCGCCCAGCACGGCAGCCGCCAGCCAGCCGATGGGGCTGCGCCCGTGTCCCATCTCGCCCAGCGTCATGTTGCGGTCGATGTGCACCTTGTTCTCCGGGATAGCGTGCCCCAGCAGCGCCTCAAACTCCGCGTCCGGCACGTTCTGCACCTGCGCAGTGCGGTAATGCTCCAGATTTTTGCCCGCGTAGGGGTCGGGTGCGCCGGTGCCCGCCACCGTGACAGCGGCAGTCAGACGGATATCGGCGCTGGAAGCGCCCACCAGCAGCTGATAGCTGCCGCCCTCCACCTCCCAGCGGTCGGTCTTGACGTTCCAGTAGCGGAACGCCTTATCGTCCAGCGGGATGGTGACGGTCTTGCTCTCTCCAGCTTCCAGCTGCACCTTGGTAAAGCCCTTCAGCTCCTTGACGGGGCGGAAAACTTTTGCATCCGGCTTTGCCACATACAGCTGCACCACCTCGGCACCGGCACAGCTGCCGGTGTTGGTGACAGTCAGGGTCACGCCCTTTTCGTCTGCTTTCAGGTCACTGTACGCAAAGCTGGTATAGCTCAGGCCGTAGCCGAAGGGGAAGGCGGTGGGCACACCGGCAGTGTCGTAGTAGCGGTAGCCCACATACAGCCCCTCGCGGTACTCCACAGTGGGACCGTCGCCGCCGAAATGCGCCTTTGCGGGGGTGTCGGCGTAGCTGCGCGCCCAAGTCTCCGCCAGCTTGCCGCAGGGGTTCTGCGCACCGGTCAGCACCTCGACCAGTGCGCCCGCACCGGCCTGACCGCCCAGGCAGCCGTAGACCAGCGCCTTGCAGTCCTTGGCCCAACCGCTTTCCAGCGAGGAGCCTGCGCTCAGCAGCACCACCACGTTGGGGTTTGCCGCTGCCACAGCCGCCAGCAGTTCCAGCTGGTTCTCTGCCAGCTTCATGTCGGCGCGGTCGATGCCCTCGCTCTCTTTGATCTCGTCCAGACCCATGCACAGCAGCACCACATCGGCGTTCTTTGCCAGCAGCACCGCCTCGGCCTTCAGCGCCTCGTCGGGCTTGCCCTGCCGGTCAAAGCCCTTGGCGTAGCCGACGCTGTTCAGGCCGCTTTCGGCAAGGCAGTCCAAGAAGGAATCCACCTTGATGGAGTTGACGGCGCTGGAGCCTGCACCCTGATAGCGAGGCGTCTGGGCAAAGTCGCCGATGACCGCCACCTTCTCCCCCTTTGCAAGGGGCAGCAGGCTGTTTTCGTTCTTCAGCAGCACGATGCTCTGGGCAGCAGCCCGGCGTGCCAATGCGTGGTGGGCGTCGGCATCGAACTTGCCGGGTGCGGCGTCCACCGCCGCCTTGGTGGTGAACACCAGTTCCAGCAGTTCCTCCAGCCGGGCGTCCACGTCCGCTTCGGTGATCTTGCCGGTCTGCACTGCCTTCATCAGCTCCCGGATGGCGTCCCCGCCGGGGGCGGGCATTTCCAGCGTAGATCCGTTCTTTACGCCAAGGGCGTGGTCGTTGCTGCCGCCCCAGTCGGTGACCACTGCGCCGTCAAAGCCCCAGTCCCCGCGCAGGATATCCATGAGCAGGTGGGTGTTCTCGTTGGCGTAGGTGCCGTTGACAAGGTTATAGGCGGACATGATGGTCTTAGGCTGCGCTTCCTTGACCACCATCTCGAAGCCGGTCAGGTAAATTTCCCGCAGAGTGCGCTCGTCCACGATGGAATCCGAGGCCATGCGGCGCAGCTCCTGACTGTTCACCGCAAAGTGCTTGGGACAGGCGGCAATGCCGTTTTTCTGGATGCCGCGGACATAGGCCGCAGCCATCTTACCGGCAAGGTAGGGATCCTCCGAGAAATACTCGAAGTTGCGGCCGCACAGGGGGCTGCGCTTGATGTTCAGGCCGGGGCCCAGCAGCACCGACACGCCCTGTGCCGCTGCCTCTTCGCCCATGGCTGCGCCCACAGCCTCGCCAAGCTCCGGGTCCCAGCTGTTGGCAACGGTAGCCGAGGTGGGGAAGCAGGTGGCGGGCACACTGGGGTTCAGACCCAGATGGTCGGCTGCGCCCGCCTGCTTGCGCACGCCGTTGGGACCGTCGGACAGGGTAATGGCCGGGATGCCCTTGCCCGGCAGCGCCCGGGTGGTGAACACCGTGCCGCCGCTCAGCAGGGCGCATTTTTGTTCCAGGCTCAGGCTGTTGATGATATCTGTGTGTTTCATGGCATTTTCCTCTTTGCCTTTTCAAATCCAGAAAAGGCCCGCTGTTTTTACGCAGCGGGCCTTTGGTCTGGTTTCAGTTCAGGTGCTGCAAACGTTCAGAGCGTCTTGCCCTAGATCAGGCGTTGACTTCCTCTTCCTTGCGCTTTTTGTAGCCCTTGAGGGTCTTGACTTCCAGCGTCACGAACAGCAGAGCCACCAGAACATCGGCACCGATCAGGACGATCTGCCACTTTGCCATACCGGGGTTCAGGTTCTCCTCTGCGTATGCACGGCTGTTGACCACGGTGTAGAGGATGTTCTTTGCGGACTCGCGCAGGGCCTGCTTGCTGCTGTTGGTCAGCACGGTCACGGTGTTGAAGTCGTTGCCGGTGGTGCAGAGCATCAGGTCGTTGCCGTTGCGGACGCACTGGTCAGCAGTCATGTAGCCGGAGACGCCGAAGTAGTCTGTCTCGACGAAGCCCACGAAGCCCCACTCGCCGCGCAGGACGTTCTTCAGCAGCTCCTTGCAGCCGCCAGTCCAGCGGGTGCCGATGTAGTTGAAGGAAGACATGACCGCGTGGCAGTCTGCATCCTTGACGGAGATCTCGAAGGGCTTGAGGTAGATCTCGCGGATGGCCTGCTCGTTGGACCAAGTGCAGAGCATACCGCAGCGGTTGGTCTCCTGATCGTTCAGAGCAAAGTGCTTCATGAAGGCGTAGACGCCCTGCTCCTGAGAGCCCATGATGGCATTGGCAGCCATTGCGCCGGACAGCACGCCGTCCTCAGAGTAGTACTCGAAGTTACGGCCTGCGAAAGCGGAGCGGTGGATGTTCATAGCCGGTGCGTACCAGCCGGAAACGTCCATGTCGTCCGCCATCTTGCCGATGGAGGTGCCGAAGTCGTGTGCCAGATCGGTGTTCCAGGTAGCTGCGATCATCACAGCGGAGGGGAAGCCGATGGAGCCCTGCTGGGTGAAGTTGTTGTTGATGGAGGCGGGGCCGTCGCAGTCGATGGCCTGAACCTTACCAATAGAGGAAACGGCAACGGACTGGTAGCCGCCCAGAGCGATCAGGCTGTCCATATCGGATACGGTCAGCTGATCGAGGAAGGTATCCCACTGGGCGTCGTTGTAATCCACGCCCACCATGTCCTTCAGCTTCAGGCCGTTCTTGGCACCGGTGGTGGGAGCCACATCGTCGGCGTTGTTGAAGTCCTCGGGGTTCCAGTTGGAGTTGTTGTAGAAGGTTGCCTTAGCCTCTGCCGGCAGTTCAAAGTCTGCGGGAGCAGCGGTAGCCTCGGCGTAGTTCGCAAAGCCGTCGGCGCGGGACAGGTAGGTCACATTGCCCTCGGCAAAGTCGAACTTGTTGTCGGCGACCTCCACATCGCTCTCACGCTTGTTGGAAGCGTCGTAGACGATGTCGGAAGCCACGTTGTAGACCTTGGAGTCCAGAACGGTGTGGGAATCGGCGTTGATGCTGATGACGTAATCGCCCTTTTCCAGCACATAGCAGCCCTTGCCGTAGGTATCGTAGGAGGCCATATCCTCGGCCTTGAAGGTAACGGTGACGTTCTCGGAAGCACCGGGAGCCAGCTCGGAAGTCTTTGCAAAGCCGATCAGGTTTGCAGAAGCCTTCTCGATGCCGCCGTTGGTGTACGGAGGATTATAGTAGACCTCCACGACTTCCTTACCGGAGGCAGAACCGGTGTTGGTGACGGTGACATCCACAGTGATGGTGCCGTCAGCCTCGGTAACGCTGTTCAGGGTCTGGGTGAAGGTGGTGTAGCTCAGGCCACGGCCGAAGGGATACACCACAGTCTTGTCGTAGTCGATGAGGCCCTCTGCGGCAGCAGTCTCGTAGAACTTGTAGCCCACATAGATGCCCTCAACATAGTTGACAAAGGCGGGGATGGTATCAGCACCAAAGGAACTGGCCTTGAACTCGTCCATGTTGGTGTAGGTGAAGTTGCCAAAGTTGTTCGCGGTGGGGGTCTGGGTCAGGTCGTACACAAAGGTATCAATGGTACGGCCGGAGGGGTTCACATCACCGCAGAGGATGGAGCCCAGTGCGTTGAAGCCGCTCTGACCGGTGCCTGCGCACCAGACAACGCTCTTGATCTGGCTGTAATCCTTGACCCAGCCCAGCTCCATGGCGTTGGCGCCGTTGTAGACCACAACGACCTTATCAAAGTTCTTGCAGACCAGATCGATCATGTCCTTCTCGGTCTTGGACAGCTGCAGGTAGTGGTCGCCGGGCTCAAAGTCGTTGTAGCTGTGGCCTGCGTCGTAGGTGACCTGAGACACATCGGTGGGCAGGTCAGCACCTTCGCCGCCCACGCGGGTGATGACGACCATGGCGGTATCAGAGAAAGCCTTGGCGTTGTTCATCATCTCGTCGGTGTACTGTGCAGCCTCCGGCTCCGGCAGGGTCCAGTCCTGAGAGAACATGCCCACCTCCGGGCGGTCTGCACGGTAGGAGGTGTAGAAGTCGCTCAGCTCGGTGTTCAGCTCAAAGCCGGCATTCTTCAGGCCCTCCAGCAGGGTGACGGTGGGATAAGCATCGGACAGTGCACCGGAACCAGTGCCGCCGTAGCAGGGGTTGGTGGAAGCCCAGCCAAAGACGTTCAGCTTGCTGTTCTTGGCCATGGGCAGGGTGCCGTCGTTATCCAGCAGAACAATGCCCTCATCGGCAATGTTCTCGCACAGCTGGGTAGCGGATGCCACGTTCTCCTCGCTGACCTTGCCGCCGCCGGTGGCAAGGGTGACCATGGAGTACATGGGGCCGGTCAGGATCAGGTTCACGGTGATAGCCAGCGCCAGCACCATGCCCAGACCCGCCTGCCAGCGGATCAGATACTTTTTGGACTTGCTCTGCTTACGGCAGGCGATCATGACTGCGATCAGCAGAACTGCTACGACACCAAAGCCGATCAACTGCGATTTGATCGAGTTGAGAACCTTGATGACGTCATCCATATTGATGGACAACATAGTTTTCTCCTCCTTGTTTTGTCGAATCGGACAACGGCAGGGGACACCCCTGCCAGCTTGATTTTATGATACCAGAACTTGACGGAGAATTTTCAGTTTGTTCACAATCTGTCGTTTTGGGTACACAATTTGCAAAAGTTACAATAAGGTTTCAAATTTTATTGTGCTAATACACAAATATCACCGCATTGCATTTGTGCACCTTGCTAAATACAAAAAACGGCAGGGGATGCCTGCCGTAAAAATATTATTGCTTTTGGGGCAGCGGAAATAAGATCCGCAGGGTGCACCAGTTGTTTTCCCAGTGCATCGTCATGCTGCCGCCGTGCTGCCCGACGGTGGTGCGGACGCTTTTCAGGTCCGACCCCTGCTTTGGCAGACCGTCCGCATCCAGTGCCGGGGCGGCCTCTGTATAATGCTCGAACCGCAGCATGGCAAAGCCGCCCTGACTGTACACCGCCACCTTGATGAGCCGCTTTTCGGGGTCCGGCTCGGCGCGCACGGCGGCAATGGCGTTGTCCAGCGCCACGCCCACGATGGTGCACAGCTCCCGGATGGTGAGAAAGCCCAGCATCCTGCCGTCCGCCACGCTGGTGATGGTGATATTCTCCTGCTGGCATTCCATGGTCTTGGCGGTGAGCAGGGTATCCAGCACCGGGTTGCCGGTCTTGTTCTCGGCCTCGTACTGGCGGATATTCTGCTCCATGGCGGCAATGGCAGCGTTCTGCTTGGTCTGGTCCTGCTCCTCCCGGATGCGGGCAAGCTGGACTTTCAGCTCATGGTACCGCCGGTTGATGAGGTTGATGCCCTCCTTGCTGCGCTTGTACTGCTCGTACTGGCGGTGCAGTACCTCGTCCATGGCGGCAAGCTCGCTGTGCAAAGCGTTCTCCTGCAGCTGCTCGTGCTGCACAGATAAGATCAGCACGCCGGAAAAATCCACCAGAGTGCGGATGGAAAAAATGCTCATGTTGATCTCGCTGCCGGGCAGAAAGCCCAGATTGCTTACCGCAAAGGCAGTCAGCGCCAGCATGACCGCCGTCAGGGCGGCGCTGCCGCCGATCTGTAAGTGCCCGGCGGGCTGGGGACGGCGGTGCTGCAGATAGCACATGATGCCGAACAGCGTCCCATACACCAGTGCCAGCAACAGCAAAGAAAGCGGCTCCCATGGGCCGCGGGCGGGCCAGAGGGCGCAGTGCAGCTGCCACTCCACGCTGGCGGCAAGCTCTGCCAGAATAAACGCCCGTGCGCAGTGATACCCGGCTTCCAGCAGAGTGATGTTCCACATGCCCCATAGATATAGGTAGGAAAACCCGATGGCCGCTGCCATGCAGGGGATCCAGAGCCCGCCGGGCACATCGCCCGTCAGCCCCAGAAAGGCCGACAGCACCGCCGCCCACAGCAGGGTGACACCCCCGGTGACCGCTCTGGAAAAGCGGGGCGCAAGCGCCGGGGTGAACAGCAGCACCGCAAGACACTCGGCAAGGGCGGTGTACAGCCGGGGGATATCCGGCAGCGCGGTCATGAGCCTTCACCTCCGATGTAATCGGTCAGTGCGGCAAGAAAAGCCTTACGCTTGGGGCGGCTGACCTGCAGCTCGCAGGGGCCCACCTGCACGGTGCTCTGCCGCAGCTCCCGCACCTGTGCCAGATTGACAAGATAGCCGCTGTTGCAGCGGGCAAAGGGGCAGTCTGCCAGCTTTTCCTCAAAGGCCTTGAGGGTGCCGGGGGCGGAAAAATCGCCCTCATCGGTATAAAAATGCACCCGGTGCCCCTCGCTTTCCAGATAATAGATGCTTGCGGTGTCCAGCCGGCGCAGCCCGCCCTCCACCGGCACGGTCAGGTAGTGCTTTGCCCGCTTTTCCAGCCGGGCAACCGCCTTGAGCAGCTGCTGCGAAAAGGCAAAGTAGGGCACCGGCTTCAGCACATAGTCCAGCGCTCCCACCGAGTAGCCCCGGATGGCGTACTGCGCCATATTGGTGATGAAGATCAGGATGACGTCTGCATCCATCTGCCGGATGCGCTCGGCCGTGGTCATGCCGTCCAGATGCTTCATCTCCACATCCAGAAAAATAATGTCGTAGACCGCGCGGTAATCCTCCAGAATATCCACGCCGTCCGCAAAGACCGTCACTTCAAACTCTGTCCCGTACTGCCGGGTATACCGCCGGACATACTCCTGCAATACCCCCTGTACCTCCGCGTCGTCCTCTACGATCGCCACCCGGATCATGACCGCACCTCCCTTACCACACCTTTGTGGAACTGTTACGGCTCTATTATAGCGCAATCCCGTCCGGTTTGCCAAGGGGCACTCCGCAACAAAGGGCAGGGCAGCCCACAGCTGACCACCGTGGACGTCAACCCCTACCAGCTGGGCATGGAGGCTGCCAGCCAGACCATCAACCACATCGAGAACCCGAACCTTCTGGCCACAAAGATCATCGTGCCGCACAAGCTCATCCCCCGGGAGAGCTGCTGCCCGCCGGAGGAGCAGCGCTAGGAAGTGCTTTTTCAGCAAGACAGTGTCCGCTTCCGGGAGCTGCCGCGCAGCGCTTGCTATCCTGCCCCCAGAGTAGACAGCGTAAAAAACGCTGCATCCTCCGGGGGTATTTTTATGCCCAAAAAGGCACAAAAGAATGCCCGCCCACCTGTGGAAAACCACGGTGGGCGGGCATTTTATGGTTTATCGTTTGCGCGCTGCAAAAGCGTTCAGAGGGCGGTGGGCTGGGGTACCAGCCGGAAGAGCATTACGGGCAGCTCGCTGTTTGCAAAATCCAGCGTAAGGATGATCGTTCCGCGCTCTGTTTCAAAAGGCATCTCCGTCTGTGTGCCGTCCGGGGCAATGCGCACAAGCGTTTTGCCTTCCAGCAATCCGGCGGGCAGCGCGAGCCTTACCCGACCGGTGGGCTGCGTCAGGCTGCCTGCGGTTTCAAAGGCCACACTCAGGTATTCCCCGTTCGTCCGTGCGGTCACATCCTCCGCAGAAAGACTGCCGCTGTTAGCCCACGCCGTTGCCGCTTCGATCATTTCCAGCTGCGCGGCGTTTTCTGCCTGCCCGCACACGGGGCAGAAGGTCAGCGTTTCGCCTTCCGCAGTGCGGAAAGTAAACTTCCGGCAATCCGTGCTGCCAGTGTGCGCGCAGCCCTGCCGCAGACAACTGGCGCTCTGAGAGCCGGTTCCGTTCGGGGACCATGCACCGAACTGGTGCCCCAGCTGATCGGTCGGGTCTGCGGTGTAGCTGTCTTTGCAGCGGCTGCAGGTAAAAACAGTATAGCCGTCTGCTTCACAGGTGGGGGCTACGGTAACAGCCTGATAATCATGGTTCAGCGCGGGCAGTTCTGTATAGGTGGTATGGTCGCAGCGGGAGCAGGTTTCGTAAGCATCCCAGCCGGGTTCCGTACAGGTAGGAGCTTTTGCTGCGTGCTGCTCCAGAGCATGGTTCAGTGCGGGCAGCTCTTTGCGGGTGGTATAGTCGCAGCGGGAGCAGGTTTCGTAAGCATCCCAGCCGATTTCCGTACAGGTAGGGGCTTTTGCTGCGTGCTGCTCCAAATCATGGTTCAGTGCGGGCA